>OHQS01000414.1_pt1 | contig 27924 bp, 20 predicted proteins | sample 1578181 | NCBI WGS metagenome assembly OHQS01 (sample SAMEA3879528, study PRJEB24766) | human gut metagenome | biome: human-associated habitat; feature: feces | place: USA | collected 1985/1987 | reverse complement strand
AGTCTTTTATTCCACCGCTTCAAGCGGTGGTTTATTTTTGCTAAAGCTACAATAACATTCGCCCCACAGGGGCGAAACTCTACCAGCAAGCACGGTACTATGTGGGCGCAAATTGCGACTTCACACATAGTACAAAGCTTGGCAGAGGGCGCTGCCCCTACGACCCCGAATTGATAAAAAAAGGAGAACAAGAGAAATGAAAGACGAAAAGAAGCGTACACTGTACCTGAAAGTCCGTGTCAGCCCCTAAGAAATGGCGGCTATCAAGAAGAAGTTTGCTAACAGCGGTATGAGCAGTCTCAGTGGATTTGTAAGAGCCATGATCTTTGAGGGATACATTGCTCAGGTCAACGAAAATGAGCTGAAGGAGCTCGCACGCATCGCCAATAATGTTGCCAACAATATCAACCAGATCGCCCGTCGTGCAAATGTCACGAACAAGGTTTACAAGGAAGATATTGAAGAAGTCGAGAGCCTTGCCGGTCAGATCATCGACCCTCTGCTGTTTCTGCAAACGAAGGTCTTGCAGTTGAAGCGATAAGAGAAAAGGTGCTGTCAGGAGAAATCCCGACAGCACCGATTTTAATATGTGCGCCCTGCAGCAGATCGGCGTTTGAAATTGCTGCGCACTTCACAAAAATGGTTACAATTATTCCGCAGAGCTGGACTCCAGTAGTTTTATCGGATATAATGGATTCACGATAAAACTTATGGAGGTAACGATTATGTTGAAAACACCTGAATTGGCAATGCCGAGAACAAACAAGGTCACTACCGTATGCAATGGTAAGCGTGAGGTCTGGACGGACTACGAAGAAGCTAAGGCACATTTCCTTGAAATGATGATGTCCACTGACGGCGAGGAACATGAACGTGTGGAGTGCGTTTACATTCAGCTTATGCACGAACTTGACGAGTGCAGTGATGCTGACAAATAATCTAAGAGGGCAAGGTGTCAGTGACGGCAGTTCGCCCTCATAAAATCACCTCAGACTATTTCGCTTTTCAATAACGCGATATCCTGACGATTATCAATAGGCTTGATTCTTTCAAGTATTTTCTGTTCAACAGATTTAGACCAATAAATCTTCAGTCTTTTCTTAGCACGAGTAATTGCAGTATAGAATATGCTGTGAGTTATAAGTTCATCTATTTCATCGGTTATAACTATTTTAACAGAGTCATATTCCAAACCTTGTGCTTTATGGATTGAGACAGCATAAGCTATTTGAAACGGAACCGTAGCCCTTGAAGTTTCGTCATCGTCCTCGTCAGTGCTTTTATTCTTAAAGACTTCAAACCGAATAATCGAGTTTCCCTCCTGATTCGTTCCTATGATGTTGAAGTTACGATTATCCATATTTAATTCTATAAGAGGTTTATCAAGTTCGACATCAAATTGAATCGACTCATTTGCCTGACCTTCATTTAAAACAGCGAAATCTACGATTTTAGCTTTCATATTATTATGAATAACAGGAACTTCGTCTTCATCACTGCTAAAAAGCGAATCGGCAGCATCGTTAAATAGAATAGGATCACCGACTTTGTATCTTTGTATGCCACGATAAATCTCTTTTCCGTTATTGTTTTCTTGCATGAAATGATTGATATTATTAATACCATAAAGTCCTCCATAGTTTAAGCAAAGTATAATTTCATTTTCTGCTGCAGAAGTGAATATTGAAGTATCCAGTTCTGCCGAAAACTCACCTGCTTGTAATCTGTCAAGAACATCACTATCCTCATTATTACCTTGCATTTTTCTGACATTATCCCATAGGTCTAATAATTGCTTACTTTCTGTTCTAAATGGTTTTTTTAATTCGCATACTGATGTTGGAGGAATAAAGAATCTTACTGCATTAAACCAATTTCCAAATTCTATAGCTTCAATCTGGTATATATCTCCAACTAATATAAGCAACTTATATTTTGCAAGTCGCAACAGCTCTCTCATGTCTTGATTATTTACAGTACTACACTCATCTATTATAAGAATATCATAGTCTCTTTTTAAATCTTTAGCATATGGATTAATAAATTTGGTGATAGTCATAAAATTGCATTTTGATGATGCGTTCACTTTTCTTTTCAAATTGTTTACTGCTGGATTTGTGTGAGCTAAGTACAACCGGGAGTAGTCTTTGAAAAATGTTGAAATATAATTGATCAATGTCGTTTTTCCCGTTCCTGCTGCACCATAAATCAAAGCAACTTTCGATTTATCAAACAAATTGATTAAGGCATCTTTTTTTTCATCTGACAGATCACTATTATCTTGAATATCTATCCAATGCTTTGCTGTGTTAGCGTGATTAGGAATTCCATTAGTGGTCAGGCTTTTTACAGTTTGAATTATAGAAACAGTATCGTTTTTATAGCTTTCAATAAAAATATGTTCATTCTTAATTATCAACTTACGTGCTTGCTGCTTGTCATTGTCATATAGTTTGCTGTTATATATTCTTACTAATGTTTCAACATCATCAAAGTATTTATACTTATGTGAATCACTACCTTCCGCTTTTTCTAACGGTGTAAACAGAATACCTTTTTGTTCAGTATTATGTCTGATATGCCAAGCTAAGACCTCATGCTCACGACCTGCAACATCAAAACAGTCAAAGATATCTGATATGCTTGGAACATGTTTTCTAAGTGAAGAACAAAACGGCATTTGATCAAATGGAATGCATTTATAATGAAGATATAGACCAGATAATCTAAAATTACCTGTATATTCACGGTTTCTTTCATTCCAGTGCTTTTTATATTGTGCCTTTATTATCCTGTTTGTCATATGAAATAATAAATACTTTAGTATATTCGCACCAGAACGATGGTTCTTCGCAAGCTCTCTGCAATAATCCAGAATATCAAAGAAAAACTTTGATTTTGACTTTGGAATGATTTCACTGCGTAAATTAGCAAAGGCTTCATCTGAAATATCAAGGAGCTCGGATAAATTGGCTCCGGTATCAGTTAAATGTTGTGATAAATTCTTCTGTTCGGCTTTAGATAACTTAGGGGCATTCTTGTAAATCAGTTTTGCAAAATTATCGAATTCACAAGGACGAATATTCACTTCCCAATTGACAATAACTCGTATGGGCATGGTTTTTCCAAAAATTTCAATCGAATTATTGGCTATAGCAAATCTGACAGCGTAATAATCGGATAATTCAATGTCTGTAAACGCAATAATCCGATCTGTTTTGCTTGCTTTATCATTTGCCGGTATGAACGCGACTTCATAGTATACTTTCCCGTTTACAAAAAATGGCTTTATTGATTGGATATAAAACCGGTCAAATCGAAATCCTTCTCTTATAGGAGTATGGTATAATTCAATTTTCTCAGAAATCTTCTCATAGTATTCTTTATAACTATCATCTAATTCAATAGGAAACTTTTCAAGGTTATGGAGGACTTCCATAGAATAATTGTCCTGAAGATAATTCTTTATTCTCAGAAGATATTCATAATATTTGAGCATCAATCGATTAGCATTTTCTTCTGCTAAAGTTCTATGAGATACAGATACCTGCAAGAAACGATGAAAACGTGCAATATGCTTCAATTTCATCTCGCTTTTAACATACTTTACTGCTTTTTGAACATTTTCATGTGAATCTTCGATATCCTCTCCATTGGCATAAATCTTCAGCATAATATGTTCGACGAAATGGCGAAGATGCGAAAGAATGTCCTGAGATATTTCTCCAATTGTAGATTTTTCTATGCTATCAATATGACGGCAAATAACTCTGTCACTGTTCATTATCTGCTCGTCTATGCGTAAAGGTGCATCCATTATATTTTTCTCCTCTCTGTTACAGATTTACATTTTATCCTATAAGAGCCGTAATGAGCTTAACTCACATACGGCTCTTAAATCTTACGAGTCTTTCCTCAACGACTTATACAACTCTTTTGCCATAACATCCTGCACTTTCTGATAAAACTCAGGATCGTTGAACAGCTTCTGGAATGATTCGTTGTTATCAAGAAAACACTGTGTAACGATCTCCTTGAATTTCTCCGGGAACAGGGAATTAACAAACATTTCTGTGCTGTTGTCGCTGGCGTATTTCTTGAACTTCTTAACGTCTTTATCGTCCATGAACATACGGTAGATACCTTCGATAATAACCCTGTCTGCATCGGTGAACTGACCGTCAAATCGCTCATTGACCTTATCTATGATACTCTGTAAAGTGTCCTTTTTCTTGTTAGGCTTCTTGGGAGCAGTTGCTCCGCCGGGAACCCATACAACTTTCTTTTCATCGAGTATGATCGCTCCGATATGCGTTTCTTTCAGGTTAGCGTATTCCAGTCTGACTTTGTCATCTATATCAACGATATCCTTGCCTGATTTCGGAAGTAGTCTCAGAAGATTAGACGTATACAGATATTCAGCAAAAAGGTCTTTGTCGTGCAGTCTGACGATCTGGGTGATATACGCATAAGTTCTTGTAAACTTGCGGAGATAGTCACGGACTGCATACTGATCGTCCTCGGAAAGATCTCTGTATCTGTCAATAACAGGTCGGAACATTCCTGCGAGCTTACCGAGTGCGGCTGCGTTCTGCCCTTTTCCCGTCTGCTTTGACATAAAGTCGTTGAATTTCTCGACATCATCATAATTGAACATCATATACTCGTTCAGCTTGTTCCTGAGATCATACACCACATTCAGGTCTGTGGCGCCTTCCATGGAAGATTCCTCATAGAACGGCTGGAACGCTTTCTTGATGTCTTCCTCTGTATTTTCAAAATCAAGAACAAAGGTGCTTGCCTTTCCGAAGCAAGTACGGTTCAAACGAGAAAGTGTCTGCACGGCTGCTACGCTTTTCAGCTTCTTGTCTACATACATGGAATGCAGCAGCGGTTCGTCAAAACCTGTCTGATACTTATTGGCTACAACAAGGATATTATACTGACTGCTGTGGAACACCTTTCTGAACTTCTTGTCAGTTGTAATGCACTTGCCGTTTTCGTCAAGGTTCATAATGGCTTCAGTAAACGGCTTCTCCATGGGCATTTCTTCCAGAGTAACTTCGCCTGAAAATGCGATCATAACATCGCACCCTGCGGATTCCTGCGGGTGATCTTTCAAATACTGCTTGATTGCAAGGTAATAACGTACTGCGTTGGCTCTGCTGTCGGCAACGACCATAGCTTTGCCCTTGCCGCCGATCTGGAATCTGCCGTTTGCAAGGAAATTCGCCATGAGCATTTCTGTTTTCTGTGTGATCGTATAGCCGTGCTTCTTATAATACTTGAACAGCGCTTTCGATGCCGCACCCTCTATCAGTTCGGGATTGTCCTCGGAAACTTTGACGAGCTTGAATGCTTCACGGATCGTGGTATAGTCCTGCAACACATCAAGAATAAATCCTTCCTCGATAGCCTGCTTCATGGAGTATACATGGAACGGCATTTTTGTTGGTGTACCGTCAGCACCGATATACTCAGTGCCGAACACCTCGATCGTCGGACCTTTCGGTGTTGCGGTAAAAGCAAAGAAAGACTGGTTTGCGTGTCTGCCCTGACCTACAACGCTGTTGATAAATTCATCGGTGAGGTCAACATCTTCCACGTCGATCTCCTGTTCCTCTGCGTATTCCTTAACGGCTACACCAATGTCGATCAGGCTTCTGCGGAGCATTCTTGCACTTTCGCCACTCTGTCCCTGATGTGCTTCATCAATGATGATAGCAAACTTCTTGCCCTTATAGCTGTCCATATCTTTGTAGCCGAACAGGAACTTCTGTACGGTGCTGATAATGATCTTCTTGCCGTCGTTGATCGCTTCTGCAAGGCTGTGGGAGTTCTTCTTATCGTCTATCGCTTCTACCAAGCCGACTTTATGCTCGAAGCTGTTGATCGTATCCTGTAACTGTCCGTCGAGGACAACGCGGTTTGTAACTACGATAACGGAATCGAATATTCCCTCGTCGTTGGCATCATGGATAGATGCAAGACGGTATGCGATCCACGCAATAGAGTTTGACTTGCCCGAACCTGCGCTGTGCTGTATCAGGTAGTTTTTGCCCGAACCGTTCTCTTTGACATCGGCAAGGACTTTCCGCACCACATCATACTGATGATAACGTGGGAACAGTAGCTTTTCCTTAGTCTTGCCTGTCTCCTCGTCCTTTTCCTTGACATGGGAAACGAACCTGTAAAGAATATCCATGAGGGAATCACGCTGCAATACTTCTTCCCACAGGTAGTGCGTTGCATAGCCGTCGGGATAGTCGGGGTTGCCTGCACCGCCGCTGACTCCTGCGCCGTTTGAACCCTGATTGAACGGCATAAAATAGGTGCTGCCGTCTTTGAGCTGTGTTGTCATCCATACTTCGTAGAGGTCAACTGCGAAATATACAAGGAAACGGTGATCAAGGCGGAAACAGAACTCCTTGCTGCTGCGGTCGTTTTTGTACTGCCTGATCGCACACTGATAGTCCTGTCCGGTGAGCTGATTTTTCAGTTCTATCGAAACAACGGGGATACCGTTCACTGACAGCACCATGTCAATGGTATTGGTGTTGTGGGGAGAATAGCGGAACTGCCTTGTGCAGCCGAGGATATTCGCTTCATAATGCTCCACATCGAGGTCATTGAGGGCAGTTTCGGGCTTGAAGTAGCAGACTTTCAGCTTGATGCCGAGGTCTTCGATGCCGTGGCGGAGAACGTATATCAAGCCCTGTTCGCTGATGCACTTTTCAAGGCGGAAATAGAGCTTTTCCTGTGCGTTCTCGCCGTAGTATTTGAGATACTTCGCCCACGCTTTCGGCTGTGTCTTTTTGATGAACCTGCACAGCACGTCCATACAGATGCACTTGTCAACATCGTACTGACTACTTTTCAGCGAAACATATCCGCCCTCATCGGAGAGGAAGAAAGTCTCGATATCCTGTTCAAAGCGTTTTTCTTTGGTTTCCAAGGTCATACCTCCTTTTTGCCTGTCACATATTCATATATCAAGGATTTCTTGTACTTTTGGAGCTTTTCGATCTTTTGCTGTTTAATTGCAATCAGGCTATCTATTTGGGTGCATTTTTTATCGAGAAATGTTACAATCTCGTTTTGTCCTTCAACAGACGGAAATACAGTCATTATTTGAGATATTTCTTCCTGATTTATTTTTGGCATCTTTACTCTGTTTTCTGTAACCATTTTCACTTGAATCAAAAATAGATTAGAAAGCATATAATACAGAACATATCTATAATTTTGAGTCGTTTCAATTGGGTACATATCTGCACTACATAAACCATCAAATGGTGCAATTGTCACTTTGTTAAGAATCGGACGTATTTTAGAATAAATAATTTGTCCCTTATAGAAAAGGTGATTATCGCTTATTACACCAGATTCTTTTACAGTTTGACATGGAAGCAATTTTCCAGAACCTTTTTCAATGTTATCTGGAGCTATTTGAATATAATCAGGATAGTTTTCTGGATGTACAAGATTTGATTTAACTTTGCATATTCTTCCGAATTTTGTTACTTCCCAATCCTCCGGTATCTCCCCGATCCACTCAACCCCGCTATCCTTCATCTTCACATCAGGATCAAGCCCCTTTGTGACAGTCTCGGTGATAACGCTCTGCTTGTAGGCTTTCAGCTTTTCGATCTGCTGCTGTGCATTGGAGATGAGAGCGTCTATCTGGGTGCATTTGCGGTCGAGGTGGGCGGCGATTTTTTGTTGGTCTTCAAGAGGTGGAATTGCAATAGAAAAATTGTTAAAAACAGGTAATGTGATGTGTTGCATCATTATTCCATGTTTATTATCATCATTCATGTAAGACATCGCTACTTTTAATAGCCAAATATAATAAGGTTTTGATACAATATCCTTTTGTGGAATAGCTTTGAATATATGCTGATTAAGCCAGCCTTCACCCTTGTTCCATTCAAAGGCATCTAATGTTGCAGCCCATGATACAAGAATATCTCCATTTTCCACATAGTATTTCTGATCTATATTTCCATTGAAGTAATTAGGATTATTATTGCTTCCTGTTAAATCCTGAATGCGAATAATAGGTAATCCTGTATTTCCCCAATCATCTGGCTTAAAAGCGTATCCATTTATATATGTTCCGATATACTTCATTTTATTTATAGACCATGTTTCGGGGATTTCCCCAATCCAAGCCACTCCGCTATCTTTCATCTCACGCATTACCAAACAGCTCCTTCATCAGTGTTGTTTCTTCCTCCTCCAGTGCCTTGATATCCGCAAAGATATCCTCCGAGGACTGCGGTGCGGTAAACTTGTAGAAAAGCCTTGTGAAAGGTATCTCGTAGCCGATTTTGTCTTTCTTTCGGTCAGCAAATGCCAACGGATTGTACGGCAGGACGTTCTTTGCGATATACTCGTCAATATCCTCCGAAAGCGGAATGATCTCGCTGTCGCTTGCACCCTTGACAGCCTGCGGCTTGCCCTTTTTCAGAATAGCCTTGCCGTTTTCGTCTGCCTGTGCTGTCTCGACAGTCACCTTTGTAAAGCCGAAGAAATCATTGTCGAAGGTCTTTGACTCCACAACAAGCTCGCCGTCGGTATATAGTTCGTTTTCAAACTCCATGTAGGCTTTCATGATAAGCTCAATGCACTTGTCATCAAGGTCAACACGCTTGTTGCCGATGTTCTTGCGGCGTTTCACAAAGCATTTTGAAGCGTCGATAAGCTGGACTTTTCCGAGACGGTGTGCAGGCTTGCCCTTTGTCAGCACCCAGATATAGGTAGAAATGCCCGTGTTGTAAAACAGGTCTGTCGGCATCTGAATGATTGCTTCGACCATATCCTCTGTGATAACATATCGGCGTATCTCCGAAGCACCGCTGCCTGCATCACCCGTGAACAGTGACGAACCGTTCTGAATGATTGCCATACGTCCGCTGCCCTCTTTCAGCTTCTTGACACCGTTGAGCATAAAGAGCATCTGTCCGTCGGAAATAGCCGGAAGACCGGGACCGAATCTTCCGTCATAGCCTTTCTTGGCTTCGGCTTCGACCTCTGCCTTTTCACGCTTCCAGTCGATACCGAAAGGCGGATTGGAAATGATATAGTCAAACTCATAACCGCTGAATTTGTCATCGTTGAGCGTATCGCCGTACATCATGCCCGAAGCGTTGCCGCCCTTGATGAGCATATCAGCCTTTGCGATAGCGTATGTCTCAGGGTTGAACTACTCTCCGAAACAGGTGAGGTCGGCATCTTCGCTGATGTCAGTCAGACGCTCCGTAAGACAGCCGAGCATCTGCGATGTACCCATTGCCATATCGTATGCGGTCTTTGTGCAGCCGTTCGCCTTGATATCGTCCTTTTCGGGTGCGATAAGCAACTCGGTCATAAGGTAGATAATGTCACGGCTGGTGAAGTGCGCTCCGGCTTGCTCGTCATAGCTCTCGGAGAACTTCCTGATAAGTTCCTCGAAAATGTAACCCATATCGGTAGATGTGATCTTGTCGGGTGCCATATCGCCCTTAGCAGAGATAAACTCCTGTATCACCACGAACAGAACATTTCCGTCTGCCATAGTCCGCACCTGATCGGTGAACTTGAAGTTTGAAATAATGTCCTTGACATTTGAGGAGAAGCCTTGCAGATAGTTCTCGAAGTTGGATTCGATATTGTCGGGGTCTGATACCAGTTTTTTGAAATCGAACTTGCTTGTATTATAGAAGGAATGTCCGGAAGTCTTGCAGAGAATGCCGTCACGGGCTTCACCCTCAACTTTCATTCCTGCGAGCTTTTCACCCATTTCAACGACTGCCTGTTTTGTCGGCGCAAGAGCATCGTCAAAACGCTTCAGCACAGTCATCGGCAGAATGACTTTGCCGTATTCGTGCGGCTTGAATAATCCGACAAGATGTGTAGCGATCTCCCAGATGAGATTTGCTTTCTCCTGAATATTGATATTTGTCTGTTTCTGTAAAGAATTGATCGACATACTCTCACTCCTTAAATGTTTGTTTCACTGTCCAGCAGTGTTCTCTTTCGCTCCAATACTTTTTTCATTTTTCGTTTCAGCACAGCGTATTCATCAAGTGCTGCCTGATATTTCTGCGCAATTACCTTCTGCTCATCAAGTGACGGCAGAGGGATCAAGATGCTCTTAACAGCTTCTACGGAAATTGTTTTAACGGCTGTGCCACCCGAAGCATAACTCAGTGCGGCTTCACCTGCGATACTGTCAAAGAATGCCTGAATGTAATATGGATCAGCCTTGCTTTCGTCTATCTCAATAATGTAGAGATTTCCGGTTGCGATAATAGAATGATCATTATCGGAATTTACAACGGCGGAGCGGAAAGTAGGAGATGCCATTTTGGAAAGAACAATAGAGTTTTCGGGAACAACGAATTTTTCAAGAGCCTTCGGCAGCTCTGTAATATACTGCTGTCCTTCTTCGATATCTATAGAACCATTCGACACATTCGCAAGGGAAATGAACCTGTAATTGGAAGGCATTACAGACTTAATAGATTCCAGTAATTCAGGTTTTACCTGTGAACCTCTTGCAATATTTTTGATGACATCTCCGAAACATACTCCGTTTTCTACAACAGGCTTTTCCAGATAATGTGAAGCCATGAGATTATAATCATGCTCTCGCATATCTGCCGTAGAAACATCTATCGTATCATCCCCGCCGTTTTTGAGACAGTCAAGTATAAACCGGATATTTTCTTCAGAAAGTGTATTGAGTCTTCTGCTTTCTTTAGAAAAGCTGTTTTCTGCATTTACAAGTCGGATCGTAGTGTTGTTATGACTGAATACTATCATAGTGGTTGGTATGGCAGTTTCGATGAATAGGGCAGGTGGAAGATTGATAACTGCTTCAATATAACCGTTCTCTGCAAAATACTGACGCATATACATATCGGGCTTGTTAAACGCAGCTCCGTTTGTCATGATAGCTACTGCTTTGCCAGTTTCTTTCAGTGAGCGAATGATGATCGCATTGAACAGCCAGTCAGATGAGCATCTTGAAATATAAGAGCTGTCAAGTCCAAAGTGGTTCTGCAATTCATGGCGGCACTCATCAAGATCTGATCCTCTGAGACTGAAAGGATAATTTGAAAAGATCTTATCATAACTTTCAGGGTACTTATATGTCAGTGCATTATTGATCACAAAGGAGTAGTTATCACCGAGGAGTGCTCCTCTGAGAATTGCCACGTCATTTGCATTGAAATTGATCTCAACTCCGGTATATTCACTTACTTTTGTATCCTGCAAAGCATATATTGGAAAGGTTGCGCTTCCCGAGCAGATATCAAGCACCTTGTCATGTTCCTTAATCTCAAGTATGCTGCTTGCAAGATTTGCTAAAGATACCGGGGTACTCATTTCAAAAAATGAATTATCATAGAGAACCAATTCTTTTAATACGTCTGCATCAAATCTGCCAATGAAGCTCAGAACGGTTTCCCAGAAGCCATTCAAGTTTCTGGAAAGAACCTCAGAAACATCGGGGGATACATTAGAGCTTTTAATGAATGTCTCCAATGAATCAGTGGAGACTGTCGGCGTTTTCCCAATTATGCTCAAAGCATAAGCTGTAGAAATAACAGCGCCACCATTATACGCTATTTTTCCACGATAAGCCTCGCTCAGCTCATAAGAAATTTCTCGAATCATATCAACTGTAGATTTCAATTCGATCCCTCCTAATAATCTTAGGTAATTAGTAACCTTTGCTGTAACTATATCATAGCACAAGCTGATCGTTATGTCAATAGATTTCTTGGTAATTTATAACCTAAACCGTAGAATTGTATATTTTCACAACTTTGAAAGGACTGATTTATGCGTTTTGTACATTGAAATACAGCTGTTTTGATTGGACATATTTTATATCCGCCCTATGCCATTAGATACAAATAAAATATTAACAACTTTATAAAAGAAAAGACAGATACCTCAACCATTGAAGTATCTGTCTTTCTTGTGTTATAGCCTGCTGTATAGGTCTTTACATAATAGTTGTTCAAAAACTTCTATATGAGTACCGAACTAAAAGCGGGAGGTTTTGCTGTATATATCCTATTATTCTCTGTGGTCGATAACTCTCTTTGCCTTCTTCTCTGTTCTCGGAAGCGTTCCGACAGGAACAACGGTTATCTTCGGTGTAACGCTGAGCTTTGACTTGAACAGCTCTCTGATAGTATCGCCTGTCTTGTCGAAGCTGACTCTGCCCTCTGCCTCAACAGTTACAAGGATAACGTCACGGTTTATGCTTTCATCGTGTGCGATATTGATATTGTACTCACTTGAAACGCCGTCCACCATTCCGAGTATTTCTTCGACTTGGCTCGGGAACATATTTACGCCGTGTACCTTGAACATATCGTCACTGCGTCCCTTTACCGTGTCAAGTCTGGGATAATGACTTCCGCACTTGCAGGGTTCGGGGATAATGCGTGATATATCGTGCGTTCTGAAACGCAGGAGCGGTGCGCCTTCCTTTACAAGAGTAGTAATTACTACCTCGCCCTCTACCCCGTCGGGAACGGGCTTTTCTGTTTTCGGGTCGATTATTTCAATATAAACATAATCGTCCCAGTAGTGCATACCGTCATCTTCCGCACAGCTGATACCTATACCGGGTCCGTATATTTCGGTAAGACCGTAAATATCGTATATTTCAACGCCAAGCTCAGTTCTTATGTAGTTACGCATCTTATCGCTCCAACGCTCAGAGCCGAAAATGCCCTTTTTGAGATAAATCTTATCACGCATATTGCGTTTATTTATCTCCTCGGAAAGAAGTAAAGCGTAAGAAGATGTTGCCGTAAGAACCGTTGATTTAAGGTCTACCATCATCTGAAGCTGTTTGTCTGTGTTGCCCGGTCCCATCGGGATAGCCATAGCGCCCAGCTTTTCACAACCTGCCTGAAATCCGATTCCTGCTGTCCACAGACCATATCCTGCCGTAATCTGTATGCGGTCCTTGTTGGTGATACCTGCCATTTCATAGCAACGAGCTATCATCAGCGACCAGTCATCAACGTCCTTAGCTGTATAAGGGATAATTACAGGCTTACCCGTTGTGCCTGAGGAAGAATGGATACGCACCACTTCTTCATCGGGTACAGCCTGTATTCCGAGCGGATAAGCATATCTCAGATCTGCCTTGCTCGAAAAGGGGAGCTTTTCAAAGTCCTCCTGGCTTGAAACACCGTCAATTCCGGCATCTCTGTACATCTTTCCGTAATAGCTGTCCGTTTTGATAAGTCTTTTTATCTGAGCGTCGACCATCGCCAGCTGTTTCTCATTCAGTTTCATATTTTTCACCCTCCCCGTATCCTGCAAAAAATGCCGCTTTATTCGTTTCGACAAATTTTAAAGGTACACGTTTTTCTATTTCTTTCAGTATGGTTTCCTTTGATATGCCGAGCCTGCCCGTGCCGGCAGCTACTCCGAGTATCGCAATATTGAAATATCGTGACGAGCCGAACGGTTCGCATATCTTCTTTGCGTCAATTACAACACAACTGCACTTATTCTTAAGATACGCTATCATATCTGTACCGTCATAACCCGTATTCATCAGTGATTCCGTGACAGGCTTTACCGGAACGCTGTTTACAATAACGATACCGCCCATTTTAAGATATACGAGATTACGAACAGCCTCAGCAGGCTCAAAGGCAAGTATCATATCGGCTGTGCCATAAGGAATCAGAGGAGAATACGCCTCGCCTATCCTTACATGGCTCGTTACCGAACCGCCGCGCTGTGCCATTCCTATGGTTTCTGCAGAATGCACTGCACTGCCTTCAATCATAGCTGATGCCGCTATAATCTTTGACGCAAGCACGGTTCCCTGACCGCCGACGCCGCAGATAAGTATGTTTTTATTCATCGGCTCCACCTCCTATAGCGTTTACGGGGCATACCTGACTGCAAAGTCCGCAGCCTGTGCAAAGCCCGCTGTCGATCGTCACCTTACCGTCTGCAATAATAAGTGCAGGACAACCTATTTCACGGATACATTTCTTACACTGTACGCACTTGTCGGAAATTGTACATTTAGCGGTAGGCTTTGATATCGCGATACAGGGTGATTTGAATATTACAGCCTTTACACCCGGGATATCTGCACATTCCTGCACAGCCTTCACCGATGCGTCAAGGTCGAGCGGATTAACAGTAACTGCCTTTTTCACACCGATGCCCTCAAGCACCTTTGCAATGTCAACTTTATCGACTATCTGCCCCATAAGATTTCTGCCTATTCCGGGGTGGGGCTGATGACCTGTCATAGCAGTTGTTGAATTATCTAGCACGCACAACACCATATCTGCGTTATTATAAACCGCATTGACAACACCCGTCATACCCGATGCGAAAAACGTTGAGTCGCCCACAAATCCGAAGCACACACCGTCGCCGTCCGTCCAGTGGAAACCCTGCGCCATAGTAATACCGGCACCCATGCAAAGACAGGTATCCACCATATCAAGCGGCATTGCATTTCCGAGCGTATAACAGCCGATATCACCGCAGAAATATGCCTTTCTGCCTTTCATAGCCTGCTTTACCGCATAGAATGACGCACGATGAGGACAGCCTGCACAAAGCACGGGCGGGCGTATCGGCAATGCAGGAGCGTCAGATAGATCATATCCGCTCTTTACACACTGAGTACCGAGGAAGTCGCTCAGTATAACTGCCGCCTTATCGGCGCTAAGTTCTCCGCTAGGCTGAACCTTTCCGTCAAGCTTTCCGGATACTTTAAGCTGTAAATGGTGCTTACCTGCAAGCTTCAATACCTGCTCTTCGATAAACGGGCTGAGCTCTTCTATACAGATAACCTCGTCAACTCCGTCAAGTGCCGAGAGGACAAGCTCCTCAGGGAAAGGATAAGCTGTTGCAAGCTTTATAAGCTTTATATCGGGATAATCTTTAAGATATTCCTTAGTGTAAGCATAGCTGATACCTGATGTGATAACAGCTTTTTTTGAATTCCCACCCTCGACAGTATTGCCGCAGTAGCCTGAAAGATCCTTGCCCATTTCAACGTTACGCTTTTCTATCATAGCGTGGTTTGCAAATGAAAGTCGAGGGAAGATAACCCACTTTTTGGAGTCCTTTACAAAGCCCTCATATTCCTTAGGACCTGCATATTCGGGCGTTTCAACGGATGCATACGCATGACAGACGCGCGTTGTCGGTCTGAACAAGACGGGAGTTTTGTATTTTTCGGAATATTCAAATGCGTCCTTTATCATGCTGAAAGCTTCTTCCGGTGAAGACGGGTCAAACACGGGTATACGGCAGAAATCAGCAAATCTTCTGGTATCCTGCTCTGTCTGTGATGAGATGGGACCGGGATCATCGGCTGACACTATCACCATTCCGCCCTTTACGCCTACATAGGCGAGTGACATAAGCGGATCGGCGGCAACGTTGAGTCCCACCTGTTTCATGGTCACCATAGCTCTTGCACCGCTGTATGCTGCGGCTGCCGCTACTTCCATAGCGGCTTTTTCGTTTACCGACCACTCTATATGTACTCCGTCATGCGGATATTTAGAGATAGTTTCGAGTATTTCGGAAGACGGTGTTCCGGGATATCCCGCAACAAGGTTTACACCTGCTGCAAGCGCTCCCAACGCTATAGCACCGTTTCCCATTACATATTCCTGCATATGAAAATTTTTCCTTTCAGAGATTGGTATATACACTTTTATTATAACATAAAAATTGTCGGTGTCAACCGACACGGCGGTACGCCGCCTTTTGCCTTTTGGCAAAAGTTTTTATGTTAAAATGTTCTCAGACCTGCGGTGCGCCGCAAGCCGTGTATAGCACGGCAAAATCCGCTTTCGGCGGATTTTTTGTCTGAGGTTATTATAACATATGTGTCAATAGCTGATAAAACAGCCTCTGCAAAAAGCAGAGGCTTACATAAATTCAGTTATTATCGGACAAAGTGATGCTGTCTGCGCTGTTTCCTTCGGTTTCAAAAATAACTATTTCATTTTTACCTTTTTTCAGAAGCGGAGCCGGGATATACAGCTTTTTCTGAGGGCCTATATTCCAGAATCTGCCGAGATTGAATCCGTTAATAAACGCAACACCCTTTCCGAAGCCATCGGTATCCAGAAATGTATCAGCAATTTCACTTATTTCAAATTCAAATTTATAGAATGCCGGTACACCGTCATTGTAACCACAGTTATAGTCTATTCTGCCAAGCTGATTTTCATCAAGTGAAAGTGTGAACATTTCAAATCCATACTGCCTGTGATCGTTAATTCTTACTCCGCCGAGAACGCCCTTGCGCTGGCACTCAAGTCCTGTGCCAAAGTTAACTCTGCCGATGTTCTCAACAAGTAGATCTGTTGTTCCGCCTGCGGATTTTTCAGCAAGCTCAAACTGTTCGTCTATCGTTTCTGCAAAAGCTGTAAACGCATACTTGCCGTTTCTGAAGCCTTGTACTCTGTCTGCGGTATTTTCGCATCTCACAGTGCTGACTGTTTCGTTTTCCCTGATATGTAATCTATAAAGAACATAACCGTAATAGCAGTCCAGTTCCTCAAAGCTCAGCGGGTACACCGACTTTACCGGGTCTGAGATACTGTCAAGTGTGCTGAAAAGATCGGTTTTGGCGGTGCATCGGATTTTTCCGTATTCCAGACGTCTTATTTGTGTTGTAAGCGGGACTTCATTTATATCGGTATAACGAGAAATCACCTCTTTGCACTTTTCGTATTTTTCGGTTATTCGACCATCTTCTGTCAAGGGCGCATCATAATCATACGATGTCACTATGGCTGTCTTTTTCTCATTGTTCTTTCCGGACATAAACCCGAAATTTGTTCCGCCCTCGAACATATAGAAATTCATACTGCCATTTTTGAGCAGAATATCAAGTTCTTGAGCTGCCTTTTCAGGTGCTGTGATATTGTGTTCTTCACCCCAGACGTCAAACCAGCCGTTCCAGAATTCCATACACATGAGCGGTTTATCTTCTCCGATAAAACGCCGCATTTCACCAAACTGCCAATCAGCAGAAGAGCCGAAATTGCCGGTCGGCAATGCGCCGTCAACCATACCTGATTTGAAAACAAATTCACTCCACGGGCCGTCAGATGTCACAAACGGTACAGTTATGCCATACTTACGCATAGTATCTCTCAGAAACTCAAGATATGACGTGTCATTTCCATAATAGCCATACTCATTTTCAATCTGCATCATAATTATATTGCCGCCATTATCGATCTGATAAGGTGCAAGCTTGGGCATAAGAACGCTGTAATAACTGTCCACTGCATTAAGGTACGGCTTGTAGGAGCATCTCAGACGCATTGCACGGTCTTTTAACAACCACGCAGGCAATCCGCCGAATTCCCACTCTGAACAGATATACGGCGATGGTCTGATAATCATATAAAGTCCGAGCTTATCGGCAAGCTCTATAAAACGGCAGATATCATGCATTCCGTTCCAATTGAAATTTCCTTTTTCAGTTTCGTGAAAATTCCACGGAATATACGTTTCAACTGTATTGCATCCGATATTTACGAGTTTTTCAAGCCTGTCCTGCCAATATTCCGGTACGGTGCGGAAATAATGTATTGAACCCGAAATTACCTTGAACGGTTTCCCGTCCAAATAAAACTTATCTCTTATCTCAAATCTTGACATAATATACCCTCCTGATTATCAATCTTTCTTCTTTTTCATTTTTGCTATCGCAACGCCTGCGCCGATTGCGGCAGCCACAGCAACCGCTCCTACGACAACGGGAACAAACGGGAATGAGCCTTTACCGCTGTCGCCGCTGTTGCTTTCCGCTGATTTATCGTTAGCTTCGGGAACGCTGTCGGATGAATCTGTGCTTTCGGCTACCGATGACGTTTCGTTGGTTACGGCTTTATTTACAGCCTCATAATCGTACAGCACCTGTGCCGCATCGACAGAACAGCTTCCGCTTACGACAGTCAATTTCAGAGTATGCTTACCCTGTTCCAAGCCGTTTATCAGCAAAAACGACTGTCTGTTGCTGATTTTTGATACGGCATATTTCTTATTAACGGTTTTGCCGTCAATATCAATGCTTACAACCGTGTCGCCTTTCTGTACGCCTGTAAGGATAATGCCCGTTCCCTCAAAGTCAACGGTTAAATAACCTCCTTCAGCGCCATGCGAAATTGTACGCTTGTAGTTTTTGAAGCTGTCCATAGTGCTGTGTTCCCAGCCGTTTTCGCTGTAAGTAAATATGTTGTCGAAATTGTCATACTTATTGACATAGGGATGAACCGTATCTGTAGCTTCAACCTTTACATTGTCAAAGCAGCAGTTGTTGTACGAGCTGTACAGTGCCGCTCTTCCCGAACCGTAACCTGCGTTTTCCGCTTTGAACTCGGTTATCTTGCTATCGTCAACATACACCGTTATATCATTATACAGTGCCGAAATCTTGATATTGTGCCACTTTGACGCATCAAAGCCGTTTATCTCACCGGTATCTATCTTACGCTTGTCACCGAAAAGTATCCATGTGCCGTTTTCATTGAGCGTCACGCTATAGCCGCTCTTGCCGCTGTCCGCAAGACTGTATCTCAGTCCTATACCTGCATAGCTTCCTTCGCCGTCAGTCAGTATATCGGCGCTTACGCTGTAGTTGTACCAGCGGTCGTCACCGAAGTTTGTAGTCGGATCAGGTGTACCGCCCCACTCTTCGGCTTTTATAGCGGAGGTGATTTTCTGCATGAGCACCTTTTCGCCGTCCTTGTCAGCTACCTCAAACGCACCGCCCTCATCGGTAGTATAAAGCGGAGCGTTTCCTCTTGAAGCAAGGAACTCATCGGAATAACCGAAATCATCTGTGTACGGCAATGAGAGTAACTTATTGTCGCTTTCCTGCGGCACATCAAATTCATGCTCTGATATATTCAAAGTTGATACAGTTATCATTGAATACGGCTTTATCGTAACCGAATACTTGCCGTTTTCGGGAGTAACTGTCGAAATCTTCTTGAAATAATTAGCATTGTACTCCTGACCCTCATCAGGACCTCTTGTTTCCCATACATATACTTCATTATCCGCTTTTGCGAGGTTTGTTATCTCAAAGTTATAAGTGATAGGCTCCGATGTCGTATTTGTAATAATCGTGCTGTAATCGCCTTCCGCACTGCAAGCGGTGATATAGCTGTACTTTGCGTCAATCAGTGCGTGACCGTCACCGCCGACCTTTGCATCGCCGTAACAAGCGTCAAATATGAAGCTCCAGCCTTTATCCATAAACTGCGAGAAATGCAAATTCATAAAATAACCACTGTCAAGGGTATAATATCCGTTCCACGGCGTATTTGCGTTTATAAGCTGTTTCTGACAGTAGGTAACGCCGTCATAATATCCCGCAACCGCAGGCTGATATTCGTACAGCGTCATATATCCGCCGCTAACCATTGTGATCATACGGTTTGCAATGTCAAGCGCACCATTAAGACCTGTGAGTCCGGAATTACCCTCGTCAAAGCGGTAAGCCGACTGTGCGTAGGTCATAGGTGAGCTTCCCTCGGAAAACCATAATTCCTTGCCGTATTCCTCCGCAAGCTTTTTTGTAGTATCATCAGCGAAGCTTGTGTAGTGAGAACCGATCACATCGACCGCATCACACAGCTCCTTATTCTTCATCATCAGCCTTGATATGCCCCAAGTGCCGCATTCGTCCGCCGCAACTATCTTGATCTCAGAGTAATCATACGGACAGTCCTTTTCGCTTTTAAGCGTTTTTGAAAGATATACGATCCAGTCGGCGTCAACAGAACGCTCATTTCTGTTAGCACTTACATAATCGAACACAAGCCCGTAGGTTTCATAAGCGGCATCAAGCGTCTGCTTATACCACTTGTACCTTGCCGCGTACACGTCTTTGGCATCGGTCACCCAGCGCGGCTCGCTCCACCACAGCATATCAAGCGTTACATCGGGGTTAATCTTCTTGATATCAGCCGCAAGCTGAAAACCCGCACCTCTTGTAACATCAGCCTTCTCGTCCTCATATCTCATAGTCGTAGGCTCAGTGCCCGATGAAGTATTGACATCAGAGCCCATCTCGACCTTGAAATGTGTAAATTTCAGTCCGTTCTTGCCGTACATATATTGGAGTATCTGATTATAGCTTTCCGGATTTTTCTCCTTGTAATCTATAAGCAGTCTTGATGAGCCGTTACAGCTTATCATTCCCTGACCTCGGTAAAGGAAATTTTCATTCATATTCGCCATACTTCCGTCAACTTTGATATTCACCGTATCACCTCCGCCGTTGTTTTCTGCGTATACCGCATTTGTGCCTGCGCACATCATCGCCGCACTGATAACAAGTGCGGAAATTCGTTTTAAAATGCTCATAAATGCACCCCTCTCCGATATTTAAATCACAATAATAATATATATCGGAAAGGGACTTGAAGTCAATCTTAAATTAGTGACAATTCTAACTTTTTGAAACTAAAATCAATACCGGGCAGTATTTAAAACGGATAGCTCTAAATTATATTACCTCTGTTTTTTCTGAACTCAGACGGTGAAACTCCCTCATATTTTCTGAACACTATACCGAAATAGGTCGGACTTGTATATCCCAGTCTTTGCGAAAGCTCAGCCACAGGTATATCCGAATCAAGAAGCATAGTCTTTGCTTTTGAAACTTTGACGCGGGCGACGTATTCCATCGGGCGCATACCAAGACGCTGTCTGAAAACCCGCCCGAAATACTGCGGTGATACCCCAGAAAGTTCTGCCAATTCTCCGAGTGTTATATCTGCGCCTGAATGCTCGTTTATGTACCGTACAGCCTCGTCAACTATAGTGCTTCCTGTACTGCCATCAGCGCTTCTTCCGTCAAAAATGCCTTTAGCCGTAAGCACGGCATTGTATATGAGCAGTGAGCATTTTTCGTTGTTATGCGGGTTATCGGACGCAAGCGATAATATCCGCTCGAATATTTTCTGAAATGCGGAAATATCAGCCCCTGTTGCAACCATCTCACCGTCAAAACCCATACTTTTCATAATATCCGCCAGCTTATCTCCCCTGAACACCATCCAGCAGGTAGTCCAATCCCCGCGCTCGGGATAATATTCGTGCGGCAGTGCGGGCGGAAGATACAACAGAGAATTTTTTTCAAGGATATACCTTTTTTCTCCGACTTCCAACACGCCACTCCCATTTGCAGTAAACAGGAGCTGGTGCGAGGTAAGCCCATTTTCACGTTTTACATGAAACTCGGGCTCCGTCCTGCCTATCCCAGACAGATAGAAAGGAAGCCCGGTTTCGTTACCTAAAACAGGATATACGGCACTGTGCATTTTATCACCTCAAAGCGTTTTTATAATTATATCATACCGAAAGATTGTTCGCAACCGCCATTGATAAAATCTTCCACCGCACTCTTTGCGTCCGGTGTGTCAAGGTATACAAAATTGAAATCCCTGAACATATCGGTTTTTGTTATATAAAACGGCGCAACACAGCCGCTCGCAAGTACCGCCTCATAGGCAAATGTTATCCCTGTTCCAGAAGAAATAAGCTCCGTCATAAGCCCAAAACTGCTTATACAAGTAATGCGACGGAAGTGTTCGACCGTATAGTTGTGCTCGGTCAGAAGCTGTTCAAGAATTGTTCGTGTTCCCGAGCCCTTTTCCCGTATCAGCAGATTTTCTTCAAACGCATCTTCAAGACTTACCGTCTTACCTGCAAAACGATGTTCTTTACCGCATATTCCGATGAAAGGCTCATGACGGTACAACCTGCTTGCAAACTCATTTCTGTCGAAAAATCCCTCTATAAGTGCAAAGTCAAGCTCACCGTTTTTCAGCCTGCCGAGCAAGCGGTCGGTGTTGTCAACGTCGACCGTGATATTTTTTGTAGGTTTGTCAAGATATCGCTTTATAAGCGGCGGTATAACATATTCACCGATAGTTTTCGTTGCACCGATTGAAAGCGTTGTACTTTCGGGAAATTTCATCTTCTCAGACAGCTTCCGCTCCTGATACAATACGTTTTCGGCATAGTTCTGAAGCAGTCTGCCCTCTTTTGTGAGGCTGAGCGTCCGCCTGTCATAACTGAAGAGCCGACAATTATATTCATTTTCAAGAAACTTTATATGCTGCGTCACTGCAGGCTGTGTGAGACTAAGCTCTTCTGCCGTGCGGCGGTAATTCATATTTCTGCACAGTGCAAGAAATGTCTTGATTCTGCTGTCTACCATAGCGCCACCTCATAAATTTTTATTATCATTTGATATTAAATGATAATTTGATTTTATCGCAAACCCGTGATATAATCAAGTAGCAAAAACAAAAAGGAGAAATATAATGACTTTTATCAAAAAGAACGGTCCCGGCATACTTATGTGCGCACTTATCGCAGGATTTGCAACATTTCTCGGTTCGTTGAATTTCGGCGGATTTTCGATGGAACTTATAGGCGCACCTGTTATATCAATACTTACCGGAATGATCATTTCACTTGTCGCACCGAAATTTGCAGGCAACGGTAAAATCAGCGGCGGCGTGAAATTCACTTCAAAAAAGATACTTCAATACGCCGTAATTATCCTCGGTTTTACCCTCAATCTCGGAATGATAGCACAGGTCGGCACAAAGAGCCTGCCTGTAATTGTCTGCACTATATCGGTATCGCTTATCGTGTCATTCCTGCTTATGAAGCTGATGAAGATCGATCCGAAAACCGCCTGCCTGATCGGTGTCGGCTCTTCTATCTGCGGAGGTTCTGCTATTGCGGCGAGCGCACCCGTTATTGACGCAGACGATGAAGACGTTGCACGTTCGATATCGGTAATATTCCTTTTCAACATTCTGGCGGCGCTTATCTTTCCTGTTTTCGGACAGGCTATAGGCTTTGGCACGGAGGGTTTTGCGGTATTTGCCGGAACTGCCGTAAACGACACGTCTTCAGTTACCGCAGCAGCCGCCACGGCGGAAAATCTTTACCACACAAGCGGTATTCTGTCAGCCGCAGTTACCGTAAAGCTTACAAGAACTCTTGCGATAATACCGATAACTCTTGTACTTGCATTTTACCGAGCAAGAAAAGCAAAGACAGCCGGCGCTAAAGGATTTTCGTTCAAGAAAATTTTCCCATGGTTTATTCTGTGGTTTGTCGGAGCGTCGCTTCTCACTACGGTTATCGGCGTACTGCCCGAATGCGGATTTACAGCCGCATACTCCGATATGTTTGTCCCTGCCATGAAGTGGCTGGCAAAGTTCTTTATAGCAATGGCGATGGGCGCAATAGGACTTGGTACCAATATTGTAAGTCTTGTCAAAAAAGGCGGCAAGCCGATTATTCTCGGCTTCTGTTGCTGGTGTTCGATAACAGCGGTGTCAATAGTCGTTCAGCTTGCAACAGGCATATTCTATTCTGACATATAAGCATATCTATAAATTCCTAAAGAGCGACCGTGAGTCGCTCTTTTCAGTATGTCAATAAACCTATGGTTATTAAATAAAGGGTGGGTGCACCTCCAAGCAGCAGGTAATCAACCGTACTGCCGAGCTTGACGGCAAACGGATAAAATTCTATTCTTGGAGGTCAAGCTCATACGGCAAGACTGCAGGGCTTTTTGGTATAAATTGCGGTCATCAGATCTATCCGTTTCTGCCCGGTATCAGCGTTCAGACCTACTTTCCGTATGACGAAAAGGAAAATGCCGAGCAGTACGAAAAAATCTGCAATCAACGTGCTCTTGAACGTAAGGTCAGAGCTTCAAAGCGTGAATGTACCGCTCTTGACACTCTCGGCGACAAAGAAGGCTTTGACAGGGCGGCGTATAAGCTGAAGCAGCAGGAACAGCAGCTTAAAAGCTACTGTGAGAAAAACGGGCTTACATACAAGCCCGACAGAACGGCAACACCCGGATACGGACGCAGTCAGGCGGCTAATACAACAGCAAGCTATAAGGCGGCGGTTAAGGCTGAGCAGGAACAGATAAAGCTTATTGATGTTGACAATTCTGCTGTTAATGATATAATAAGGTCAAGCGGTAAAGGGAAATCTATTAACAAATCTGAGCATTATTATGAAAATTACGGAGAAGTTGATATCAATGATGTAAAAGCTGTTTCTTCCGAACTAAAGAAATTCATTGCAGAAGAAGCGCACAGTCCTATTGAGAAATGCCATGTAATAAATAAAAGCGGAAAAATGTATACTGTTTATGGTGATGAATACACTGTCAACACCGGACTTCTTGGTGATGAAATGAACGGTAGCATCAATATTCACAATCATGTCACGGGGCAAAGTCAATATTCCTTTAGTAAGGAAGACCTTGTTGAAAGTATTCGAGATGGCTCATACGTTTCGTATGCGTACAATGAGAGATTCTTATACACGATGATTATAAAAAATAAGATACATGCTGATTTAGCCGAACAACTTTATGAAGAAGCAAGACTTGAAGTTGATGATATTCTATTTCATAATCCAGAACTCATACCGTTAGGAGATGAACAACATGAAAGAATTAAAAGAGCCTGTGAAAAACTCGGAATTGCATATAAACGCTCAAAACTACCCTGACGGTTGTTATGAAGAATTAGAAAAGCTAAAAAAAGAATATCAGTCACAATACGCCAATATTGAATCTAAGTATAAAGGTTTTCACGGACGAGATGACAGATCAGCAAAAGAACTTATGGATTTAACCATTGCTTTTCGCAAACGAATTAAAACCATAAGAGATAAATACAATGTTTAAGCACCCTTTCGAGGGTGTTTTTCTTATGCCTAAAAGGAGATAAAATGTTATCAACACTTATATTATTATACGCCCTTGATAATGGGCAGACCCCGAACGAATGCTTTATAACAGCATGGGTGTTTCTGATATTGGAAATAATTTGTGCGATAGTTAAAGAAAACGGGAATCCTAAAAACAAGGATTAAAACAGCACTTTCACGGTGCTGTTTTTATATTACCCATTTTACAGAAAGGAAAATCATTATGGATGAAAAAATCACAACATCGGCGACTGAGAATGCCGAAAGCACAGTTCAGGCAGAACAGGCAGCTGCCACAGCTCAGAGCGGTGCACAGGACGGCACTGCCACGGAAGCTGTTACGCAGTCCGAACCGCAGGCTGAGCAGAAATCCGAGCCTTCCGGAAATTCAGAAACAGGAAAGGCTGACGGCAAAAAATCAGACAGTGCAGAATCCACCGGCGAAAGCGACAACTTTCAGGAGGAAAACAGCAAGCAGGAGATAGCCGAGCTTAAAGGCAAGGTTCTGATATAACCTCTTTTCCGTGTCCTATTACGATGAAAAAAGCATTGATCAGACTACCGGTGACAGCAAACTAAAATTGTGAAATACAAATACAAAATGGCGGTCACCATAACAGCGACCGCCTTAAATTTGTGTCATATTTGTGTCATACTTGTGTCATACACTGTATGATTTTTCGGTATTTTTCAGACTTATTCAGCACTTAACAGCGCATTACTAAGCCAAATCAATTACTTCAGCGCTTCCTCAACAGCAACTGCGCAAGCAACTGTAGCACCAACCATGGGGTTGTTACCCATACCGATAAGACCCATCATCTCAACGTGTGCGGGAACTGAAGAAGAACCTGCGAACTGAGCGTCAGAGTGCATACGACCCATTGTATCTGTCATACCGTATGAAGCAGGACCTGCAGCCATGTTATCGGGGTGGAGTGTACGACCTGTACCGCCGCCTGATGCAACTGAGAAGTACTTCTTACCCTTTTCAACACATTCCTTCTTGTATGTGCCTGCAACAGGGTGCTGGAAACGTGTGGGGTTAGTCGAGTTACCTGTGATAGAAACGTCAACGCCTTCCTTCCACATGATTGCAACGCCTTCTGTTACGTCGTTTGCGCCGTAGCAGTTAACCTTAGCACGAAGGCCATCAGAGTAAGACTTGCGGAATACTTCCTTAACCTCGCCTGTGTAGTAATCCATCTCTGTTTCAACGTATGTGAAGCCGTTGATACGAGCGATGATCTGAGCGGCATCCTTACCTAAACCGTTAAGGATAACACGCAGGGGTTCCTTACGGACCTTGTTTGCCTTTTCAGCGATACCGATAGCGCCTTCAGCAGCTGCGAATGATTCGTGACCTGCGAGGAAGCAGAAGCACTTTGTATCTTCTTCAAGAAGCATCTTGCCTAAGTTACCGTGACCAAGACCAACCTTACGCTGATCGGCAACTGAACCGGGGATGCAGAATGCCTGTAAGCCTTCGCCTATTGCAGCGGCAGCGTCAGCGGCTCTCTTGCAGCCCTTCTTGATAGCGATAGCACAGCCTACTGTGTAAGCCCACTTAGCATTTTCAAAGCAGATAGGCTGAATGCCCTCAACGAGCTTGTAGATGTCAAGACCCTTAGCCTTGCAGATTTCTGCACACTCTTCAATAGAGCCTATACCATAGTTCTTTAAAACAGCGAGAATCTGGGGTTCACGTCTGTCATATGATTCAAATAAAGCCATTGTTATTTCCTCCTTACTGCTTTCTGGGGTCGATGATCTTTACAGCATCGTTGACACGGCCATACTGACCCTGTGCCTTTTCAAATGCTGTGTTAGCATCGTCACCGTTCTTGATGAATTCCATCATCTTGCCGAAGTTAACAAACTTGTAGCCGATGATCTCATCATCTTCATTGAGTGCAAGACCTGTAACATAACCGTCTGTCATTTCGAGGTAACGAGGACCCTTCTTGAGAGTACCGTACATTGTACCTACCTGTGAACGAAGGCCCTTACCGAGATCCTCAAGACCTGCACCGATTGCAAGACCGTCTTCTGAGAAAGCACTCTGGCTTCTGCCGTAAACGATCTGGAGGAAGAGTTCTCTCATTGCTGTGTTTATAGCGTCACAAACGAGGTCAGTATTAAGTGCCTCGAGAATTGTTCTGCCGGGAAGAATTTCAGCCGCCATAGCTGCAGAATGTGTCATACCTGAGCAACCGATAGTTTCAACGAGTGCCTCCTGAATTACACCATCCTTAACATTTAAAGACAGCTTACATGTACCCTGCTGGGGTGCACACCAGCCGATACCGTGTGTAAAACCGGAAATATCCTTTATTTCCTTGGCCTTAACCCACTTTGCTTCTTCCGGAATGGGAGCTGCGCCGTGCGCTACGCCCTGCTTCACGGGACACATAGTTTCAACTTCATGTGAATACGTCATAACAGTTGTAGACTCCTTTCAAATTTTCGTGACCGTAGCCTGAGCTTGTCCCGGTCACCGGTAGTTTTTTGCCGGGAAATGCCCGGAACATACAAATATATTATATACTATTCTCTCGACATTTTCAAGGGATTTTCTTAATTTTTTCAGTTAGCGGTTGCTAACTTTTCTGATAACAGTGCGGCTTAAGATAATTTGGAATTATATAACAAACGTCGGACAAATCAAAGATTTGTCCGACGCATAATGCTTTTACTTTTTCGTCCTGACTGTCAGCGTACCGCTCCACGAGCTGTACTGTGTAGCCTTGCCGATCGTCTTGTAAGCTCTGATCCTGAACTTGTAAGAAGTATTCTTCTTAAGATTCTTCACAGTGCTTGTAACTGTGCTGTTCTTGGTAACCTTAGCGGCAGAAACCCACTTTTTGCCGTTCCACTTCTGGATCTCATATCCGGTAGCGCTTGTGTTCTTCTTCCACTGTAATGTTACCGAAGTCTTAGCGGTGCTCTTAGCCTTGAATCCGCTCATATTCGAGGGATTTGTATTGACTGAAAGCTCCTTATAACCGCTGTACGGCGTAGCCTTGCCTATCGTCTTGTAGGCTCTGATTCTGTACTTGTAAGTTGCGCTAGCCTTTAAGCTCTTTACAGTGTAAGTAGTCGTGCTGTTCTTTGTAATCTTTG
>OHQS01000406.1_pt1 | contig 28797 bp, 20 predicted proteins | sample 1578181 | NCBI WGS metagenome assembly OHQS01 (sample SAMEA3879528, study PRJEB24766) | human gut metagenome | biome: human-associated habitat; feature: feces | place: USA | collected 1985/1987 | reverse complement strand
TTGAAGTGTTTGCTCAGGGCGGAACGACCGAACCCACGCCCACACCCGAGCAGCCCACGCCCACGCCTCCTCCCGCAGAAGGTACTGAGCTTTACGGATACAGCCTCGTAGATTTGGAGAACTTCGTGGATGAAACGGGCTGGATGAAGTTTAATGCGGCCGATCCTCAAAACACCATGCAGTTCCTGACCAGCGGCGGTACGAAGATGCTCGCCGCGGACTATGTGGACGGTACGGTGTACGCCTTCGACGAGAACGGCAACTTCTACTCCGTAGACCCCGATACCTGGGAGGAAACGCTTATCGGCAACTGTAACTATGAAGTTTACGATATGTCCTACGATCATGCTACGGGCATAATGTACGCGCAGGTTTACAGCGCCGGAGCCAATCCGAGCGCCATCACCGAAAAGCCTATGAAGGCCAATGTAAATGAAGAGCTTAAGCCTATGGCGTTTGACGCTGAGGGCAGGTACCTTGCTACGGTTGACCTTAATACCGGCGAGGTTACGGAGCTGTTCAGGTTTGATTACAACGTCAACATCTTCCCCATCGGCTTGGCTTGCGTCGGAAACGGTGAGTTCGTATCCGCCGACTATATGACGGATATGCTGTATCGTTTTGATACCGAGGGCAATTTCCTGCCGCTTGAAAGCCTGGCAATAGAAACGGGCAACTTCTACCAGTCGATGACATACGAGGCCGCGACAAATACGGTATACTGGGCGGCCATCACCTATTCCGGCCAGGGCTATTTGGTAACCGCGAATCCCTTTACGGGCGCAAACGGCATCGATGGATACATTGGCGAACCGAACGGAACCGAGTTGGTAGGCTTGTTTGTTAAGCAAGGCGGAACGCCTCCCGTTCCTACACCTACGCCCGAGCAGCCCACGCCCACTCCCGAACAGCCCACGCCCACACCGGGAGATGACGACAAGATCTTCGGAGAATATTTTGAAGAGAATCCGACGGACTGGGCGCTGGTTGACGCGGACGGCGACGGCCACGACTGGTATTGGTTCACCAACGAAGGCCTGACCACCGGCCTGATGGAAGCCTACGAAGGCATGGGCGTCATGGTCAGCGCGTCGTACGACAACCCCTCCTTCTCGGCGCTTACGCCGGACAACTACCTGATTTCCCCGGATATCGCCATCCCCGCCAACGCGGCCGAGGCGTATCTGAGCTGGTATGTCGCGGCGCAGGATCCCGCCTGGTTCTCAGAGCACTACTCCGTGCTGGTAGGCCCTGCCGGCTCCACTGACCCGGCGGACTTCACCGACGTAATCCACACCGAAACGCTATCGAGCGCCTCATGGGTAAACCGTACGGCGGATCTGACGGATTATGCCGGCGAGACGGTGCGCATCGCGTTCCGTCACCATGACGTTACGGATATGTTTGTGATAAAGCTCGATCAGGTTGAAGTGTTTGCTCAGGGCGGAACGACCGAACCCACGCCCACACCCGAGCAGCCTACACCGACACCCGAGCAGCCCACACCCACGCCCGAGCAGCCCACACCGACACCCGAGCAGCCCGAGCAGCCCACACCCACGCCCGAGCAGCCTGCCGAGCCCACGCCTGAGCCTGAGGATCCCCCGAAGGCAGGCGGTGTAAGCCTGGTACTGGTTGGCCTTGGTGCGGCAGCGCTTGGCTCTGTCGGCTTCCTGGCGAGGAGAAAAAGAGGATAACCTCTAAACATTCAAAGCTTCGGCTGAAAAGGAGCATAAATATAAGCTTGCTCTATGTTCAGTTAATCTTAATGCGGAACCGGTATGGCTTAGGCCATACCGGTTTCCTTCTATATATTCACAATTTGTATCTGCCTTTTAATCATTGATAGCCATGCCTCAACCATTGCTTTTTCCATGTACTTTTATAAAAAGGATTTACTATAAAAGGAAGCTGTCGCAATGCAAATCTTTCCCCACTTTTCCGGCTATACAAACCCCATATAAAAAATCTGCCAACGCTTAATAGATATGATAAAATAGAATAAGTATAAAAACCCGCCGTATAGCGGCTATTGATAAACGGAGCCCATATGCGGAGGATGATAAAGAAGGCAGATGGAATCGAAACAAAACGCATAAGGCCCGCGAAAACCTTCACCTTCAGCATAAATAAGCAAACGCGCTGTATCTTATGCCACTATGCAAAAGCTCGATTTTTCTGTCGGGGATGGAGGTACGTTTAAAACCGAGGCGCGAACCTCATTATTAGAGGATTATCATATCGATTGGATATAAGCAGCCGGTATTTGAGATAATCGTTAATCGGCGAAACGGATTTAAACATCGGCGGCATGGTATACGGGCATTTGTTAAACGGTGGCAAGAAAGGAAAGCGATGAGTTATCAATTAATCAAGCAGATACGCGGCGACAGCACGCTTCGCGGCAGTTTTATGGATTTAGCGGTTAAGGTATTTGATTTATCCTTTAAAAACTGGTATGAAAAAGGATATTGGACGGATAAATACATTCCCTACGTAATATCCCAAAGCGGACGGGTGGTCGCGAACGCTTCCGTTAACATCATTGACGCCGCATGGCAGGGCGAACCCAGGCGCTATATTCAGCTTGGCACGGTGATGACGGATCCAGATTTTAGAAACAGGGGCCTATCACGCGTTTTGATTGAAGCAATACTGGAGGACTATAAGGAACAATGCGATGCGGTTTATCTATTCGCGAACCAGTCAGTACTGGGGTTTTATCCTAAGTTCGGATTTGTTAAAGCGTACGAGCATCAATATTTCTTGCACGGAGTAAACCAATCGAACGCTTTAAATCTCCGGTTTAAAAGGCTCGATATGGATAAGCAGGCAGACCGTGAGCGATTAAAGCTCTGCTATAGCAAATCCAATCCTTACTCCGCGTTATCTGTTAAAGATAATTATGGCTTGCTGATGTTTTATTGCGGCCAGTTTATGAAAAACAACGTGTATTATTCAGAGCTAATCAATAGCGCCTGCATAGCTGAGCATCATGGCTCGGACCTTTTCTGCTTCGATATTTTTGGCGGTTACGATTGTTCATTGAATGACATGCTGATTGAATTGGCCGCCGCTGAAACGGAAAGGGTAATTTTAGGCTTTACGCCAATAAATCCAGAAGGTTTTTCCTGTTCGCGGCTTAATGACACGGAGAATACGTTGTTTATTTTAAAAGGGAAGGAAAACCTGTTCTCAAACCACAAAGCCATGTTTCCCTTGCTATCCCACGCATAGAAAAAATAAACTTAGATTATCGGGGCCCAAACCACTGCCGGCTTTGATGCTAAAGCATGCTCTTTTGTTTTTCAGTAAAACAGGCTGCCGGCGAAAAATCAGTTAACGCGGCAGCCTAAATTATCCTGGTTTTTTCAGGCGGAATTATTTGATGTTTGCGGGCTATTTCTCTTTTAAAATTTATAACTGACTGTAAAGCCAGAGCGTGGGTACAAAAAACGTGTACGGCGCGGTAAATATCGCAAGATTAAGCGCGAGGCGGCGCCGCAGTTTTTCATCCGGCACAGCTTTCTTCAAAGCGAACTTATTATTGAGAACATAAATGAGCAAGGCGCTAATAAACACTGCCGCCGCAACATACAAAAGCGAATAAACGCTTTCAAACGGGTTCCTTGCAACGCCATTGGCTATATCGCTCCATATCCCTTGAGCGCCGGAATCAATAAGCTGGGTCAGCATTAAAACGCCCGCTCCGGCTAAATCGGCCGCAAAACCGAGCCCCCATACCGAAAAAATCGATTTAAAATAAACTTCCTTTCTGTTCAACTCATGCGCGCAGATTTTCAGCGTCAGCAAGATAACCAACGTATCTACCGCGAAATTAACCGGCAGCACCACCAGCCAGGACATGGGAAAAAGGAACAGAAACCAAATCGGAAAAAACACGTTGTATAACCGATAACTCTTTTTCATTGGAACCTCCCTATTCATATTAAGCTTATTCACTGCTCGGCGCATAACTCCAATCTTCCACTATTCAGTCTGTTTTAAACCAACAGCTATTATTTTAATCTTAAACTCAATATAGTTTGTACTTTACCTCCGCTTTAAATAGCGGCGTCACAAGCCATTAAGTTAAAACGGCTCAGGCTGATCCTGTAAGCCTGGCCGCTGTCTTTGAATTAAAGCGAATTGCCGTAATCGCGCCGGAATCGTTTTATAAGCTCCTCCGGCCAATCAGTAAGCGGCGTGAGCCTGTCATAAAACGCATGCGGCCCCTCCTTTTCGGTTTCAAAGCGGATTCCGCCGATAGCATCCCTGTTTCGGTAAAGCCAAGTTATCCTGTCAACCAAATATTTCATTTGCGAAAGCGTATATACCCGGCGCGGTACCGCAAGCCGTACCAGCTCCATCGCGCCAAAGGGCAAATCGTCGGGATCCTCCCACGGTTCGTCAATACCGCCGCGCTCCATGCCCCTGCATCCGCTCGCGATATAAACCGCCGACGCTAAGCTACCCGCCGGATATTCCCTGACGCCCAACTGCGGAACGAACTTACGCGCGTCAAGGTGGCAGCCAAGGCCGCCCGCCGGCGTTACTACCGGCACACCCTGTTTCTCCAGCTCGTCGCACAAGAACTTAATAAAGCGCGGCCCCTGCGATATCACATCCATATCAAGCGTATAATCCAGCCCAACAGCGATAGCCTCCATTTCACGAACGCTCATCCCTCCGTAGGTCAAAAACCCTTCAAATGTCGAAACGTAATGCTTAAGCTTATCGTATACATCCTTGCGGTTTGTGCAGATGGCTCCTCCGCGGGCGAGTCCCAGCTTTCTGGCGGAGAAGTATATCACGTCCACAGCGTCGGACAAAACTGCTATGATCTCGCGCGGGCTTTTATCGCGATATTGTTCTTCCCTCGTTTTAATAAAGTAAAGATTATCCTGAAGCAAGCTCGCGTCAAGTATAGTCATAACTCCGCGCTCGCGGCACAGCCTGCTCGCGTCGAGTATGTTTGAAAGCGATATCGGCTGGCCGCCTATCAGGTTGGTCCCCGCCTCGATGCGCACAAACGGTATATGACCCTCGCCCGCTTCAAGCGCGCGCGTAAGCTTATTGAGGTCGAAATTCCCTTTAAACGGGCAATCGCTCTGTAAATTTATCCCCTCGTCGTTAAGCGTTACCTCCGCGCGGCCGCCGCAGAGCGTAATCTGCGTGCGGGAAGTGCCGAAGAAAAAGTTCATTGGAACAATATCCCCTTCACGCACGAGCCCCTTAGCAATCACATGCTCGCACGCCCTGCCCTGGTGCGCGGGCAGAAAGTATTCCTTGCCGAATATCTCCCCTATCTTATCCTTAAGGCGTTTAAACGTACGGCTCCCAGCATAGCTGTCGTCGGCGCGCATCATGGCGCCAAGCTGCTCGTCGCTCATCGCGTTTACCCCGCTGTCCGTCAGCAGATCCAGATATATATCATCATTCGTAAGCAAATACGAGTTAAAGCCCGTTTCCCTTATGGCCTTGACCCTGCGTTCTATCGGTTGAAGAACGGTTTTTTGTACAACGCTCACCTTATGCATTTCCAGAGGCACGCTTTCCTGCGTTAAAAACTTTACCTTCGACATCCTAATCTCCTTCATCTTGCCCGAATATATGGTAAACTCCACCCAATAACCATGGGGATTTTTACGCATAACATAAATATTATACATCAAAGCGCTTTAATTGAGAAGTCCGGCGGTAAGCGGGCTTTGTAAATATTTATGCCGGCGGCGTGAAAAAAGGACGGAAAACTCAATCAAAACAGGATTTACGCCCGTTATAATATCCCAATAGCCCGCGCCCAAATACAGCATGATGAAGCCATATACCGCTCAAACCCGCTTCTCAAAAAGCCAAAAGGCTTATAATTTATCGCGGACGGAAAGCTGCCCCTTTTTTATTTCCCGTATATAGGCTATAATAATTGGAAACTAAGGAATCCAGGCCTTTCAGGCAGAAGGAGGTTCTAATGACAAATCCCGACCGGGTGGCTTTCACCATTTTCGGCAAGGAAATTTACTGGTACGGCATATTAATGGCGCTTGGCATCATTATCGCCGTAATGCTTGCGCTGCGCGAGGCCAAACGCAAACGCATGAAGGAAGATACTATACTGGATTTATGCCTAATCGTTATACCTTGCGGCATTGTCGGAGCTAGGCTCTATTACGTCCTTTTTGAATTGGAAACCTATCTGAGGGATCCCATCCGCATCCTGTACCTTTGGGAAGGCGGCCTCGCCATTTACGGCGCGGTTATCGGCGGCTTAATAGGAGCGCTGATCTATGCGCGCGTGAAAAAAATCCGTTTTTTGCGCCTTGCGGATCTCGTCGCCCCCGGCCTAGTTCTTGCCCAGGGGATTGGAAGGTGGGGTAATTTCTTTAACCAGGAAGCGTTCGGCCCGGCCGTTACCAATCCAAGTTTAACATGGTTCCCGTTCGCGGTGCGTATCGACAGGCCTTGGAGCGGCGGTTACCATGAATTCAACGGCGTAGCGTGCAGCGACCCGTACCATATGGCTACCTTCTTTTATGAATCTATCTGGTGCTTCCTGATATTCATCTTCCTTTGGGCAAGGCGCAAAAAATTTAAGCACGACGGGGATGTTTTCCTGTGGTATATCCTCCTGTATTCATTTGAGCGCATGTTCGTAGAGGGGCTTCGCGGGGACAGCCTGTGGCTGATTCAACCGGACAGCGTATCATGGCTTTCCGGCGGGATACGCGTATCGCAGCTTTTAAGCGCCCTGATGTTTATCGGCGTGGTTGTTTTCTTCATCATACGCTTCGCGCGTGAGAAGAAAGCTGGAAAACTCATGTGGCCTTCCCCCCTTGAAGCTGTTGCCGATGAACAGGACGAGGTGAAGGATGAAATGGAAGATGCTGATTTGGTTCAAGATCCCGAGACTGAACAAAACCAGTCCGACTTAATACAAGAGGAACCGGAATCTATTACTCAAGCGCAGGCGGAAACTCAAGAGGATCCGAGCGGCGATGAAACGCAGGATTTAAACGACGACGCGCTGGAGAAAGGGAACTAACGATGCGCAATCTCACGATGCTGACGGATCTCTATCAGCTTACCATGATGTACGGCTATTATAAGCACGGCATGGCAAAAAATGAAGCAGTGTTCGATCTGTTTTTCCGAAAAACTAAGGATAACAGCGCATATGCCGTGATGGCCGGCACTGAGTCCGTTATTGATTATATCAACCACCTCCATTTTTCCAAAGAGGATCTGGACTATTTGCGCTCGCTAAGGCTTTTTGACGAGGGCTTTTTGGAGGTGCTTAGCAACTTTTGCTTTACGGGCGAAATTTACGGCATGCAAGAGGGTACGCTGGTGTTCCCTTATGAACCCCTCATCCGTGTGAAGGCGCCCATTATGGAAGCGCAGCTGGTTGAAACAGCGCTGCTCAACCTGGTAAACCATCAAACGCTCATTGCCACCAAGGCGAGCCGCGTGGTTCACGCGGCGCAGGGGGATGCTATATTGGAGTTCGGTTTAAGGCGGGCGCAGGGCCCGGACGCCGGCATCTACGGCGCCCGGGCCGCAATAGTCGGCGGCTGCGTCGCCACGAGCAATGTGCTTACAGGCCAAATGTTCGATATTGACGTTAAGGGGACGCACGCGCACAGCTGGGTGATGAGCTTCCCTACGGAGCTGGAAGCGTTCGAGGCATACGCGGAGACTTTCCCGGATTCGTGCATGCTGCTGGTTGATACTTACGATACGCTCAAAAGCGGCGTGCCGAACGCCATACGCGTATTTAACACGCTGAGGGGTAAAGGGTATGAACCCGTCGGCATACGCCTGGATTCGGGTGACTTAGCCTACCTCTCAAAGCAGGCTCGCCGTATGCTCGACGAAGCGGGGTATCCTAAGGCTAAGATATTCGCCTCAAGCGATTTGGATGAATTCGTAATACGCGACTTAAAAGCGCAGGGCGCGCGGATAGATGTTTGGGGGGTGGGGACGCGCCTGATAACCTCCGACGACTGCCCGGCGCTTGGCGGCGTTTACAAGCTCGCGGCCGAGGTGGTCGACGGCAAGCTAATACCGAAAATCAAGATTTCGGAGAACGCCGCGAAGCTGACCAATCCGGGTTATAAAAAGGTGTTGAGGCTCTACGATAAGCATGGTATGGCAATCGCCGACCTGATAACGCTTGCGGAGGAAACCGTAGACTCTTCAAAGCCTCTGAAGCTTTATCACCCGGAGCATACCTACAAGACCATGACCGTGCGCAACTTCACCGTGCGCGAGCTGCTTGTTCCGCTGTTTATTGATGGAAAGCAGGTTTATGAGCCGCCCTCAATACACAAGATACAGGCTTACGGAAGGCGCGAGCTCGCCACCATGTGGGAGGAAAGCAAGCGGCTGCTAAATCCGCACGTTTATAAAGTGGATATCTCGGACAAGCTTTATGATCTCAAACAGCGCCTGATACGCGAAAGCAAACGCTTTAATTGGGGGGGATGAACTCGTGCGCAGGGTTTTTATATCCATTATTCTAATCGTCTTGGCGGCCATAGTATCCGGCTGCGTATCAACGCGCCCCATATTGATGTCGCAATATCCTCCGGCACAAACGCCCAGGCCAAGCCTCGTGCCCGACCGGCCCACGCCAATGCCTTCCGCTACCCCATCCAACGATCCCCTTTCCGGGCGCGACGCGCTTGGCAACACGGTTTCCGGTCCTGAACATTATAAAAAATACCTTGCGTTCAGGAACATGCAGGTGTATGAGCACAACGGCGATACATTTTTTGACGCGGTCGTGGAATCCTCTTACCCAGAACCAATCGTATGCGCGATGGAAATCCGTTTTTATGAGGAAGGCGAGCAGGTTGCCCTCGCAAAAATTCATACCGGCGATGGGCAGTATATGCTCGTTTTCCCGCCGGGGGAAACCGCTGTTTACGCGAGGGTGGATACGGATATGACCCTTATACAGCTTGATTATGAACTAAGTTACGACGATACGGTCAACGTAATTCCCATGCCGGGCTCTTTCGCTTCCCCCGGTATGTAACCACGTCGCTTAGCCAAGCGTTCTTGGCCCTTGCGCCTGGCGGTCAAATCGCTGTTAACGCGGAGCGAAGCGCGATGGATACCGGTATCGACGCATCTATTGCGGGTGACATTATGCGGCCTTGGCTGCGTTAAATTATGGAGGTTTTAACATGTCCAGTTATTCACAAGATTACACGCTGTCAAGAGATTCGCTCGCGCGCTTAACCATCAACGCCGGAGCCGCGGACGTTACGCTTTTACCGTATGGCGGTGAGCCATATGTTAAGATGTCCGTGGAACGATTCGGCGTCTGTTTCGGTAACCCCGTGCTTGAAGTTGAGCAAAGCGGCGGTAAGACCAGTATTAACGTTATTTCTAGGGGCGTCTTTATAACATTAGGGCAGATCAGAATCAAGCTGGATATCCGAATACCGGCCGGCTCGACAAGGGATCTGGACGTTCGTATCGCCTCGGGCCGCTTCATCTGCAATACCTTTACTTTTGACACGATAACCGGGCGGCTGGCAAGCGGCGATATGCGCCTGGAAAAGGTGTCCGCCAATACAACCGGATTTAGCGTGGCCAGCGGCAGTCTGAGCTTAAACGAGGTAAGCTTAAAAAAGGCGAAGCTTACCCTGACCTCAGGCAGTATCAGGGCGGCGCTGGCCGCTTCAAACGAATGTCAGCTCGAAACCACAGCCGCTTCCGGCGATATGAAGGTTAGCGGCGCGTTCACCAGCATCCGAGCAAGCAGCCTCAGCGGTAATACGCGCATTATATCCTCTATCGCTCCAGAAGCAATAACGGGCAATGTTACAAGCGGCCATCTTTCCTTGCGCATTCCTGAAACGGCCGAAGGATTTACAGCAAATTATTCATGCTCGAGCGGAGCGTTTCTGACGGATTTCCTGTCTGCGGGAATAAAACGCAAGGGAGCGATTACCTCAGGAAACGGAAAGGCCGTATATACGTTCACAATCGCCAGCGGCGCTGTTGCGTTGAAAAAATTACATTAGCGGCGCGCCGCTGAGTTGTTGCGCATGGCGCGAAATCCGTCGACAATATAGAATAACCGCTAAAAGTTCATATAAATCCTATTAACGGCGATATCCATAATACCTGTGATACCGCCCGTTTTTTTGCGTGCTTTTTAGCCCATACTATTGTTTATAAATGAAAACGGAGGTTCTGTTTCATGCCCAAAAGCATTTATACCGATTTGGCAATGGAAGCGCGTGAGTTAAGCCCTGAGATAAGCGGCATAACCGAAGAATCCGGCGAGGATGGCGGCATCTCAATCTCAAGGATTAGCGTTACGTCAAATGACGCCGCCGAGCAGCTTGGCAAACCAGTTGGCCGCTATATAACGCTCGACGCGCCGGACCTTGTAAACCGGCCATTGGATTTATATGAACGGCTTAGCCGCCGAATAGCTGAGGAGCTTAAGCTATTACTGGGCGACGTGCCTAAAGAAGCGACCGTGCTTGTCATCGGGCTTGGTAACCGATTTATCACGCCCGACGCCCTTGGTCCCCGCGTAGCGGAGCAGGTATACGTCACGCGCCATATTACGGAGTACCTCCCTGAAATTACGCAGTCCGCGTTGCGCCCGGTCTGCGCCGTGTCTCCGGGAGTGCTGGGCGTAACCGGCGTGGAAACGCTCGAGGTGGTAAAGGGGGTTGTCGAGCGGATAAAGCCCGCCGCCGTAATCGTAATCGACGCGCTTGCTTCGCGGCGCGCGGCGCGCATCAGTACGACCGTGCAGATGTGCGATACGGGGATAAGTCCCGGAGCGGGGGTCGGAAACAAGCGCTCAGGCTTAGACGCTGAATCATTGGGCGCTCCTGTTATCGCAATAGGCGTACCCACAGTAGTTTACGCGACGACCATATCACAGGATACGATATCTTTGATTGCCGACGAAACCGGTCTTCATAACGATGAGGAGAAACTGCTGGGATTGGTGGAAAAGGTCATCAATGAAAAGATGGGGCCTATGATAGTAACGCCAAAGGATATTGACAGCATCGTCACGGATATGTCGCGCGTACTGGCGGATGGAATTAACCTCGCGCTGCACGATATGAATTATAATGAGGTGCGCTCCCTCATCGCATAAATACGCATATACGCGAGCAGGTTTTTTACCAAATTTTTACCCGTGTTGAAGGCGTATTTTACAGGAACATGATATTTTTTAAATGTATGCACTAAAGAGAAATATCGATGTTAGGATGGAGTAAAGGATGGGAACGCAGGAAATAGTCAACACCATATTCGGCCTGTTGGGCGGCTTGGCCATGTTCATCTTCGGGATGAATCTGATGAGCGAGGGCCTTCAGAAAATAGCGGGCGAGAAAATGCGCAGCATACTCAGTATGCTGACCAAAAACCCGATTGTAGGCGTGCTGCTGGGTACAATCGTTACCGCCGTATTGCAAAGCTCAAGCGCGACAACCGTAATGGTAGTGGGCTTTGTGAGCGCCGGGCTAATGACGCTTCGACAATCACTGAGCGTGATTCTCGGCGCAAATATAGGAACTACGATTACAAGCCAGCTGGTCGCGCTGGATATAGGTAAATACGCGCTGGCCATAACCGCGGTCGGCTTCATCCTGTATTTTTTCATAAAACACGGCAAAGTAAAGCACCTTGGCCAAACGATATTCGCGTTTGGCATATTGTTTGTCGGCCTCAATACTATGAGCGGAGTGCTAAAGCCGCTTGCCCAGCTGCCCGAATTCGCCAGTCTATTGTTCTCAATAAAGGACGTACCCATTTTAGGCGTATTGGTCGGCGCGGTTTCCACGATGGTTATTCAAAGCAGCTCCGCTGTTATCGCGGTTATTCAAAACATCGCGCAGCAAGCCGGTCCGGACGGCATAACGCCGATCATGAGCCTTGAGGCGGCTATCCCCATGCTGCTTGGCAGCAATATCGGCACGACAATTACCGCGCTTTTCGCGGTTGTGGGCGGTTCGCGCGACGCGAAGCGGGCGGCATGGGCGCACACCTTTTTTAATATATTCGGTACGGTATTGTTTTTCTTCCTCATACCTGTTTTCGCAAACCTTATCCGCCTGATAACAGCCGGAGGTACGCAGCTTGAGCTGATCAGCCATCAAATTGCGAACGCGCACACCATTTTCAATGTAATCAATACCATTATATGGCTGCCGTTCCTGTGGCTGATGGACCGCATTGTTCATTTAGTCGTGCGCGGAAAGGATTTGCGAGGAGCGTCCGAACCGCTGTATCTTGACTATAAGGTCCTGCATACGCCCTCCATCGCTATGGAACTGGCGACCCGCGAGCTTACGCATATAGCCGCGCTTACGCGCAGTATGATGGAATCAGCGAAGAAAGCTATCGTAAGCGGGAACGAAAAAGAGATACAAAGCGTTTTAACAAACGAAAATACAGTCGATCAGCTGCAGCGGGCTACGGTGAAATATCTCTCCACCATGCTTGCCAGCAGCGATCTCAACAGAAGGCAGTCCCTTAGGCTTGCCGGCCTGCTGCATACGGCCGCCGACGTAGAGCGCATAGGTGATCACTGTGAGAATATCGCCGGATATGCCAAGCTTAAAAAAGAAGAGCAGCTCAAGTTCTCAGATGAGGCGTTGTCTGAAATTGAAAGCACGTTCTCTTTACTCGGCGATATGGTAAACGATACGATTGACGCGCTGCAAAACGGTGACCGTGAAAAGGCACAGCAGGTTCTAAATAAGGAGCCTGAGGTGGACAATCTTGAGGAACGCCTCCGTTCTAAGCATATTGCCAGGCTTAACGAACGTAAATGCTCGCCGCAGTCGGCTATCACGTATATTGAATTAATACACAACCTGGAGAAAATCGCGGATCATTGCACGAATATCGCGGAATCCGTATTGGACGATATAAATTATCTGAGCTGAGCATTCGGCACGTTTTCAAAGCGCGGCAAAAAGGATGGAAAGGCTGGGAATCCAGCCTTTCCATCCTTGTATTGTCTGTTTTTGTTTTATATTATGCGACCTGCCGAACATCATCAAGCGACCTTCGCAGCATCATATCTAAAATGATATATGAAAAAACACAATGGCGGAAGGCGTTATACTGGAATTAAAAATGTTTTTGGCAGCCTGCTTCTAGCGCAACGATTTCAAGTTTTTAAGAAACATGTGAACACATCCCGGCTGAGTATATTTCGTTAAACACAGTGATACGGCCACCAATGAGCGAGGTTTTCGTTTTATTGACCGCTCTCCTTTAGCTTCTAATTACCTTATTCAACGGCATACATATATCAGGGAGGAAAACCAGCCATGACATACAACAACGAAAAACCCCGCCTGACCAACGGCAAAAAGGCTTCAAAGCTCATACGGGCCCGCGCCTGCGCGGCGCTCTGTATGCTTTTATGCGCAGGTTCTTTGTTTTTATTTTTCAGCCTCTCGTCAAATCCAATTTCCACGGTTGGCGACGCGCTGCTACGCCTGCAAATGCCCTTTTTAAACGGCTCGGGCAAAAATGCGGCGGAGAAAACAGAGCCGCCGGTAAAAATCGAATTGGTCGATATTGATGAAGGTGTTGGCGAAAAGATACGCATTGAGCTTTTAAACAACTCCATACCGCCGAAAACCAGCATCAACCTTGAGGGAAAAGAACCGCGCATTCTCATTTACCATACGCATACTACCGAAGCGTATACGCAGACAGACAAATATTCCTACGACGAAAAGGGCGATTGGCGGACGGATGATAATACGCGCAATATTGTTACGGTCGGGGAAAAGCTGGCGACGCTCCTTTCAGAGAAATATGGAATATCCGTTATTCACGATATCACGGATCACGAACCTCCTAAGCTGTCCACAGCGTATTCGCGCTCGGTAAAGACGATGGAGAAGTATAAAAGCAAATATCCATCCATCACCATGTTCATTGACGTTCATCGCGACGCTTATGATACTAAGGGGCGTGAAAATACGGATTATGTTGTAATCGATGGTAAACGAGTCGCCCGTATGATGTTCGTCGTCGGCACCGGGGAGGGCGCAACGGGTACAGGCTTCGGAAAAATGCCGGATTTCCAATCCAATTATGCGCTTGCGAAAAGCCTTACCGAGTATATGCTCGGTATAAACGGCAAACTTATGCGTAACATTCGTGTGAAAACCGGGCGATACAATCAGCATATCACCAATCAGTGCCTCTTGATAGAGGTAGGCCATAACGCCAATACGCTGGAAGAATCGCTTAACGCGGTGGAGTATTTGGCTGAAGCCATCGCGCATGTCGCCGGCAGCCCACAAGAATCCGGCGTTCCTTCCATGCTGCCGCTAACGCCATAATGCGCGAAATTTTTCTAAATTTGCATGAATATCAAAAATATATCTGCCCATTTGGAGAGTAAAAACACCGCGGCATGCGCATATACGGCTATCCTGCCCAATTTACAACGTCGAATAAACTCCGTTCGGATATTGAATCTAAAAGCGCCGCAAACCGAATGCGCGCATGTTGCATATTATGCAGTTTTTGACGTTTAAGCATTCATATCCAGTTAATTGAAAAGCCCGCGCGAGCTTTATTTTTAGTAAAATATAATTTATTCGGCAATATGTATATAATCGTAATATCGGCGGGATTTATTCATAATATGTATTGACATCGCCAAATCGCGGGTCTATGATAGGGGTGCGGCGAGGGATGGCGGTTTTTAGCCTCCTGCCCTCAGCTAAAAGAAAATCATGTGGAGGTTTTTTCATGAACGCATACATCGAGCAGGTTCTTGACAAGGTCAAAAAGCGCGACGCTAACGAGCCTGAGTTTCTGCAAACGGTAGAAGAGGTTTTTAAATCCCTAGAGGTTGTTGTAGACAAACATCCCGAATATCAGAAAATGGCACTTCTTGAGAGGATGGTTGAGCCTGAGCGTTCAATTTCCTTCCGCGTCACCTGGGAAGACGATAATGGCCAAACGCAGGTCAACCGCGGCTACAGAGTACAGTTTAACAGCGCGATTGGGCCGTACAAAGGCGGCCTGCGCTTTGCCCCTCATGTTAACCTGAGCGTTATGAAATTCCTGGGCTTTGAGCAAACGTTCAAAAACAGCCTCACCTCCCTGCCCATTGGCGGAGGAAAGGGCGGTTCGGATTTTGATCCCACCGGCAAGAGCGACGGCGAAGTGATGCGCTTCTGCCAGGCTTTTATGACCGAGCTTTATAGGCATATCGGCCCAAACGTGGATGTTCCAGCGGGTGATATCGGCGTAGGCGGCAGGGAAATCGGCTATTTGTTCGGCCAGTATAAAAGGATTCGAGGCGCTTACGAGAACGGCGTGCTAACCGGCAAGGGGCTTTCGTTCGGCGGCAGCCTTATCCGCCCGGAAGCTACCGGATACGGCGCCGTTTATTATGTAGAAGAGGTGTTTAAGCACCAAAACGACAGCATCAAGGATAAAACCTTTGCGATATCCGGCTTTGGCAACGTAGCATGGGGCGTATCTAAAAAGGTCACCGAGCTTGGCGGCAAGGTCGTCACGCTTTCCGGGCCGGATGGTTACGTTTACGATCCCGACGGCGTTGTAACAGAAGAAAAGATCAACTATCTCCTTACCATGCGCGCATCCGGCCGAAACAAAGTGAAAGACTATGCCGATAAATTCGGGGTTGAGTTCTTCGCCGGTCAGAAGCCGTGGGGCCGCAAGGTCGACGTGGTTATGCCCTGCGCGATGCAAAACGAGGTTCATATGAAAGAAGCTCAGGAAATCGTCGCAAACGGTGTAAAATACTATATTGAAGTTTCCAATATGCCCACCACGAACGACGCGCTCGCGTACCTTCAGGCACAGGGCCTTGTAGTGGCACCCTCCAAGGCTGTTAACGCCGGCGGCGTAGCCACCTCCGCGCTTGAGATGAGCCAAAACTCCATGCGCTATAGCTGGAGCGAGGAAGAGGTTGATTCCAAGCTCAAGAATATCATGAGCAATATCCATAAGGCCTCCGCTGAGGCTGCCGAGGAATACGGCCTGGGCTACAACCTGGTCGCCGGCGCAAATATCGCGGGCTTCAAGAAAGTGGCCGACGCTATGATTTCCCAAGGGCTTGTATAAGGCAACAGGTACTTTGCCTATCATTCCCCCGGCAAGGAGCCGGGGGTTTTTTCGTTTAACGCTATAAACCGTCCGCATTTCCTAAAATAATAAATTGCTCCATTAAACAAAGCGATTTTTAATCATACAGATATTATTTGATGGCGTATAAACCCATTTTAACTCAAGGGTTCGATTTTGACAGGATTCATATATGTCAATTTTGAGGAGCTAAAGCTCCGTAAAAATGATAATTCCTCTGTTTGAATGAGTATGATAGATTGCTTCCCCGTATATAATAGGCAATTCTATCCACATCGGCGGACACAGCCCTTAACTCGGAACTTCGAATTTTTATTGCGGCATTTTGATTAAAATTATGTTCATTGGCTCCAAGATTTGTTTCCAAATTCGTGCGCTTTTAAAGCATAATAGCGGATTGTTCCTGCAAATCTCGGCATAATCCATCTTTTTTATACAACCCCTGGATAGTTTAAGCGATACATGTTATTATTTGTCTATATAATATTAAAATTGGAGTGATTTATGTGAGCGCCCTTTTCGCCACGCTGTTTACCTCGGGCATATTTTATGTTATCGGTATTATTATTGGATTGATAATTACCGTTATATGTGTTTTTGTTGGAAATATTCTATTGTTTGACAGTATTATATTTGCCGTAACATCGGGTATTTTAGCTAGTCAGCTGTTGAATATCCACCCCGCGCTATCTTTGATAATTGGCATAGCCGTTTTGTTTATAATGCTCTGGATTCAAAAAACTAAATTTGGGTTTTGGATTATTGGCAGTTTACTTTCACTAAGCTGGGCTTTTATCTTTGCTTTCGCCGCGTATATCTTCTCCAACGGCGACATGGTTTGGACCCATATCGTGATGGGCGTTGGTTTTATCGTGATGATTCGCCTGCATATCAAAGCGCGGAGGCGGTATATCTGTTGACTATGAGGCGCAAAATGCGCTGTGATAGAACAGCCACAACTTGCCATCAACCGTTTGGTTATCCTATCGCAAAAGAGTTTTTTAGCTCGCTTTGACCGTAATATTAGTATATACGGGCACACGCACACTTAAGTCATCGTTTATATTCCATTGCGCTTGCCAAATTAATATAAGGGCGAGGGCATCTTCCCTGTTCACCTTCAATAGCATATGCTTAATAAATCTTAAGACATTTATTGTATGTCTTCATAAAATGTTATCAATATGGAAGAACGCCAATTTGGGGTATTGTTTTAGAAAAGCATATCGTTGTTATGTCTGTCTTGTTTTATTTGAGGGATGAATCCAAAACGCTGATTTAAGCGTGACCTTTTGCGCAAGACGTTAGGTGATGCAGCATGGAAAGTCCCGCTGGTTTTCCTGCGCGGCCTGTATGATTAGTACGCAATAGAACACTTTTGGCAAAGTCCCGGCCGCAAAAGGTTGGTAGCGCAGCGCAGGCGTTGCGAGGGCGTTTACAACCGAGCAGCCGCAGCTAGCGTGACCTTTTGCGCAAGAGGAGACGCAGCGGAATGAGTGAGCCGGTGACTTTTTAAAAAGTCGCCGCAAGCGATATGAAGCTTGCGGCGACGTGGCGGATGTGATGAATTAGATATTCGGATTCAGGCCTTCAGCAATCAGCTTTATGCATCAATACATAATTACATAAGTGGACTATTTTGCTTGCAAGCATGACAACTCCTTATCAAACCATATCACAATGTCGTCTTGTATCGCTAAAACAGAATCATCCAGCGAAATGGGAAGTCCACGGCAGCCGCCATCACAATGCCCGATTTCAGCTCTTTTTCTTCCGCAGCCATATCCCTGTGCTATTAATTCTCGCAGGGAAGGTGAAAACGCAGCAACAGTGTCGGTATATTGCTGCAACTTTACAGGCTTGGCATTGATATGATAGCCATTGCTCAAGGAAGCGTTAAGCCCCCATACATCCTTACGCTTATACATGTATTTGATATAGATATGAAATCCTTTTGTTTCTACAACGCAGGTAAGTCCTTTATCCAGATAGCGATGATGTAACTTGAGAATAAACTCCTGCACATCCGCAGATAAAGGCTTTATTGTATCCTGCACAATGGAGACAATATCAGTTTCAGCTTTTTTCAATACCCTATAATCACAGCGCAACAAAACATCTTGATTGACAAGGGTGCGATAATCCGTCTCAGCAATTGCCATAACCTTCAGGCCGACAAGCATTGCTGGATTATCTGGATATGTAACGGTTATAGATTTGCTATCCAACATATTCTGCTTTTTCTCATTTGTGTCCACACCATCTATGCAAATACCGCAATCCACCAGAAAGCGCAGGCATTCAAGGTTTTTGGAAGCGGATAGCTTTTCACTGAATATGGCATTGCTACAGACCAAAGCATCTTTGTTTTCTGTAAGTACGCCAAAATAACCGATCCTTATCAGCATGGTGTTTACGTTGTGTAGAAATGGATAATATACCGAAAGAGATGTGCGGTTTTCATATTCATGCGCTACTTTTTTACTATTATCATAGGCGTTGCCTTCGGCAATTAAAACATCATAAAGCCGGCACAAAAATATCCTGAGCGCACGAATGCCTTCCCGAATCGTCTCTTCTGCGGAAACATGGAGATAGGCAGAATTAATAGCATACGCATCATATGTTTCCGGTACCATTATTTCTTTCAAGTAGTTTGCAACATCTTGTAAGCTCTTTCGCATTAATTTCACCCTATACTACAACTTAATATCGCAATAATACCCCTGAATAACATTATACAACCTATTCAAACAAAAGCAATTCTATCACCTAATATGAAAGAAGTCGATTGCCATCGCAACCGATTTCTTTCTGCAAGTTTCATGGCGGAGATGTAGGGATTTGAACCCTAGCGCCGGCAAAACCGACCTACCGGATTTCGAATCCGGACCCTTCAGCCACTTGGGTACATCTCCATCTTAAGTTAATGCTCCCGCTCCGTTAGCTCCTATAATTTTTTTGTATTACATGGGTAGCCACAGACGCTGTTGTACACACAACAAACTATTTCAGTTTTAGTTGCCACCAAAACTTAAAATTTGCGGCTTATAAGTGCGTATGTTTCAATCTCCCGGGACAGACCCGTTTAACAATTCTAACGCCAATCCAATTAGCATCAAAACTATATGGTGCAAAGTGTCTCATTACCACGCATAAGCAACGCGCACCGTATACGCACATAAAGCAGTTTGCTGTGACGCCGTCATTTTTATTATATCAGCTAACGACCTTTGAATCAAGATAAAAACAAAATTAACTCTAATAATCACCGCGAACGGGGTCTGTTTCTCGCCCTTCGTCTTTTACTGCTACAATTCACGCTCACGGCTTCCCTGTACGTAATACATCCTCAAATAGCGGCTTATCAATAATATTCCGGTATCACAAACGGCCTGCCATACTCCTCGCGCACCCGCACATTAATCCCAAACACATCCCTGATGCGCTCAGGCGTTATCACTTGTTCAGGCCTGCCGTACGCAAAAACCGCTCCGTTATGAATCAGCGCCAGATCATCGCAGTAATGGGACGCGAGGTTCATATCATGCAACACCGCAATCGCCATAACGCCTTCACGCCTGCACAGGCCTCGAACTAAATTAAGTATCTCTATTTGATACCTGATATCCAAATTCGAAACCGGCTCATCTAAAAGAAGAATGTCGGATTGCTGGCAGATTGCCCGGGAAATAATGGTACGCTGCCATTCGCCCCCTGAAAGCGTTAACACGGACCGATCCGCCAAGAGGGATATTCCCGTACGTTCCATCGCCGCATCAACACGCTTATAATCATCCTGTGAATCCGGTTCAAACAAGGTATGGTGCGGATGGCGGCCCATCAGTACGATATCGCGGACGGTAAAATCAAACTCCATCAGCGCATGCTGAGGCACCAGCGCCATGCTGCGCGACAGCTCTTTTGCCGAATACGCGCTAATATCCCTGCCATTGAGCGTTATCATACCCTGTTCTACCCGGCAAAAACCGCTCAGACAGCGGAGAAGCGTTGTTTTTCCGCTGCCGTTTGGACCGAGAATCCCAAGCAAACGCCCTGGCCCCATGTCAAACGATATGTCGCTAAGGATTTGCGCGTTTGAGTACGCGTAGGATAAACGGTCTATACGCAGCCCCTTTTTCATGCGCGGCCCCTCCCCCCGTTCCTTCGTCTGAGCAGATAGAAGAAAAAGGGAACGCCGCAGACGGCGGATAATACCCCGACCGGTATTTCCAGCGGCGGGGCGACACTGCGCGAGAGCATATCTGCCAAACACAAGAATACCCCGCCGCCTAAAAACGAGCTGGGCAGCAAAACGCGGTGATCTGGGCCGGTAATCAGCCTCAGGATATGCGGGACCATCAGCCCCACAAACCCAATTATGCCCGCAACCGCTACTGAGGCGGCGGCAATCAGCGTTGTTAGTGCGAGCAATACACGCGTGACCCGGGCAGTATCCACGCCCAAAAGCCTCGCGTCTTCCTCACCGAGCAGCATAATGTTCAGCTGCCTCGCAAAAAACATGCAGATAAGGGATGAAGGCAAAACAGTAGCCGCGGCAAATATCAGCCTCGTAAATTCTGCGGAAGCAAAACTGCCCATCGTCCATAAAAGCACCTTTTCCATTTTATCCCGGTTCAGCAGCATGACGCCGGACGTCAGCGCGGAAAACAAAGCGGAAGCGGCAATCCCCGCAAGAAGCAGCGCCGCAATTGAGGTTCGCGCGTTTACCCTGGAAACCGCGCAGACGATAATCACGCAGGTAATTCCGCCGATAAACGCGCATACGGCTATCGAGCCCAATCCCAGGACGCTTGCGCTAATTCCAAACGACATCGCTACAGCTGCCCCAAAACCCGCGCCGGAGGTTACGCCCAATATATGGCTATCCGCCATCGGGTTTTTAAAAACGCCTTGGAGGCAGCAGCCTGCAACCGCCAGCCCGCCGCCAACAAGATATGACAAAAGCGCCCTTGGCAGGCGAATGTTCTTGAGTATGAGGGCGGCAGTATCATTCGCGTATGGATCAAACAGCAGCGGAAGCTGTTCAAAGCGAAAGCCTGTGCTGCCCGCGGCTACGCCCAATACCAGAGCCGCAACGCTCAGCGGCAGCAATACGGATACGGCCGCCCAAAGGCGCTTGGACATGTCGTGCTTCATCGATTCCCTTTCATAATATATCTAACGCCATTACTTTTCTCGCGTCGCAGACCGCCGACGAGCGTTCTGTGAGTACGGCTCCACTTCTTAATGTCTATATAGCTTAATAAACTGTGATTAAGCCAGAATTCGCTCCGATAAAAGCTTGCCTTCGCCGCGTTAAAGTAAAATCATCTTGCATATCAGGCAGCTCAAACGGTAGCCGCAGTACCTATGACGCGCGATTTAATTACGGCCTCTCCAAACTGACTCAACTCAGCAATGAGCACAGCCGTTTTCCTCTGCCGGAATTGAATTTGAAGATCAACGCGTGGGGTATGCTTAAACCTAAGTTAACCCGCGAAAGCGCTCGTTACAGCCAAAATATCCTCCAACGCATCCGCCACGCGAGGGCCGGGCCTTTCCACGGTATTCACATCCAAGATATACACGCGCCCTTCCTTTACGGCCCTCAGGTCGGAATATCCCGCCTCGGCGCTCAACGCCTCCACCGTGTAATATGAGGACAAGAATATAATATCCGGGTCCTTTTCAAGCAGGGTCTCCATGCTGTATTCAATCCAGGCGGTATCCGTGTCGTCCGTAACGCAAAGTCCGCCAGCCATTGTGATAATATCGTTTATAAAGCTGCCTTTTCCGCTGGTCCAATTTCCCTGATCGCCATAACTCATTACATAGTAAGCGGTCGGGTGTGTATCCAGCGCGGCCGCCGCTTTTTTCACGGCTTCGGCCCTTTTTTCAATTTCACCAGCGAGCTTTTGCGCCGCATCCTCGACCCCAGCGGCCGAGCCTATCAGCATAACGGCCTCAAGAATCTGGTCATAGGCGGTCGCCTCCGCGCATATCACCGTACAGCCCGCCTGGACCAGCATATCTACGGAGTCCTGCTGAATATTGTTCCCCGTAAAAACAATATCCGCGTCCGCGGCAATAATAGCCTCCACATTTGGGCCGCTGTAATCGCCCATCTCCGGTATGTCAGCTGCCTGTTCGGGGTAATTGCTGTATGATACGCGTCCAATTACCTTTTCCCCAAGCCCGAGAGCGAACAGGATTTCCAAATCAGCCGGAGTAAGCGAAACGATTTTATCCACCTTCTCCGGTATTCTTACTTCATTACCTAAAAGGTCGGTAACGGTATCGCCGGTACCCGGCTGCGGGCCGGGGGTCGCTGAGCATGCTGTAGCAAGCGCTAAGCATAGAGCCAGAAGACAGCAAAACAGGTACTTTGCCTTAAATTTGTCGCGCATATGATGTTTACCTCCATTTTTCCATCCCAAAAATAAAGGGATGCTTTCCTTATAAATTCGGCGGAATTAAAGAAAGCATCCTACCATCAGCGCAGCTTGGAAGGGTGCATTCCCCTCCCACCGAGGAAAACACAGCCGCGGCGCGATAATTCGCGCCGCATCGTACGGCAGGTCTTCTGGCTCGGCCTCTTCCGCTTGGGACGCCTTCCCGCATAACTTGCAGTGGCTTGAATGTTTTATAACATTGTGTGTCCCAAACGTCAGCCTCACAGCAGCGGGGGCTGCAACGGATTTACACCGTTTTCCCTATTAAGTCAATGACGCCTGTAACGATACTGTGCGCCCGGCCGGTATCGCTCCGTCCGAACGCTCTCAATGCGCTTATTGTAACATAGGTATTGCTAAATTGGGAAGTCGCAAATGATATATTAACTAATAATATGCGCTTCCGTTATAAATCGGTAAACCAATCGCTAATAATACTGTTTTAATTTTAAGCAATGTAATAATTTACGCGTATTAAAAGAGGCTAGCAGCTCTACTCACACAGAACAAACCCTCTAGAAAAGGGGCTTTACAAGAATCCCACGATTAAGCGGCATAGGATTAACCGCATGTTTGTCAAGTCGGGACGGTAGATTAACAACCTAACCCGCCGCAAAAGCAAAAGGATATTTAAACGCCAGAGTATTGCGTTCGGCCTATACATGAATCGTTAATGTAGATTTATATATGCATTGAAAATTGATGTTCTCTGTTTTCTGCTTCATACGCCGGCTTTAATAGTTATCATTAAACGCGTAATCTCCACCAAACGCTTTTTGCCTGATAATCGTATCACGATTAAAATTATCACATTATTATATAATCCTTTCTTTTAATTTCTGCTTTTAATAGAAGTTAGTATTTCAGCTTTTTGTTAAAACGGATAGCCGTTGCATATAGACAATCACCAGCCTTTACAGTTAATTTAATCGTCGCAGCCTTATTTTAACCTTTGAAGCAGTTTCATATTTTATCGGCATACCTTTTATAAGCGAAACAAAGCTCCAACTTTTCGCTATGCTTAGCCTTCATAGTCAAATGCAAAATACATATGGATACCATCTTTTCCAGGCATATTGACGTGAAGACGTTTATTTTCATTACTCATGACGTAATAATCTCCTCTTTCAATTAAATCGGCGTCGCATTTATACCTTGACCGGATAGAGTAGTTCTTTTTCACCATTTTAAAAGGAATCCGTTATATACAATAACCGCAATCACCGCCGCTATCGCTTTTACATGCGAGAGAAAAGGCTTTACCAATGAAGTAAATCAGGGTTGTTAAATTAACCGGTTTTAACCTTAGTTAACAGTCGCGTTTCCATGCAAGCTTTTTTAAGGGCATCCGGCAGCGCATATACTCAACAATTGGCCATCCATCTCTTCTTATATCGTTACCCCTGCAAATTTCGTTTATTGGTTTAACTTCGCTCCTTCATCAGCCTTCACCGATTATAGTCACTTCTGAACCGAGTTTGCCTTTGCTTGTTGCTGATTGACAGCAGAGTTTCGTTTTATATTGAAAAGATAAGTCAATCATCGGCAATCAGTACTTGACCATAATACTTCCGCCCTCATTTCATAATGCTATCGTTTATCAGTTTTTATTGGGCGCGATGCGCAATATAATCGGATATATTAGCCTAAAAAAGCCGGCGCTTATTGACTGTATCTTATTAAAAATGTTAGCATGGAAAAAACGACCGTTTGGGAAGCGATACATGCTTTCGGGTCTTGCAAGAGTACCGAGGCAGAAATATCCGGCTGGCAAATTATTCATTCACTGCCGTATTCCGTTTTTCGACGGCGCCGTATAGCTGGCCTCAGTGTTAATAAACCGTAAAGCCAAATTGCGGCCGGCTTATAGCCGCTGGGACGAGTCGTTTTTATGAATTAATAAAACCCCTCGCTATGGGGCTGAACAGGAGGAACACCTTACCATGTCACACGATAACTCAGGCGGTTTCGCCACCCGGCAAATCCATGCGGGGGCGCTGGAAATCCCCGGTATTTCCCCGCTTGCTACGCCCATTTTTCAAACCTCAACCTTTGTATTTGATTCCACCGATCAGGGAGCGTCGCGATTTTCCGGTGAGGAGAAAGGGTATATCTACACCCGGCTCGGAAACCCGAATCTCGCCCAAGTTAGCGCAAAGCTCGCCTCTTTAGAGGGCGCTGAGGCAGCATTGGTTATGGGTTCGGGTATAGGCGCAATCACTACCGTTTTATGGACTGCTCTTAGCGCGGGCGCGCATCTGCTTGCGGACGAAACACTTTATGGCTGCACCCATTCCTATTTTACGCATGGCCTCACCAGGTACGGGGTTGACGTAACGCTTACCAATTTTACCTGCCTTAAAAGCGTTAAGGAAAGCCTGCGTCCTGAAACGAAGGTAGTGTACTTTGAAACGCCCTGCAATCCTGATCTGAAAATGATCGATATTGAAGCGGTTAGCGCGTTAGTACACGCTTATAATCCTCAAATCAAGGTGATTGTGGATAATACGTTCTGCACGCCGTTTATTCAAAAGCCGCTTTCCCTCGGCGCGGACGTCGTCGTCCACAGTGCGACCAAGTATCTTAACGGCCATGGCGACGTTATTGCCGGCGCTGCGGCGGGCCCAGAGGACTTCATGAACGAGGTTGCGATGTTTGGCTTAAAGGATATGACCGGAGCGGTTTTAAGCCCCATAGACGCCTATTTGATTGCCAGAGGCCTTAAAACGTTAGATATTCGAATGATAAAGCATTGCCAAAGCGCCATGAAAATAGCTGAGTTTTTGCATTCACACCCAGCCGTTAAGCGCGTAAGCTATCCCGGCCTTGCTTCCCACCCGGCGCATGAGCTTGCAAAAAAGCAAATGCATAATGGGTTTGGCGGGATTGTTACGTTTGAGCTTTATGCAAACCGCGCGCAAAGCGGGGCGTTCTTAAACGGGCTATCGCTCTGTACGTTGGCCGTAAGCCTTGGCGATGCGGAAACGCTCATTGAGCACCCCGCAACCATGACGCACAGCGTATATTCCGCGGAAGAGCTCGCCTCCGTAGGCATAGGCGAATCCATGGTACGGCTTTCCGTAGGCCTGGAGGACGCGGAAGATATTATCGCCGATCTCAAGCAGGGGCTGGATAAGCTGATATAACGTCATACTTATCTGTTTTTAATTAGAGAGTATAACGCGCCAAAAATTTGGCGCGTTATACTTAATATAAAAAGTTGTTATGTAATTTATCATGTTTGTACAGTCAAGCTGAGGCGTTTTTTTTAGAAAAGCACCCATGTAATTACTCTTCATTGCATGGCTTCCCGCTATATCTGTCTAATTACGCAGAAAGATGCTTTTCGTATTTACATAGGATATTGACGCCAAATAATATGAATGGCGTTTTTTTATTTATAATGAACTTTTAAATCGCAATATCAAACAATTATTCCGCCAAATCAGCAGCGGTTAGGCGAGCACGCTAAACCACGCGTCCGCTGTAACGATTGACGGCCTGCTATATAGGATGGATATGCAAATCATCGACGTTTATCTAAGTAAACGCAAACATCCAAAATTACATTTCCCTTATCGTCCGGCTGCGTGTAACGGGGGCAATTATATCGTTCAAAGCACCATGCGCTACGCGAAAGACTCCAGCCCTTTTCCCTAAACTTCTCCCAGCATGCCTTTTGTGCTTGCATGCTGTAAAGCTCGCCAGAATCCGGATTTCCATATAAGTAACAAACCCCGATATCGCCCTCCGGTATATCCTGATACTCAAACCCTTCCGGCGCTTCGCTGGCCGGCGACATGAAAAGGCCAATCCAATATTCAAACCCATCCGGCGTAATTCGCATAGCGCCGACATAGTCGTCACTCACGCCCTTAACCATTTCGCATTGCTTCAAAGCGTTAAAATAACCGTTGCTAAACCATTCGCCCCACTTATGGCCAAAGCCTCCGCTCACGCTGTCTGCGTTCGTGTATTTTTTGCCGATCAGCCTAACGGCTGGCATACTTTCTTTTAGTACGTTAATAATTTGAGCCATAAAACACCTCTTTACTTGTTTGTCATTAGCTTAACACAGATTGTTCCGACAAGCATTAAAAATTAAAGCATTTGTAACCGCTTTTACTTATATAGAAACTTTGTTCCGCTTTAAGCAATCCAGAAAAAAGCTGTAAATGGATCTGTTTGCTTCAAATCGGATACAACAATTCTTTACCTCTAATTTTCCCGGAGCCGGCTTAACAAATCATACTTATTTATACCGGCCCCGGGGCGGTATGGAGGTGTTGACTATGTAACTAATATTATGTGAACGATTCTATGGGCTGAGCATACGCTGTATGCCCTAAAGTTCGTTCTCTTCAATGCTGCTTTAACCAATAAACGTAATCCGGCAAAAAAGCCCAATAAGGATCACCGTGATCCATGTTCGGATACAGCGTAAGCTTAACGTCCTTGCCCAGCTCATTCATTATGTTGTACAAATCCTCTGAATGATGTACAAGAACGGTATCATCCGCCGTGCCGTGTACAATCCATAGGGGCGTATTGATCTTTTCTGGCCAACACATCGCTGAACGCGCCTCGTATTCCTCAAGGTGCGTTTCCGGCGGACCGCCTACATACCCATGGAATCTTCTTTCCCCTCCGTTAACGACGTATTCATCATAGAATTTGGTTAAGTCCGTGGGGCCCGCCCCTGCGACCGCTGCGTCTATCCTGTCGTCTCGACTTAATACAATGTACGTTTCCATCCCTCCGCGCGACCAGCCGAACATATACATCTTCCCGTTTGTGAAGGTGAACTCCTCAGCTAAATCCATTAGCTTTATCACATCGTTCACATCCTCACCACCAAACTCATCACTACCTGTGCTGCCCAGCCCTCCCCCCGGTATGCCGTAGCTAATACGATAAATCCAAGCCGTGCGAAATACTGAACATTTCCAGATTTTAGTCCGCCGCCAATCCCCCAGCCACCACGGTTGTAAATCAGCACGGGATAATCCTTTTCCAGATAATCCTTAGGCGCGCAGATATACCCGCCTATCTCCTCCTCTCCGCTTTGATAACGGATGTTGTACCATAGTACTTCGTCCGCATTAAGGCGCGGCCTTGTGGCGACGTTAGGGTATTGAGCATATTCGTGATAGTAGGCTCGCAGATCTACACACCATAACTCTGTTTCAAAAAGCTGATTTGAATCCGCTTTGTGTTCCTGAAAATGAAGTATGCCGCTGTGCTGAGCCAATTCGTCTAAGGAATGTAAGCCCTCTACATTAGAGACTGAAGAACAGGCCGTTAAATGTGTTGAAACCACAAACGTAATTACTAAAAGCAAAACCATAGGCTTTATATTCTTTTTATACATGCTGTTCCTCCTTTCATTTTTTCCGAAGCCGGCTTAATAAGAAAAATCATGTATATATACCAGCTCCGGGCGGTATGGAGGTGTTGACTATGTAACTAATATTATGTGAACGATTCTATGGGCTGGATAGGCATTATACCCTTAAAATCGTTCTTTTCAATGCTGCTTCAACCAAGAAAAGTAGTCGGGTAAAAAGGTCCAATATGGCTCGCTATGATCCATATCAGGATACAGCGTAAGCTTAACGTCCTTGCCCAGCGCGTTCATGACCTGGTATAAATCCTCCGAATGATGCGCCAATACTTCCGTATCCCCAGTGCCGTGTACAATCCAGAGCGGCGTATTGATTTTATTTGGCCAGCATACCGCAGAGCGAGCCTCGTATTCCTGCTTCGATTCAAGAATATTACCCAAATACTTATAAAAATTTGATTTATAACGATTTACGTCGTACTCATCATAGAATTTGGTTAAGTCCGTAGGCCCCGCGCCGGCGACCGCTGCGTCTATTCTCTCGTCTCGACTTAATACAATGTACGTCTCCATCCCTCCGCGTGACCAGCCGAACATATACATCTTCCCGTTCGTAAAGGTGAACTCCTCCGCAAGATCGATTAATTTAATTACGTCGTTTACATCCTCTCCGCCATATTCGTCTGTTCCTGTGCTGCCCAGCCCTCCTCCCCGGTATGCTGTTGCTAATACGATAAAACCATATCGCGTGAAATATTGTACATCTTCAGATCTAAGCGCTCCAGCACCCCATCCGCCGTGGCTGTAAATCAGCACGGGATAATCCTTTTCCAGATAATCCTTAGGCGCGCAGATATA
>OHQS01000403.1_pt1 | contig 28944 bp, 26 predicted proteins | sample 1578181 | NCBI WGS metagenome assembly OHQS01 (sample SAMEA3879528, study PRJEB24766) | human gut metagenome | biome: human-associated habitat; feature: feces | place: USA | collected 1985/1987 | reverse complement strand
AGAAGTGTCAGCCCTAAATTTGTATCTTCATCAAAAGTTTAGCGGACAGTAATAACTTCCTAACTCCTTAACTCCTGAAAAGTCCACCGTTTGACTTGCTTATTGTTCTTTTTCTCTGTTAAAAGCATTTAATCAATGTTTAAAGGAGGGCAGGCGTCAAGTCCGTTTGCACTTTTTTACTTACTTTTGTGTCTGACAATTGTGTCAGACATGGAAACAAGCTATTTAAAGATGATACGAGTAGGCATCGACATAGGTTCGACTACGGCCAAGATTGTTGTACTTGGCGACGGCGGCCAACGCCTTTATTCCGATTACAAGCGCCACAACGCCAAGGCCCGCGAGGTGCTGCTTGGCTTCATTGACGAGCTTCATGCCCGTTTTGGCGACGTGCAGGCCTCGGTGTGCATCACCGGTTCGGTGGGCATGGGTGTGTCTGAGCGCTGCTCGCTGCCGTTTGTCCAAGAGGTGGTGGCGGCCACCCGGGCCGTCGGGCAGGGCCATGCCGGCGTGCGTTCGATGATCGACATCGGCGGCGAGGACGCCAAGATAGTGTTCCTCGAAGGCGGGCGGGCGTCAGACCTCCGCATGAACAGCAACTGCGCCGGCGGCACCGGGGCATTCATCGACCAGATGGCAATACTGCTCGGCGTAGGCACGGCCGACCTGAGCGCGCTGGCCGACAAGGCGTCAAACGTTTACACCATAGCCTCGCGCTGCGGTGTGTTCAGCAAGACCGACATACAGAACCTCATATCAAAGAATGTGCCCAAGGCCGACATTGCCGCCTCGGTGTTCCATGCCGTGGCCGTGCAGGTGGTGGTCACCCTGGCCCACGGTTGCGACATCAAGCCCCCGGTGCTCTTCTGCGGCGGTCCGCTGACGTTTCTGCCGGCCCTGCACAAGGCGTTTGTTGATTATCTCAACCTGTCGGAATCCGACGTGGTGATACCCGACGGAGGTCATCTCATGCCGGCCTACGGCGCGGCCCTGTCGGCCGGGGCCCGGTCGTTCACGAGCCTGTCGGAGCTGTCGGCCCTCGTAGGCAGCCGCCTTGTCTCGTCGGGACGGCCCTCGGGTAGCCTGGAGCCCATCTTCAGCGGCGATGCCGACCACGACGGGTGGTCGCGGCGCATGAGTGCCCACGGCATGTCCCGGGCACCGCTGGCGGCAGGCAGGGAAGAGGTGGTGGTGGGCATCGACTCGGGGTCGACCACCACAAAGATAGTGGTGCTCAACGACCGCGGCGAGCTGGTGTTCGACTACTACCACAACAACGACGGCGACCCCATAGCCACGGCGCGCAGGGGGCTGGAACTCTTTGCCGACAGGTGCCGCGAGGCAGGCACCGAGGCCGTGGTGGCCGGCAGTTGCTCTACGGGCTACGGCGAAGACCTGCTCAAGGCGGCCTTCAGGCTCGACCACGGCATCATCGAGACCATGGCCCACTACATGGCTGCGCGCCACATTGCCGCCGACGTGAGCTTCATACTCGACATCGGCGGGCAGGACATGAAAGCCATATTCGTGAGCGGGGGCGTGATAAACAGGATGGAAATCAACGAGGCCTGCTCGTCGGGCTGCGGCTCGTTCATCGAGACCTTCGCCAAGTCGCTGGGATATACCGTGACCGACTTTGCGTCGGCGGCCTGCAGCTCTGCCGCCCCCTACGACCTTGGCACGCGCTGCACCGTGTTCATGAACTCAAAGGTGAAGCAGGCTTTGCGCGAGGGGGCCACCGTGGCCGACATCGCTGCGGGGCTGGCCTACTCGGTGGTGAAAAACTGCCTCTACAAGGTGCTCAGGCTAAAGGGCCCCGAGGAGCTGGGCAGCCACATCGTGGTGCAGGGCGGAACCATGCGCAACGACGCCGTGGTGCGCGCGTTCGAGAAGCTCACCGGCCGCCACGTCTACCGCAGCGACCGCCCCGAGCTGATGGGCGCCATAGGCTGCGCCCTCTATGCCCGGGCCAACCGCGGGCGCAGTGTGGCCTTGGGCGATATGCTGGCCAGCTCGGACTGCAACACCGGCCGCCACCGTTGCCACGGCTGCGAAAACGGGTGCATGGTGGTGTCGTATGCCTTCGGCAACGGCAACCGCTATTACTCGGGCAACCGTTGCGAGCGCATATTCACCAACAAGGGCGCAAAGGTGGCACCGGGCGTCAACGCCTACGCCCACAAGCTGGAGGCCCTGTTCGGCCGCAGCGCCGGCGTGGCTTCGACTGCGCCCACCATCGGCATACCGCGGTGCCTCAACATGTATGAGGAATACCCCTTCTGGCACACTCTGTTCTCGCGGTGCGGCCTGCGGGTGGTGCTGTCCGACCCATCGTCGTTTGGCGGCTATGAGTCGTGCGCGCGCATGGTCATGTCCGACAACATCTGCTTTCCGGCCAAGCTGGCCCACAGCCACATAGAGAACCTGGTGAAGAAAGGCGTCGACCGCATATTCATGCCGTTCGTGGTCTACGAGAAGCTCGAGGGCGGGCAGAACAGTTTCAACTGCCCCGTGGTGTCGGGCTACTCGGAGGTGGTGAAGAGCGTACAGGCCGGGAGCGTGCCAATAGACACGCCTGCCATAACGTTCAAAGACCGCAAGCTGCTCGGCAGGCAGTGTGCGGCCTACCTCGCGTCGCTCGGCATAGGGCGCGGCGTGGCCCGCAAGGCCTTTGCCGAGGCTGTGGCAGAGTTCGACCGCTACGGCCGCGAGCTTATGGACTACAACAGCAGCGTGCTCTCAGCCAATGGGGGCAAGCGCCTGGTGGTGCTGCTTGCCGGCCGTCCGTACCATTCCGACCCGCTCATACAGCACAAGCTGTCGGACATGATAGCCTCGATGGGCGTCGACGTGATAACTGAAGACATAGTGAGGTGTACCGACACGACGGTGAAAGATGTCAACTTCGTGTCGCAGTGGGCATACACCAACCGCATACTCAAGGCTGCCGAGTGGGCCGGGCGGCAGGGGGCCAACGTCCAGTTCATGCAGATGACTTCGTTTGGTTGCGGCCCCGACGCATTCGTCACCGACGAGATTCGCAGCCTGCTGAGGCAGCACGGCAAGGCGCTCACCCTGCTCAAGATTGACGATGTGAGCAACCTCGGCTCCATCAGGCTGCGCGTTCGGTCGGTGATCGACAGCATGAGATACTCGCTGAGCGGCGGCACCGAGGCCGGGGCAGCGTTTGCCGGCACGCCGGTGTTTGGCACGGCCGACCGCCGGCGCAAGATTATAGCACCGTTCTTCACACCGTTCATCTCGCCACTCATACCGCCCCTGATGCGGCGGGCAGGCTACGACGTGGAAAACCTGCCGGTGAGCGACGCACAGTCGGCCGAGTACGGGCTGAAATACGCCAACAACGAGATTTGCTACCCGGCCACGCTCATCGTGGGCGACATAGTAAAGGCGTTCAGGTCGGGACGCTACGACCCGCGCGACACGGCCGTGATAATGACGCAGACCGGCGGGCAGTGCCGTGCCTCAAACTACATCTCGCTGATAAAGCGGGCCCTGACCGAGGCCGGGTATCCAGGGGTGCCAGTCATATCGCTCGCCTCGGGCTCGGGCATCAGCAACGACCAGCCCGGCTTCAGGGTCAACTGGGCGCGAATATTGCGCATTGTGCTGGCCTCGCTGCTATACAGCGACTGCCTGGCCAAGTTTTATTACGCCTCGGTGGTCAGGGAACGCGAGAAGGGACAGGCTGCACGCCTGCGCGACCTGTACATGGAAAGGGCCGTCGGGGCTATCGAGGCCAACGACATCGGCGCGCTGTGGACGGCGCTGGGCGAGGCGGCCGAGGCCTTCGACGGCATTGTGACCGACCGCCAGGCACCGCGGGTGGGCGTGGTCGGCGAGATATTCCTAAAGTTCAACCCCTTCGCCCAGAAAGACATGACCAACTGGCTGACGGAGCAGGGCATCGAGGTGGTGCCGCCCATGCTCACCGACTTCTTCATGCAGGCGTTTGTCAACGGCAAGGTCAACGCCGAGAGCTCGCTGGAGCGGAGCCGTGTGCCGCGTGCCGTCATGCGGTGGGCTTACAAGTGGGTGCGCCGCCGCATAGACAGGGCCAACGCCGCGGGTAGCCGTTTCCGCTATTTCACGCCTTTCGCCGACATCTTCGACGAGGCGGCCGAGGCCGGGAGCGTAGTCTCGCTCTGCGCACAGTTTGGCGAGGGGTGGCTGCTGCCGGGCGAGATTCTGTCGATGGCCAGGCAGGGCGTCACCCACGTGGTGAGCCTGCAACCGTTTGGGTGCATAGCCAACCACATCGTGTCGAAGGGCATCGAGAAGCGCATAAAGAGGCTCTACCCCGGGCTCAGCATACTGTCGCTCGACTTCGACAGCGGCGTTAGCGATGTCAATGTGAGAAACCGCTTGCTGCTTTTCGTCGACAACCTTAAAGAGTGTGTTTAGCTTATGGCAACAGACAAGAACCACACCGGGGGGCTTGAGGCAAGGATTGTCGACGCTGCCCGACAACTGTTCATCGAGCGGGGCTTCGTTGGCACGAGCATGAGCGACATTGCCTCGCGCGCCGGCATCAACAGGCCCACGCTGCATTATTATTTCCGCACCAAGGAGCGCATGTTCGACGCTGTGTTCGGCGGCATAGTGGGCACGCTGGTGCCGCGGGTGAAAGACATTGTGCTGCAGCCCGACCGCCCAATAGGAGAGCGGGTGGCGAGCGTGGTCGACGCGTATTACGATGTGTTCGGGGCCAACCCGGGCCTGCCCATGTTCATTGTCCGTGAGATGCACCGCGACTTCGACGGGGTGGTGCGAACAATAATGGAGCTGAGGCTGGGGCAGTATATCGAGTCGGTAAGGCTGGGACTTCAGGGCGAGATGGACAGCGGCCGGCTCAGGCAGGTGCCCATGCGCTACCTGTTCCTGACGTTCTACTCGATGCTCACCATGCCGTTTGTGGCCGGCAACCTGTGCCGTACGGTGCTGCTTGATGACGGCGAGACGTTTGCCGACTTGCTCGCCGGGTGGAAGCCTTACATAGTCGACGCCATGGAGCGGCTGCTCGATGCCGGCGGCTGAGCTATTGCGGGGGCCTTGCAGACGGCTGCCGCCACGGCGCCGCCTGCCCGCCACTTTTGTTGGCAAAAGGCTTGCCGCTTCCGTTTTTTATTCGTATTTTTGTGACGAATTACGGAACTAATCCATTTAAACCATATTATTATGAAGAGTGATCCAAAGGAGTGCCTCTATTGCCAGAGCAATGAGACGTTGCACAACCTTATGATTGAAGTGGCGGAACTGAGCGTTTCGCGTGTTTTCATATTCAAGGAGCAGACATACCGCGGACGTTGCCTCGTGGCTTACAAAGACCATGTAGACGACATCAACCTGCTCGGCGACGATGACCGCAATGCGTTCATGAGCGACGTGGTGCGCGTGACGCGGGCCATGCAGAAGGTGTTCAACCCGGACAAGATAAACTACGGGGCATACGCCGACACGCTCGAGCACCTTCACTTCCACCTCGTTCCCAAGTATGTGGGTGGCCCCGACTTCGGGGGTGTGTTCCGCATGAACCCTCAGCAGACCTACCTCACCGAGGCAGAGTATGCGAGCATGGCTGAGGCCCTGCGCAAGGAACTCTGAGCGCAGGCCGCTGCAAGGCGTTGACGACAGCACAATCCGCCGCCGGAGCGAGCCATTCTGGCCCGCATCGGCGGCGGATTGCCTTTGCCTGGCTCACTGCTTGGCAGAGCCAGCGCACCCGGCCTCGGCCAGCACAGCCCGGGTGATGGCGGCAATGGTGGCGGCGTTGGTGCTGTCGGTCTCGGCAGAGTCCATTATGAACACCACTATGTAGCAGTTGCCCCCGGGCAGCATCACCACGCCGGCGTCGTTGTCGGCTGCCTTGATGCCGCCGGCGCGGTCGGAGCTGCCGGTCTTGTGGGCCACAGCAATCCCCTCGGGCACACCGGCGGGAATCTTGTCGCGCCCGGTAGACGTGCCGAGCATGATGCCGCGCAGCAGCGCAAACCGGGTGTCGCCGGGGGCGAACACCACCTTCAGCACGTCGAGCATAGATTCGGGATAGCTCCAGTTGGCATAACAGAGCTGCCTGTCGGCGTGCATCGAAGCCTCAGTCTCGCTAATGCTGAAACCGCTGACGCCGAGGCTCCTGATGTACATGTCTACATAGTCTATGCCTCCGGCCAGGTCAATCAGGATGTCGCAGGCGTTGTTGTCGCTCTCGGCCACGCTGTAGCGCATCAGTTCGGCTATCGTTATGTCAATGTCGCTGTCGGGGTGTTTCTGCCGCAGCGGGCTGTAGGTGTCTTTCTTCAGTCGCCCCTTGTCAATGTGCACCACGCTGTCGGGGCTTATCCCGTCCATCTGCATCCTTGCCGTGACGGCCATGGCCACGTGGGTCTTGAATACGCTGAGCAGCGGGAAGCGCACCGAGTCGTTGAGCACGAAGTGCATGTCGGCGTATTCCGCGGCCACGCCCAATTATAGAGTCGATGCGCTCGGCCAGCTTTGAGGCGCAAGCCGCATGGGCGCACAAGGCTGCCACGACGGCCGTAGCCAGTCGCTGCCACAGGCAGGTTCCATGTCTGTAGTGTTTCATTCCAACTGTAGTTATTGTCACCGATTTGTTATGGTTTACAGTTGGTAAAGTTACGAAATATTTCAAATGCGGCCAACGCCCGGCCGTTATTTTCAACGCGTTGTACAATTATTTTGTAAACGGCGGGCCCATACTTGCCTGCCGCCGCCAGCCATCGCCGCCATGCCGAGGTGGTGGCCTGTTGACGCGCACATCCATCTGGCGCAACATCGCCTTCGTCTCCGCCACATTAAGCGGACGTCATGAAAACTTGCAATGGATGTAAATAAGTGTATAAACGTGCTTGTTTGTTTTGTTTTATTTTATGTACGAAATGCGAATAAACGCATACAAAGTATGTTAAATGACCGTTCAAATGCAATATTTGAATAAAAATTATTTTCCGTTAACATATAAAATCGTTATATTTGCGAGCGAGTTATTTCGTGAGTTCAGCTTGTCAGATGCAAATGGAAAGTAGGTTTAGAATGGTTTTGGTTGACAGCAAGTACCCTATCTTCTGCGTTTCATCAGTAGGGGATTACAGTAGTTGTTTGGCTCCCGGGCATCTCATGCAGAAATCCTTTGTTAAAGAGAAGCTTAAGGCCGGCGGGCCTATGTCCTGAACCCCATGGTGCAGCAAGCCGGAGGCTGCATCTGCATGGCGTGATGCCACTGGGAGTAAGGCAAAAGGGAGCGTTTAATGGATTTGTAATTAGCAAGAGTGACAGGCAGTGGTCACGATGGGGCGCCGGCCACAATCCGGCTGTGGCATGGCGCTTTTCATTGTTGACCGCCGTAAAGTAGGGGGAAATGATGCCGCCCCGTGTTTATCTGTGGCCCAGGGGGCTTGGTGGCGCCTTGTCGCTCTACATACATTAACAACGGCATAGAGATTCAACAGCATCCAAATGTACGGCCGATGAGAGCAACCTTAACCCTGTTTTGGCGCCCATCGACAGCCGATTAGCAACATCAAAGTATTAACCTCGGTGGGCTTGGCGCTACCAGCAAGCAGGCCTGCCTCACAAAACAGCATCGTATGAAGAAAACTTTACTTGGTATTGGACTGATGGCAATGGCATGTTTTGCCAATGCCCAGGCACCGTCGGCCGCACAGGTGACATGGCCGGGAGAGTCGGACATCATTTATGACAAGCCCGACGGAGAGGACGTTACCGACGTCATAGGCAAGAACTTCTCTTTAATCTACGACTCGGGAAACCTATACATGCAGCAGACCTACAACGGAATAGCCTCATACGTAAAGGGGGCCGACGGCAACCTGTATGTGTTGAACCCCATACCGGGCTACCGCTCGAACTCCTACCTCAAGCTCGAGCCAGTGGGCGACGGGCGCTACGTGGCCCATACGCCGCAGGCGATAGACTATGACGAGGGCGACATGATTTACGTGATGAGGATGGCTGTGAGCTACGACGGCGGCTCTGCCCAGGTTCTGCCCGACGTGAAGGAAGACGGCACGGTAGACACCGACATCTATTTCACCTACAGCGAAGGCGTGCTCAGGCAGCAGAGGGCCGAGGGCGAGACGTTCGGCAACCCAAAGGCCTTGCTGGGCATTGTGCTCAGGGGAGGCACTTTCCTTGGCACAGGCGTCAGCGAGCTGACGGTGATGCCCAGCCCTTACCACTTGACTACACTGCCCGAGGGGCTCACACCCAAGCCTTACGGCTTTGATTACACCACGCGGCAAAACGAGAAACTGTCGGCGCAGGCCGAGGTGGCCATCGACGGCAACACCGTGTACATCAGCGACCCGGAGAACCCCGGCAAGGGTTACTGGATAAAGGGAAGCTATGCCGACGGACGCATAGTGGTTGAGCCGCAGTATGTCGGGGCCGACGAATCGTGGGGCCTGCACTACTTCCTCGTGCCGGGCAAGCTGCGCCAGGCCGAAGACGGCACCCACCTCGACTTGGCAGACAAGATTGAGTTTACCTTCGACGAGGCCGCCGGCACAATAACATCGGCCGACGACTGCCTCTATGCCATCACTGCCGACATCACGGGAGGCAAGTTGCTGGAGGCTTATTTCCACCCCACATACTCGCGCGTTGACCTGAAGCCGGCCGTGCCTGCTGCACCCGAGTTCTACGATGTGGGCAGCTACAGCCCGTCGTTTGGGCGGGAGGTGAAGTTCAACCTGCCAAGCAAGGATGTCGACGGCAACCCTATCAGCGCAAACAGGCTGTCGTACAGAGTTTACATGGGCCCGGAGTCGGTGTACACCTTCACCACGGATAAGTATGTGAAGCTGTCGCAGCCCATGAGCCTGGTATCTTACAACTTCTCCGACGACTACGACTTCCCGCTGGCCTACGGCGACTACCACCGCTTCTACCTCTACGAGGAGAATGTCGACGGGCTGGGCATACAGAGCGTTTACACGGTGGATGGCGTGACAAATGAGTCGGGCATCACATGGTGGATGGCCGCAACGGGCATAGGCCGCACCGATGCCGCCACGGCCCCCGTGCGCACTGAATACTTCGACCTGCAGGGGCGCAGCGTCAGCTCGCCGCGGGGCGGACTGTATGTGGTTAAGTCGACCATGCCCGACGGAAGCGTTGTAACACGTAAGCAGGTGGTCAGATGATACTTCGGCCCGCGCCAGATGCCATGGCCCGGCCCTAAGCAGAAGGGCGGGCATCCCGGACGGCGGCTTGCCGCTGTGGGGTGCCCGCGCCTGTGGCACCGTGGGCGGCCCCGATGGAGGCAAGTGTGGCACGGCAATCAAGCTGACAGGTGAAAGTTCAGACATGGTATAGCTATGGGAGTTGTTAAGTATGCTGCATCTGAATGGGAGAGGAAAATGACCGAGAACGACCTTGACAAGCTCGAGGCGCAAGGGCTCGACGTGAGTGCATACCGCGAACAGCTGGCGGAACGCAGGGCACGCGAAGCCGAACAGCAGAGGCGCGACAGGGCGAGGTGGAACAATCCCACATCGCTCGAAAGGCTCACGCCCTACGTGGCGATACCCCGCAGCATTAAAACACAGTTTTTCAAGAGGATGGCCGGCAGGGCGCCTTGGTTCGGAAAGATAAAGTGGCTGCGCAAGTACACAGAGGGGCACATTGTGTATGTCGGTGTGGTAAAAGCCCCGGCCGAGGCATGGAAGGGCGAGAAACACGATGCCTCGACACACACTGTCGTTGGCGTGTATGCCACAGACGACGCCCATGCCTGCAACGCAGGGTGGGTGAGCCGGGTGGCCCTGGCCCTGAGGAACATGAGCGAGGGCAAGCAGCGCGTGGCGTCGGGGTGCGAGCGCATCATCGACATGATTGCCGACGAGGGCGACCGTGGCGAGATGGCTCTGCCGGAGGCCGTGGCCGAGGGGGCAACGGCATTTGTGCGTCGGATCGACATCGACGACAGGGAGTTGCCAAATGGATATCTTCCCACCGACGGCATAGTGCCCCACTTCTGCTGGGAAGGCACCATCAGGTGCATCCCTGCCGACCTCTATGCCTGGCCCTCAGCCTGACGGCACGGCCGGCTTGCACCTTCATCATGTCGGATGTGTCGGATGTGGCCCACCGTAGGGCATTGTCGGTGGCGAGTGATGGCGTAGTTTTAGAAAATAAAATATTAACTTTAAAATCCAAGAAAATGAAGAGAGTTATCAATTCAATGGTTATGTTCTGCATGGTAGTGCTGTTGGCTGCGTGCAAGGGCGACATCGGGTCGCTTGTGAAAGAAAAAGAATATCCTATGGACAAGGCCGAGTCGTATGCCAAGTTGATAGATATGCTGAAAGAAAAGGTTGACCAGAAGCGGTTTAAGATAGTGGCTATGTCCTTCTGCGAGAAAGGAGAACTGACCAACAACATGTTGTTTGTGAACCTTACGATGATCAATCCCGACAACATGGCGTTCAAACAGACGTTTTATACCGACGGCACTGTGGGCGACATGGACGAAAAAAGCATGTCTTTCAACGACGTTGACTACAAAAAGCTGAAGGGCATAGAGCTGTCGGAGATAGACCCGGCTCAGCTGGAGAAATACATTACCGAGGCAAAGAAGCTCGTTCCGCAGGGATGCACATTCAAGTCGGTCAGGTCTTTCGACATGAATGAGGTGCTTCCTGAGAAGTTGTCGCTGGGTGTAGACGAAGCCGAAGTCGGTTCGATAAAGAAATCCATATCCATCGGTTTCACCGAAGACGGCAAGGAGACCGAGGAAAGCGCCGGCAAGGTGGTGAATGTATATTACACGGCCGATGTCAATGTCAATCCCAACGGCACCGTGTCGTTGGATGATTGACCATTGTTCCGCCACATGGTTATATCTTGTCTTGGGGCCATGCCCGCAGTAGGGCATGGCCTTATGTCGGGCCGTCTGAAGATACAATAGCTTATTATCAAAATAAACTGTTACTCGATGAAAACATTCAATTACGTGGCCAAGTCCGTTTACCGCGACAACTTGGTCAACATTATTCTGTCGTTGATGCTCATACTCGTACCGATTGTCCATCCTTTCGGTATAAAAATTGGCGCCGCCCGCATCCTCGACCCGTTTCCAACCACGGTCATCCTCGTTGTTGCGGGACATGTCTTGATAATCAGGGTGCTCATGGCCATCAGGCATGCGCGCTTGCTGGCCAAGGCCGGAGGCGTAATCACAGTAGACGGCGGCCGCATCACCTATCCGTTTGCAGGCAGGCGCAAGTCGGAGATGCGCGAGCTGTTGATAGCCGACATCACGGCCGTCAGCTATGACGAAGACGACGGCTTGCTTTCGGTAGAGCTCACCGACGGGTCGGAGGTGGTCTTCGACCTCGATTTGTTCGACAACCTCACCCGGTTCAGAGAGTTTGCCGCCCTCATCCATAAATAATGCGGCGTGCAGCGCTATCAGCCGCCACCATGCCCCCTATGCCATAGCCTTGCCTGATGGATGTCCAATGCGTGCGGCCATTTGCCATTGCCCCATGGTGCAGAAAGCTTGTGGCTGCACTTGGTGGAGCGATGCCACATGGCGTGAGTCAATGGGAGCGTTTGATGGGCATGGCCGGTTGTGCCGCGCCGTGCTGTTTTGCATGCCGTGCCGTGCTGTTTTGCATGCAGGGCCGTCGCATTGGGTCGCCGGACACCAGGCTCTATCTGGAAGTCATTAATGGCCGATGGCAGCGTGCATGCCGTGAAGCGCCTCATTGGGCAAAGGCTTGCGCCTGCGTCCGTTTGCCGTTGTGCAGGCTGTAGTGCAGGCGGGCCTCCCCTCCTGCCACGGGCAGTGTAGTGGGGGGCTTGCCGTATGCTGCGCCCTTGTCTTCGTGATGGCCGTTTGCAGTGTGGGCAATGTCGTGCGTTTCGTGGGCGCTGCTGTCATTGCGTATGTTGCCGTATGGCAATTCCATATTTGCCGTATCGCATCCCGGTACGTGTCGTTTCACAATCCCAAACGCTGCATATTCATTATGTGCTTCAGTCGTGGTTGCTGCCTGTGGCTTTCTTGCTTGCCTTAAGTTGTACATGTTTTTTCACCGTATTGTCCCCAATCGGGCGTCGGCCCCCGAACAACGGCCGTGGAATGTTGCTTTGCAGGGCTAAGTAGTTGTTCAAAATTAATTGCCATCAAATTGTGCGCTATTTCGGAGATGCATGCCAAAGTCCGAAGAGAGAGCGTAGCGGGCTACGCGACCGACGAGACTTTGGCATGCGGCCCGAAAGAGCACACAAGATGGCGGCAAAGATATAAAGGACACCTGCAAGGTCTATTGTATCGGTTAATTTTGAACAGATACTTATAATAATAACCCATTTAAGCTTTTTCCGAAAAGTCTTTTTTGCCCCATTCCGTAAAGATTATTAAATGTTGGGCGGTATCCGCACTTCGTCCGGGTTACGTTTGCTTTTGTTGATAAAACTTGTTAAGTTTACGCGTAGGCGCATATAGTGCCCTTGCAGGGCATCCCGGTGTTGCGCATGGTTGTGCCCGCCAATGCCCATTGCAGCCCGTGCATGGCTGTGATGCCTCATGTCATCAGTCGGGCGCAGTATAGTTGTGAATGCAGATTTGTATGAAGTAGTGTATGAAGAATGCGTTATTGATTGTAGCAATGATGTTTGGGCTGTTGCAGCCGGGCAGGGCCAGTGGTGTCGTTGGCAAGTGGTATTGTTCACAAGCCTTTCTCGACAGTCTGTACCTGTCGGCAGTATGCAATGAATATAAAGGCATTTTCGAATTCCGCAACGATGGTACATTCAGGCTGAACGTATCGGGTAGCACCGCCGCCGGCAGGCGGCATGTTTCCACTGTGCGCGGCAAGAGGTCTGGCCGTCAGGCTGGCACGGTTGGCGGCGGCACAATCTACATCAGGCTCCGTGGCCGTTACAGTGTGGCAGGCGGCGTGATAACAACCGAGGTTGACCCGGGCAGCGTGAAGTGTTACTCCAATTCCGGGCTCGACAATCCCGACATGTCAGACGAAACGATGTCAAACGCGGAGTTGAGATACATGGAATACCAGGCAGGAAGATATGAGGAAGCCGAAAAGCGGCTGGCAGAATACACACAGTTTGTTGTCGACAGTAAGCGGTATATGTGGTAGTGGGACAACCGAAGGTTTGTCGCCAACGATTCAGTGATGCTTGTTGACGGCGGAATAAGGCTGACCGCCGAGCGCGAGAAGCCGTCGGACCTAATCCATGAAAATTCGTCGCCCCATCTCAACCCCCTGTACGACAACCAAGATGCTGTCGGTGCCATCAAGGTGTTGGGCAACCGGAACAGTTCGCCGGCACAGTTGCAGCGTGCCGCCAGGACGCTCGAAAAAGCCGTGGAGGCCGATTCGGCAGCCAACCTGATGTTCAGCCTCGGCAATGTCTACCTGTTGGGCCGTGGCGTTGCCGCTGACGGCAATCGCGCGGCCGAACTGTTGGGCAAGGCCGCCGGTGCGGGCTATGCCAAGGCATATCATGTGCTCGGGATGATGTACAAGGAGGGTCGTGGAGGCGTGGCCCGTGATTTTGTCCGTGCATATACTTGTTTTTCAAAAGGAGCCGATGCCGGCAATCGCCAGTGCCTGTATGCAAAGGGCTATATGCTCTACAAGGGATTGGGTTGCGGGCAAGACTATGCCGCGGCAGTGGCTGCCTTTCGTGAGGCTGCAGGGATGAAAGATGGAATGTCGTGGTATATGTTGGGCATCTGCCACCGCAACGGATTCGGGTGCATGCAAGACTCGGCAGCCGCCAAATACTGCCTTCGGCGCGCCATTGTCCTCAAGTGCCGTGAGGCCAGGGCCGAAATGGTGCGCAAGCATGAGGAGACATACCTCAGCAACGTCTATGGTGATGATGAGAAATATGCCAGCCTGCCCATATCCATGCCCGACATCGTTCCGGCCTCTGCCGACACCATGCTTGTCCCTGGGCGCTACGAGGGCTTCATGGTGATGTACGACTACAGCGGCGACAGGCTGGTGGCGCTCTTGCGCATGTCCATGGCGGTAGACCGCGAAGGGCGCCGGGTTGGCGGCACCATCGTTACGGGCACCGACAGTGTGGCCTACAGCGGCGAGATTGCTGCCGACGGCCGCCTGGTGTTCACCGGCGGGCAGCTGACGCTTGCCGAGAGGTATGAGCGCAGCGGGGCGCTTGCATACAAGTCTTCTGATGGTGTTAATTCTTCGTAATTATCTATAAACCACCGATTTCAACGGATGTTAACCGCATCTTTTCCGCCTTTTTTCCCGCCATCGTGCAAAAACACATTCCAATAGGCGTGGCTCAACCTCCATAATATTTACCGACATTTACCTCTCCGAAAAAGCCGTTATCTGCATCCATTAAAAATGTTTTTTCTTTACGGTGTACGGACAGAAATCGGTGGGAAGTGAGGGGTACATTAACAGTTCAAGATAGGTAAGGTATCCATTTCTGTAATGTATTAACAATGAGGAAATAGAGTAAGATAAGGTGAACTACCAGATTGCCCATAAAATATCAACGGATAAATTTGTATTTGTCGGAAATTTGTTGTATTTTTGCGACACAATTAACAATTATGCCTACACAAAGTAGCATCATAAGTAAGCAGATTAGTGGACTGGAAGCAGGAACAGTGTTCTTCTCGTCCGACTTGTCGGACACAGGTGTAAAGTCATCACTGATACAAAAGGTATTGGAACGTGAAACTAATGCCGGGAGAATTATGCGCCTTGGGCAGGGCATCTATTATATGCCCAAGGTTGATGATGTGTATGGTCTGGGCATTATCTACCCCTCATTGGAAGAGATAGCAAGGAGGCTGGCGGAAAGGGATAAGGTTCGCATTGAGCCTACGGGGGCTAATGCAGCCAATCTGTTAGGATTATCCACACAAGTGCCGATGAACCTATGTTTTCTAACGGACGGTAGCTCAAAGGAGATAAAGATGAGCAATGGTCGCACCTTGAAGTTTATCCACGCTCCGCTGAAAAACTTCACGTTCACGAACCGCACCCTGATGCTCATCACCTTTGCTTTGAAGGAAATAGGCAAGGACAACATTCTGTCCGAACAGACAGACCGCATCAGAAAGCTGCTGGCAAATATTCCATTGGAGCAAACCAAGGTGGACTTGAAGCTCATGCCGGCATGGATTCGGAACTACATATTGACATTCTATGACTAAGTACTTTGATTTGGACGACAATGGCAAGCGGCTCTTCATTGAGCAGACAGCCATTCATGTGGGCTTGCCCAAAACCGTTGTCGAGAAAGACCTTTGGGTTACGCTGATGCTGCAAGTGGTGTTCCAGCTGCCGTTTGCAGACAAGTTGGTGTTCAAGGGTGGCTCATCGCTAAGCAAGGTGTGGGGCTTGATAAACCGAATGTCGGAAGACATAGACCTCGCGTACGGCGACAACTTTGGCACATTTAATGGTGATAGCCCTACCATCAAACAAATCAAGAAGTTGCGCAAGGCTTCCTCGGTTTTTGTCCGCACGGAATTCTGCGATTCTTTGCGTGAAGCAATCGTGCGGCTGGGCTTGGATGCTTGGTGTAACGTAGAGCCACAAGAAGATGGCGAAGGCGACAACACTTATCCCGAGCCTCGTCAGGTATATGTAACCTATAAGAGCTTGTTTCCCGAAGAGTATGGTCAAATCACCTCTGAGTACATCAAACCAACGGTTATATTGGAGGTGAGCGCACGATCACTCATGGAGCCACACGCAGATGCAACAGTAAACAGTATGTTGTCAGAGGCTTATCCGCAAGTAGATACTCAAATTTTGCAGTCCAATATCCGTACCGCCCTCCCGGCAAAAACATTCTTGGAGAAAGCCTTCTTGTTGCACGAACTCTTCTCCACCGACAGATGTGCCAATGCTAATCGTAAGTCAAGGCATTTGTATGACTTAGAGCGCATGATGGATGAGCCTTTTGCACGTGAGGCCGTGACCGATGATGCCCTGTGGCAAAGCATAAGTCACCACAGAAAGCATTATACTTCGATGAAGGGTATAGATTATGACACCGACATCAGAAAGGTCATTACTTTGTTGCCACCCGAAGAATATCTGTCAGCATGGGAGCTGGACTACAACATCATGAGGGAAAAGATGATTTTGGCAGGAAATGCCATCCCCTTTAATCAGATGTTGGAGCGAATGACAGAGTTGCAAGCTCGCTTCCGCAGATAGTCACCCCAAGTCGAAAACTGTCATTTATGACGGTTTTCTGCACGAAATCGGGAAAATGGGGAGAAGTCCGCAGGTTTCTCTCCATTTTCTTGATTGTATTTCAATAAGTTAGCTTTCAAGTAGCATAATCGGGTTATAGACATCGTGTTCGACGACATTGCCGGAAAGCTGTGCGGCCGCTTCGGTTTGTATTCCACCAAGCTGCAGGAACCGGGTCGTCCCGTCTATTTCGAGCTCACGCGCCGCGCATCCCGCCCCGCCGGCGGCTGACGGCACTGCATGGCGGCCCCCGGCTCCTCCCTCGCATGCCGCATGGCATGGGGCGGGCCGGGGGCGTTTGGCGGTGGCTGCCGGCGGTTGCGGCCGGGCGTCACCTGAGATACTTGCCGTAGAACTCGGCAATCTTGTCGAATGGAATCTTCTCCATGTTGTCGTAGAGGTCGGTGTGGTTGGCCCCGGGGATGATGAGCAGTTCCTTGTTGTCGCCCTTCAGTTTCTTGCGCGTGTCTTCGCTGAAGTAGCGCGAGTGGGCGTTCTCGCCGTGAATGAGCAGCACCGCGCTGCGTATCTCGCCCGCATATCCCAATAGCGGCATGTTGAGGAACGAAAGGCTCGACGTCTTGTTCCATCCGCCGTTAGAGTTGAGCGAGCGCGGGTGGTAGCCGCGCTTTGTCTTGTAGTAGGCGTGGTAGTCTTTCACAAACTGCGGCACGTCGGCCGGCAGCGTGTCGGCCACCCCTCCTGCCAGGGCGTACACCCCGTTCCTGTAGTCTTCGGTTCGCTGTTCGTTGAGCTGCTGGCGCAGTTCGTGGCGCGCGTCGGCGCTGTCGGCAGCGTCAAAGTATCCGTTGGCCGTCACCCTGCTCATGTCGTACATCGTGGCCGCCACGGTGGCCTTGATGCGCGTGTCCACGGCAGCGGCGTTCACGGCCATGCCACCCCATCCGCATATTCCCAGTATGCCTATCCGCCCCGGGTCAACGTCGTCGCGCGACGACAGGTAGTCTACCGCGGCGCAGAAGTCTTCGGTGTTGATGTCGGGCGATGCCACATAGCGCGGCTGCCCACCGCTCTCGCCGGTGAACGAAGGGTCGAAGGCTATGGTCAGGAATCCACGCTCGGCCAGGGTCTGCGCGTAGAGGCCCGAAGCCTGTTCCTTCACAGCCCCGAACGGGCCGCTGACAGCCACGGCAGGCAGTTTGCCCGTGGCGTTTTTAGGGGCGTAGAGGTCGGCCGCTAGGGTTATTCCGTAACGGTTGTGGAACGTTATCTTGGTGTGTTCCACCTTGTCGCTTTGCGTGAAGACCTTGTCCCACGCCTCAGTCAAGTTCAGTTTCTCTTCCATAAATCTATTTGCGTTAGGATTGTTTTGTTGGGCGCAGGCCGCCGTGCTGCATGCCATGGCGAGCACGGCGGCGGCCAGTAAGTTTGTTTTCCTGTTCATAAGTAGCTGTTAAAAATTAACCGATACAATATACCTTGCAGGTGTCCTCTATATCTTTGCCACCATCTTGTGTGCTCTTTCGGGCCGCATACCAAAGTCTCATCGGTCGCGTAGCCCGCTACGCTCTCTCTTCGGACTTTGGCATGCATCTCCGAAATAGCGCACAATTTGATGGCAATTAATTTTGAACACCTACTTATTATAGTTAGTTTTGTGTTGTCCGGGTGTCGGTTTACCTTATGAAGTTGGTCATTACTCTCGGTTCCGGCGTCGGTGCCGGGTGCCTGCCGTCCTCCATGTTCTTCAGCATCCACGCCATGTTCCTGCCCAGCGTGCGCATTGTTTGCAGCCCCTCGGCGTCTTGGCTGGCTTCGCCCGGAGTGCGCCCGTGCACGATGTTCCAGTATTGCGAGCTCACCACAGGCATGTTTGTTATGGTGAAATACTTGTTGAGGCGGTCTAAGGTTGCGCTGCCACCGCTCCTGCGGCACACGGCCACGGCTGCCGCTGGCTTGTATTGCATAAGGTCGGAGGCCGAGTAGAACAGCCTGTCGAGCAGGGCGCACAACGACCCGTTGGGCCCGGCATAGTAGACCGGCGAGCCTATTACGATGGCGTCGGCCGTCTGCAGTGCCGTCCTCACCTTGTCGTACAGCGTGTCGTTGAATACACACCGCCCCAGTTCGGCGCATTTGCCGCAGGCTATGCATCCCTGTACGGCCTTGGCCCCGATGGATATTATTTCGCTGTCAATGCCGTTTTTCTCTAATTCTCCCGCCACCTCGCGCAGCGCAACATACGTGTTGCCTTTGGCGTGTGGGCTTCCGTTTATCATCAGTACTTTCATTTCTGCTGGTTGTTTGTTGTCTGTCATTCAAGTTGTCTGGCTTGCGGCCAGCCTGCGCAGCCCCGTGGCTGCCGGTCGTTGATGGCCTGTTGCCGTTTATCGCCTGCAAAGTTACGCAAAAAGCCCCACGGCGTCGTTGCTGTGGGGCTCAAAGTTCTTTATTCTGAAGTCCATCTTACATTGTGGCGGTCACCGCCGTCGGCGGCACGCCATACTGCCTCTTGAACGCCGTGGAGAAGTGTGAGGGGTTTTTGAACCCAACCTTGGCGTAGACGTCGGCCACCCTGGCGCCGTTTTCGCGTATCATGTTGTATGCCACTTCGAGCCTCTTCTGTATTAGCCACTTCTCGGGCGTGAGCCCGCTCACCTTCTTGAAGTCGCGCTTGAACGTGGCCAGGCTCCTCCCTGTGTAGTGGGCCAGTTCCTCTTGCGTGAACTCATACATATAGTTAGAGTTCATGAAGTCGAGAATGTCAATCTTCCACGGCTCGTTGAAGTCGAACAGTGTTGGGGCGAAACGCTTGTCTATGTGCAGCAGTGCGAGCAGTCCCTCTTGCAGCTTCAGGTGCATGAAGTCGGCGTGGGGCTTCACTTCGGTGTCGAAGTATGGGGTGAGCGACGTGAACAGGCTTGCTATCTCGGCCGTCTTTGGCAGCTTCATCACCTGCGGCGGCAGTTTCGGCGTGTTGTCGTATGCATGGTTGTTGCCCAGTTTGGCAAACATCTCGCGCAGGAAGCCGCGCTTGAAGTTGAGGAATATTCCGCAGTATCGCTCGCCGTTGGCCGTGCGCTTGTAGAGCGTTATGTGGTGGTCGCGCGGAATGAACACGCATTCTCCCTTGTCTACGCGTATCTGCTGCTTGCCGTTGTCGACAATCATCATGCCCGAGTAGACGTAGTTGATGGCGAAGTCGTGCGACCGGTGTGTGCATCCGCTCGTATCGTCGTAGAAGAAGCTGAAGAACACGTCGTTGTAGTTGAATATCACGTGCATTGGGCCTTCAGCCTGTCCGGCGTTGTTCAGTCGTTCCATATATGTGGTGTTTATGTCTTTCTTTGTCCGTTTGGCCTTGCCGCCGTGCGCTTGTGGCATGCCGGCCCTGTTGCTGTCAGTTGCCCCCGAGCTTCCCTTCCTTGGCCAGTTCGGCCAGGGCCCTGGCCAGCGAGGGCCGTGTCACCCCGAGGCGTTGTGCCACCTCGCGCTGGTTGTGTATGGCCCCGTGGGTATCGAGGTATTTCATTATCCGTTTTTTCAGGTCGAGCAGCGCAAACTCGCTCACCTTCCTGCTCAGGAACACGCTGCGGTCGGATATGTCGGTGAGGAAGTTGCCCAGCATGACGGGCGACGAGAGCATGGCCTGCATGAAGCGGTCGCGGCCCACGAAGAAGAGCTCGCACGGCTCAGTGGCCTCGATCATCACCGGAAACCTGTTCTCGGTGGCGAAGACAAACGCCGAGGCCAGCAGCGCCGGCGCCTTTATTTCCTCGATGGTCAGCTCCTTGCCGTCGGCGTTGACCATGCCCGCGCGCACGGCCCCCGAGGCCAGTATGTAGAGCCCCTTGCAGCGGTCGCCCTGCAGGGCGATGATGTCGCCCGGGGCATAGCGCCTCAGGCTGTTTGGCGTTGCAAACAGAAAGGCTATCAGGTCGTCTTCGTCCATCCCCCTGAACGGGGCTATTTTTAGCAGTGCAGACAGTTCCATTGTGACATTTAACTATTATTTGTACCGAATGTAACCTATGGTACAGATTTATAGGATTTGCTTCCGTACCTTTGCCGCCGATAAGCAGCCGGGGCGCTCCCGTGCATTGGCCATGGCCGCCGGGGCATGCTTTGCGACAGACAAATATAATAAAAACATTTAGTTTGGCGACAACAGTAATCAAATAATTTAAATAAAAACAGAAAGAAATGGAGAATAGGATGTTTTGTTATCAGTGCCAGGAGACGGCAAAGGGAACGGGATGCATACTGAAGGGCGTGTGTGGAAAAGACGCCGCGACGGCCCGCAGCATGGACTTGCTGCTGTTTGTGGTGCGCGGCATTGCCGTGGCTGCCGACAGGTTGCGCAACAGCGGCGTTGACGTGGCCCACGATGTTGACGAGTTTGTGGTCGACGCCCTGTTCAGCACCATCACCAACGCCAACTTCGACCGCGAGAGCATAGAGCGGCGCGTGGAGAGGGCCTTGGCCGTGCGCGACGCTCTGAAAGCCAAAGCCGAGGCCATGGGGGTGGGGCTGCCCGCAGCCGACGAACTGGAGTGGGCGGGCTCACGCGACGGCTTCGACGCCAAGGCCGGCGAGGTGGGGGTGCTCAGCGAGCCCGACGAGGATGTGCGCTCGCTCAAGGAACTAATCATCTACGGACTGAAGGGCATGGCCGCCTACCTTGACCATGCCATGAGGCTGGGCCACGACGACGCCGACCTGCACCGGTTCATGCAGTCTGCGCTGGCCGATGTCACCGTGGGCGGGCTCGACGCGGCAGGGCTCACCGCCCTGGCCCTGAAGACCGGCGAGGCCGGTGTGCGCACCATGGCGCTGCTCGACGAGGCCAACACATCGGCCTACGGCCACCCCGAGGCCACCAGCGTAGACATCGGCGTGCGCAACAGGCCGGGCATACTGATCAGCGGCCACGACCTGAGCGACCTCGAGCAGCTGCTGGAGCAGTCGGCCGGCACGGGCATCGACATATATACCCACGGCGAGATGCTGCCCGCACACTATTACCCGGCGTTCAAGAAATATGAGCACTTTGCCGGAAACTACGGCAACGCATGGTGGAAGCAGCGCGAGGAGTTCGCCACGTTCAACGGCCCGATAGTGTTCACCACCAACTGCATAGTGCCGCCGCTGCCCGGAGCCGCATACAAGGAGCGCATGTTCACCGCAAACTCTACCGGATTCCCCGGATGCAGGCACATCGAGACAGGGCCCGACGGGCGCAAGGACTTCTCGGCAGTGATAGCCGCCGCAAAGAATTGCCTGCCACCCACGGAGATAGAGCGTGGCAGCATAGTGGGCGGCTTTGCCCACAACCAGGTGATGCAGCTGGCCGACAAGGTGGTCGGGGCGGTAAAGAGCGGGGCCATACGCAAGTTTGTGGTCATGGCCGGGTGCGACGGGCGCATGCGCAGCCGCGACTATTACACCGAATTTGCGTCGAGGCTGCCCAAGGATACGGTGATACTCACGGCCGGGTGCGCCAAGTGCAGGTACAACAAGCTGCAGCTGGGCGACATCGCCGGCATACCCAGGGTGCTCGATGCCGGGCAGTGCAACGACAGCTACTCGCTCGCCGTCATAGCCCTGAAGCTGAAAGAGGTGTTCGGACTGGCCGACATCAACGAGCTGCCCATTGCCTACAACATCGCGTGGTATGAACAAAAGGCTGTCATCGTGCTGCTCGCACTGCTCAGTCTCGGCGTGAAGCAGATACACCTCGGGCCCACGCTGCCGGCCTTCCTGTCGCCCAACGTGGCCAAGGTGCTGGTTGACAACTTCGGCATCAGCGGCGTGGGAACCGTCGACGAAGACATGGAGAAATTCGGTTTGGCATGAAATGAAGGAGGAAAAGAAATGAAACAGACTGATTACCGTTCACAGACCGTAGGCCAGATAGTGGCCTCCGACTTCGGGGCGTCGGCGGTGTTCGCCCGCCTCGGCATCGACTTCTGCTGCCACGGCGGCGTAATGTTCGGCGAGGCATGCCGCCAAAAGGGCCTCGACCCCGCCGAGGTAGAGCGTGAGCTCTGTGCGCACAATGACAGACAGGGGGCGGGTGCATGCCCGTTTGCCGAGTGGCCTACCGACCTGCTCGTAGACTATGTGCTGAAGATTCACCACCGCAACATACGCGAGCGAGGCCCGCAGACGGCCCAATTGCTGGGGCGTGTGGTAGAAGTGCACGGCAGCCGCCACCCCGAACTGGCCGAGGTGGCCCGGCTGTTCAGCCAGTCGCTGGCCGACCTCGACAGCCATCTGTCGAAAGAGGAGCAGGTGCTCTTCCCATATATCTACGAACTGTTTGACGCCCACAGGCGCGGCACGTCCATAGCGCCGTTCGGCTGCGGCACAGTGGAACACCCAATAGCGGTCATGGAGATGGAGCACAGCGGCGAGGGAGAGCGCTTTGAGCGAATAGCCGCGCTCACCGCCGACTTTGCCGCGCCGGCCGACGCCTGTGCAAGCTATGCTCTGGCCATGCAGCAGCTGCGCCAGTTCAGAGACGCGCTGCACGAGCACATACACCTCGAGAACAACATCATCTTCCCGCGGGCCGTGGCCTTGGAGCAGGCTGTGGTCATGGGCTGACAGCATGTCTTTGTCAAAATACCATAGCAGCTGCCGGGCAGCATGGGGGCAAGCACCTTTGGGTGGGCCGCCATGGCTGCCCGGCAGTGGCATGATGGGCTGCGCAACACGCAGGCGGGCTTAAAAAATGGGGCAAGGGCTCGCGGATAGTAGCAAATGCTGTGGTATACGGTGTGTTTATGGCATACAGCTATAGTCATGTTAAAAAGTACTTAATTTTGGCGCTTAGGGATAAAATAAAATTTGTATCTTTGCAACCGTAAGACAGAAGGAAGGACAGACATACCGAACGAAATGAGGCGTTGCAGGCTGGTGGCATAAGCCTGGCTGGATAGGCAAGCATTGCAGGCAGTCTGAATGCTGATGCAAGATGTCTGTTCGTTCCGAATCCGGTTAGATGAGAATAATGAAACTAAGATACAATGGCAAATAGTAATTTGAAAGAAGCCAAGGCTGCAAAGAATGATGAGTTTTACACTCAATTCCATGATATAGAAATTGAGATGAACGCTTACCTTGAATACGACCCTGACGTGTTCAGGGGGAAGACCGTTTTATTGCCTTGCGATGACCCCGAGTGGAGCAATTTTACACGTTTTTTTGCCGCCAAGTTTGATGAGCTTGGATTGAAGAAACTCATTTCCACGAGCTATGCGCCTGATGCAAAAAAGATGAAACTCTTGTCTGCGCCCACGTTGTTTGAAACTGATGCTCCTCAATTTGATCCTTCAAAGGCTCAAACGAAAGGCAAGATATTCATTCTCGATAAAGACTTATCTGGTGACGGAAGAATAAACATTGATGATTTGCAGTGGGAATATCTTAATGGAGATGGTGATTTTAGAAGTAAGGAAGTTTCGAAATTACGTGATGAAGCAGATATTATTATCACCAATCCTCCATTTTCTCTCTTTCGAGAGTTTTTAGCTTGGATTGTTTCTGCTGATAAAAAGTTCATCATTATCGGAAATATGAATGCTGTAACATACAAAGAAACCTTCCCATTAATAAAAGGAAACAGGATGTGGATGGGATATTCTATTCATAGTGGTGATAGGGAATTTGAAGTCCCCGAGGAATATCCTCTGAATGCGGCTGGGTGGAGAATTGATGAGAATGGGCGAAAATTTATCAGAGTGAAAGGTGTGCGATGGTTTACAAATATAGACCATGGTCGCCGCCACGAACCACTCTGCCTTATGACAATGGCCGACAACCTGCGCTACTCGCGCCACAAGGAAATTAGGGGTAAAGCCGCATACGACCATTATGACAACTATGACGCTATAGAAGTTCCTTTTACAGACGCTATCCCTTCGGATTATGACGGAGTAATGGGCGTTCCCATCTCATTCCTTGACAAATATTGCCCGGAGCAATTTGAAATCTTAGGGATTACAAAGACATGGTTCGGCAGTGCCTCCAAAATTTATCCAGAACAAATCCAAGTTGACCGCTACGGAAAGAAATCTAAAGTGACTAAACTTAATGACGGAGCAGTGCTTCTTCATTATGAGATTCCTCAGAATGAAACATATTATATTGTTGACGGGAAATATTATACCCAAGTTTATGCAAGAGTACTTGTCAGACATATTAAACTATAATTTGCGTATCAGTAATCGGGCATACGTTGAAACTAAACATCCATTGCTGCAAATCGTTCCTCTACGGTTTAAATCTGCAAAGTTAGGGGCGTCGGCAATGGTGTATTCTTTAGTTTTCAATCCCCATTCGTTCCCTCTATCGGTCATCCCTAAGATTTCAACGTATGTGTTCTGATTTTACGAATGAGCACCCTTTCATAGAGCCGGATAAGTTGCCCGTCACGTTCTACATAAAATCGAGGTCCACCATTCAGCTTCCCTAACTTTGATTTAATTTTACCCATATCAGCCAATTCTAAACTTATCCCTAAAATTTCAAATTAACTTAAAACAAAAAATATGAAAACAACATTACATACAGAATGGACCGTAGCAGACATTTGCAAAGGTTTCACGTATAACGAGCTGGAAGGCAAAGGACTGTTCGGGCTTGACGGGCGGCTTACCATTCAGCCAGAGTATCAACGTCATTACATATACAATGACGGCAAGCGCGATGTGGCAGTCATCGATTCGCTGTTGAAAGGTTATCCTATAGGGCTTATTTATTTCAATTGCACCAGCGACGGGCGTTTTGAAGTTCTTGACGGTCAACAGCGCATTACCTCTTTCGGTCGGTTTGTCACCGGTAAATTTGCCATAATTTATGGAGGGCGTGAAGAATACTTCAGCGGTCTCCCCATAGAAGAGCAACAGAAGATAATGCAATCTCCGTTGCTCGTCTACGAATGCGAGGGAGAAGAAAGAGAAATCAAGGAATGGTTCAAGACAATCAATATAACAGGCATACCCCTGAATGAGCAGGAATTGCGCAATGCCATCTATTCGGGCGAGTTTGTCACGGCAGCCAAACGTGTGTTCAGCAATTCGCAAAACGCAGAAGTTCAAAAATGGAGCCATTACGTAAAGGGTGATGTGAAACGGCAGGACTATTTGGCTGAAGCCCTGAAATGGGTGTGTGCCGGCAAGGGGATGACCATAGACGCCTATATGAGCAAGCACCGCCGTGACACATCAATAGGCGAGCTTGACAATTACTTCCGCTCTGTGATAGATTGGGTTTCCACCACATTCACGATGATAGAGCGTGATATGTGCGGATTGGAGTGGGGAAGGCTTTACGAGACTTACCATAAAACGCCTTACAGCATAGACCATGTGACGCAGCGTGTGCTTGCCTTGCAAGCCGACGAGAGCATCAAATGCCAACGCAATATATATGAGTACGTATTAGGCGGCGAACAAGACAAAAGCCTGCTTCAGATACGCTTGTTTGAAGAGTCAACGAAGCGTGCGGCATACATCCGTCAGACAGAAGCGGCTAAAGGGAAAGGCGTTTCCAACTGCCCTCTGTGCGCCATAGGCGACAATGCCAACAAGACACGCATATACAAGTTCAATGAAATGGATGCCGACCATGTGACTGCATGGAGCAAAGGCGGCGCTACTTCTATTGAAAATTGCGAGATGCTGTGCAAGACGCACAACCGCTCAAAAGGAAACAAATAATGTGACATGTTGCAGAATATACTTGTTTTGAGGGAGTTATAATAGTATGAATTCCTTCAAAACAAGTATATGCAGAATACATTTCAAGAAATTTCAATGCGTTGGCGTGCAACGAAACGTCCAATAGTAAAGCACTCTACCATGTGTGCTTATCTGCTTACGCTGCAAACCCATTTGCTGCCATATTTCGGTGAGAAGACACGCATCACAGAAGAAGACGTGCAGCGGTTTGTAATTCATAAACTGTCGTGTGGCCTTGCACGCAAAACCGTAAGGGATATGGTGGCTGTTCTGAAGTCTGTAGCCAAATACGGAAAGAAACACAAGATGTTTCCATTCGACGGTTGGGAGATAGAATATCCTACAGATACTGAAATGAACAGATTGCCTACTTTGGCAATAACGCATCAGCGCATACTGATGCGGCACCTGATTGAAACACCAACAGCACAGAACATCGGTGTGCTGTTGGCTGTTTGCACAGGCATGAGAATTGGCGAAGTGTGCGCACTGCAATGGAAAGATGTGGACTTCTGCCAACGTATTATCACGGTAAGGCGTACCGTAGGGCGGATTTACAATTGCGAATTGAAATCCACAGAGAAAATACACTCATCGCCCAAAACACGGACTTCATGCAGGGAGATACCAATCTCAACGCTATTGTTCAAAAGTCTGCGAACAGTAAGGAAAGCCTCTGCCTCTCCGTTTGTGGTAGGTGCATCTGAACATTCCAAAGAACCACGTTCTTACCGTGACTATTTTTATCGGTTATTGAAGCGGCTTGGCATTCCTCAAATCGTGTTCCACGGGCTGCGCCACACCTTTGCAACCCGTTGCATAGAGAGCCAATGCGATTACAAGACGGTAAGCGCGATACTCGGTCATTCAAATGTGGCAACAACGCTCAACCTGTATGTTCATCCAAACATCCATCAAAAAAAGAAATGTATTGAGCGTATGAACAAGTTTCTTGGGATAGCAGAGCAATGAGTTGGAGTGTGCCCGCAGCCACTTCGCCACCATATCCAACTCCACCGTTACCTGCGATGTGGTGGAGAGCTATGCCGATTTGAGGAGTGTGATGACGAAGTGACAAACCGTGGGAATGCCGCCATTGGCGGGAGCGAGGCAAAAAATATGGCCGGGTGCATACGCTTCTCGGCTAATATTGTTAACTTTGCACCCGTTTTCTTAAAATCAAACGCCAATGATTATCACTATAGCCCGGCAATACGGGTGTGGCGCACTGGCCATCGGCAAGATGCTGGGCGCCGCCTACGGCATACCGTTCTACACGCGCAAGGGCCTGTTGGAGATGGCCCGAGCAGAGGGTGTGCTCGAAGAGATGGACGACTTCTTTGAGGAGCGACCCGTCGACGAACTGTTGTTTGCCATCTCGGCCCTCGGCCACAGCGAGGGCCCCGTGCACAGCAGGGCGCTCGACATACTGTCCGACATGATAGGGCAGCGCAACTGCATCATAATAGGCCGCTGCGGCAACTACATATTCCGCCGGAGGGCCGACCTCGTGTCGGTGTTCCTCAAGGGGCGCGAGGAAGAGCGTGTCAGGGCTGTGGCCGCCGAGCAGGGCATAGGCATGACCGAGGCACGCGAGATAGTCCGCGACATGGACGACAGCCGGGTGCGCTACCACAGGTACTACACCCACCTGCAGTGGGGCAACTCGAGCGACTACGACCTGTGCTTCGACAGCGTGAGGCTCGGGGCCGAGCGTTCCGTGGCGCTTATAAGGCAGTATATCGAAGGCATTGGCATAAAGTGAGGGCTTTGTCATGAAGTATATCACACAGTTTCTGATAATACTCGCCTTCTCGTTTGCGGGCGAGGCTCTGCACGCCATGCTGCCGCTGCCCATACCGGCCAGCATCTACGGCATCGTGATGCTGTTTGTGGCTTTGCAGATGAAATGGGTCAAGGTGAAGGATGTGCGCGAGGTGAGCACGTTTCTCATAGCTGTCATGCCGGTGATGTTCATTCCGGCGGCCGTCGGGCTGGTTGACTCGTGGGCCGACATTGCCGGCCATCTGGTGGCCTATGTGGCCGTGACCGTGCTTACCACGTTTGTGGTAATGGGCGTGGCCGGATTGGTTACGCAGCGGATGATACGCCGCGGAAAGGAGGGTCGCTGATGGAACGCCTGTTCTGCGATTCGGTCTACTTCGGCGTTTGCATCAGCCTGGTGTCTTATGCCGTTGGCGTGGCCCTGCGCCGCAAGACGGGCTGGGGCTTCATGAACCCGTTGCTCGTGTCGATAGTGCTTGTCATTGCAGCCCTGCTTGTGCTCGGTGTCGACTACGGGTCTTACAGCCGCGGGGCGGCATGGCTGAGCTACCTGCTCACCCCGGCCACGGTGTGCCTTGCCGTGCCGCTATACCAGCAGGTGGAGCTGCTCAAGAAAAACTACCGTGCCATAGTGTGCGGCATCGCGGCCGGCGCCCTTGCAAGCCTTGTCACGGTGCTGCTGCTTGCCCTTGCGTTTGGCTTCGGCCACGAGGCATACGTCACCTTCCTGCCGAAGTCCATAACCACGGCCATAGGCATGGGCGTGTCTGAAGAGCTGGGCGGCATAGTGTCGGTCACCGTGGTGTCGATCATTGTCACCGGCGTGCTCGGCAACATCTTCGCCGAGAAGTTCCTAAAGCTGCTGAGGATAGAGGAGCCCATAGCCAAGGGCATAGCCATAGGCAGCAGTTCACACGCCATAGGCACGGCCAAGGCCATGGAGATGGGTGTGGTCGAGGGAGCCACGAGCGGCCTGTCGATAGTGGTGAGCGGCATACTCACGGTGATAGGCGCCTCGGTGTTTGCCCTGTTTCTGTGATGCCGGCCGTGGCCTGGCTGACCGTGGCTGCCGCCGTGGGCTCACAGCGAGCAGAAGAGCGTGACGAGGAACGGCACGCTGAAGTCGGTGGCCATGCCGCAGTATATCGACACGGGCACGAGCC
>OHQS01000394.1_pt1 | contig 29398 bp, 19 predicted proteins | sample 1578181 | NCBI WGS metagenome assembly OHQS01 (sample SAMEA3879528, study PRJEB24766) | human gut metagenome | biome: human-associated habitat; feature: feces | place: USA | collected 1985/1987 | reverse complement strand
AATATTCGCCCCCCTCACTTTGCGAGCAAAGTGAGCTACAGTGCTTCGCCCCAGGCTTCCGCCAAATGTCCGGAAGTCTGGCAGAAAGAAGGTTGCGAAGGTGGTTATCTGAATTTGTTTTCTTACCTTTGTGTCTTGCAGGCGTATCTGCATCTCTCGTAGAAAAAACGAAAATAACACAATCAGATAATCACTCTTTTATGATGAAGCATTTGGTATTCGCCGCCCTGGGTTTTGCCTTCGCAGGCGGCACGATGGCACAGACCGTTTCAACTGGAGCGTTCAGTTTTCCGACAGTGAACGAAAGCAGTTGCATGTCTGTTCCCAAGATATTCACCTACAACAACAAACCGTTGCTCACGCTGCGTGACGGGCAGGACGGGAATGGCGGCGTCTCCGCTCGAATCAATGTTTACGACGAGAACATAGAACTCGTGAAGTCGTTTGACGTGAAGGACGACTTGAAGTTTTACTACACCTTAACTTACAAAGTGCAACAGCGTGACGTCAGGCACGTGAATAAAACGGTGAGATTTAAAGAGCAGCAGAGCGGTTATCGCAATATCTCCGAATGGATTGCCGAGCAAAACCGCTATGGGAATGATGTCAGTAAGGCACTCAGCTTCACGCGGCAGGAAAACGGCGACACGCTTGTCACGGTGGACTATGACAAGGTTGAAATGATGGGAGGACGGACTAATGCGAACATGTATTTCGCTTATTCCACCTTCGGACTGCAATATCCCTTGCGTTACTGGATTTTCGAGGCGAAGCCCTACAATGATTACGGCTGGCGCTATATGTATCAATATGATGCCGTATATAATGTGGAATACAGTGACTGGCGTGATGCGGGAACGAAGAATGTGGACAAGTCCACCAGTCTTTCTCATCTCTATTTGTGCAACGTTGACCTTGACGGCGGCGGCTCTCTTGCCGGAAATAGCTATTTCGACGTTTCGCAAACGCTCTTCAACACCGATGAGGACTTTGAATATCTCGTTCCGAAGTGTGCCCTTTCTGCAAATTACCCGGGCGCAAGTATGGGCAATATGGACCCCGAGGACGTGTGGTTTGGCAACGACCGCATCGTCACCGAGCAAACCACGCTCGCTTCTGAAAAGCACCATGTGGTGATGAAGGGTTTCCAAGTCGTTTCTTCCAACGGTAGTGTCGTGAAAGACCTCGACTTCGCTGGTGGTTTTGAAGCGGCTTTGAGCGGCAGCAATTATTGTGCAGCGGTCATCACCATTGGCGGCAACCGTTATCTGACCTTCAACGGATGGGCCGACGGCAAGGAGAGTGTCATCTTTTTCAAGATAGACAATACCTCAACGGCCATTAAGCCGCTGAAAATCGAAGCGGCAGCCATGACGGTCAAGACCGACAAAGGGCAGGGCGGTTCTTCGCTTCGCGTTTCCTTTGTCGACGGCAATGCCGACGGCTCCGACATTGTGGTGACATCGGCTACGGGACAGACACTTCTCAAAACGACCGTTCCAGCAGGAGAGGCGCAAACGCGGCTTTCGCTTTCGGTTTTGCCAGGCACCTATTGCGTTTCCCGCCTGCAAAACGGCAGGGTTTGCGAAACGAAGAAAGTGGTCTTGAGATAAGATACATGAAAAGTGGTGTTCTGAAATCATTGTTTCAGAACACCACTTTTCCTTTTTATTTCGCATGGCGGCTCGTGCTGCTTTGTTATTCCGCTAAGCGCCATCTTTGGCCACGAAGAAACGCGAAGCCCCTGCGGCAGGGGTTTACTTTTTCTTCGGCTGGCGGTTGAGGCGATAGACGAGGCGGAACATGGCGTAGCGAGGTATCACGTTGGTGTAGTACTCCCACATGCTACGGCTGTTCATGCCCACGTTCACGTTCGAGAGGTTGCCCAGGATGTCCCAGGCATCGACCATGAGGGTGAGCTGGTTTTTCCAGAGCGACTTCGAGAGGCGCGCGTTCCACACCAGGTCGTCGCGGTTCATCGAGGTCGACTCGTAGCCGCGGCGGGTGAACATGGTGAGATCGGAGGAGAGCTGCAGGCGCCACGGGAGGTCAACCACGGCATGGAGGCCGTAGCGCACGTTCCACGTGTTGGGCGACGCATAGCCCTCGAGGGTGGAAGCCTGGTGGTTGTAGGTGGCGGCACCAGTCAGGCCGAAGTTCACACGGTTGTAGCGGTAGTTGAGGCGGAGCGTCTCGCTCGTGATCGTGGCCTGCGTGGTGGTGCGGATTGGGTGTTCCTGCTCGCGGCTGCTGGCATAGTCAACCGTGTGGTAGAAGCTCAACGAGGATGCGGTGGTGAACATCAACCGGTGCTGGCGGTCGATGGGCAACGTGAAGTTGAGGTTCATCCAGGCATTCCAATTGCCGTCGACGTTGACCGTCTGCGTGGTGGTGACACCCGTCTTGCGGTTGTAGGTGTAGCTGGCGGCCAAGGCATTGTGCGTGACGTGCCACCCCACACTGCCGTAGAGCTGGCGCTCCTTGCGCTGCAACCATTGATCGGCGCGGTAGTTGAAGGACACGTTGCCGTCGAGCTTGCGCTTGAGGTTGGGATTGCCCAACGTGATGTGCAAGGGGTCGGCCGTGTCGGTGCGGCGGAGCAAGCTCGTGATGGAGGGGGCCGACGTGGTGAGGGAGAAGTCGAAGTTCAGCTGGTGGCGGAGCGAGGGTGTGCCGCGCTTCAGCTGGAAGTAGAACTGCGGAAGCCAGTAGCCGGGGGTGAGATGCTGCGGGTCGTTGGCGGAGCGGTAGTCGAAGCGGTTCGTTTCGTAAACGAGGCTGGGGCGCACCGTTACGTTCCACGACGAGAGGGTGCGGTAGTTCTCGTCCTTCACATATTTGTTCCACTGCCAGTCGAGGGTCAGCTGATGGCTCCAGTTGTTGAGGGTGGACTCGTTGGAGTTGTCGGCATCGAGGGCCTGCAGCAGGCTCTCCATCTGCGAGGGAAGCCAGCCGAGGTCCTTGCCTTCGGATTCCGGTAGGAATTCCAGACGGTAGAGCGAGTGGTTGCCCTCGGAGCGCTTGAACTGCAGGGTGTAGCTGGGGTTCAGATAGATGTTGCGCGTCCAGTGCCAGAAGTATTTGAGGCGGGCCTTCACGGTGGTGTTCTGCTGGTGGAAGTAGTTGTAGCGGTTGCGAAAATCGGTCTGCATCGCCTCCTGCTCGAGGTGGTTGTAAGTGAAATGATTGAACTCACCCGATTTGGAGTGGACGTACTGCACATGGCCATCGACGGAGAAGCCGTCCCGCGATCGGGGAATCTTGATGAACGTCCAGTAGGAGGCACCCACATCGCGTCCGTCGGAGTTGCCACGGGCCTGCTGACCGTTGCGTCGGATGAGGTGGCGCACGGTGGTCGTCCATTCGGGCGAGAAGAGGCTGTCGAGCACTTCGGCATAGTTGTCCAAGGGTTTCACGCCGAAGGTGCCGTTGCGGAAGTTGGAGTGGTAGTCATTGTGCGAATAGCTGAACCAGGGGGAGAAACTGGCACCGTTGTTGGTGGTCTGGTTCGTATATTTCCAATTGTGGTTGGTGGAGAGGTTGAGGCTCGACGTCTGCTGCCTGCTGGACACGGCGTTGAACACGTCGCCGCTGGAAAGGAAATCGGTGGAGGTGCCTCCCCACGGGTTGTCGTTGTTGGTGTAGGAGGCATTCACATCGCCTTCCAACCGGAAACGGTTGCGCTTGTCGTAGACGCTGTAGTCAAATCCGCCCCGCTTCGTGGCCGTCAGTCCGCCCGAAGGGTCGAAGTCGCCCCATCCGCCGTTGCCGTCGGGTTTGCGGCGATCGTTCACATTGTTGAGGTTGCCGTACACGCTTAGGCGCGACTGGGGGGTGAAACGCAGGGCGAAAAGGCGTCCCAGATAGCGTTTCTCCGTGCCGTATCCCCACTCCGTGTTGCCAATCCATCCGATGGAGTATTGGCGCTTGAGCTTGATGTCCATCACAAGCTGGCCTTCATCCACCTTGTGGCCCAGAAGTTTGCTGGTTTCACTCTCCTGATTGTACACCTCCACACGGTGCACCATGTAAGCGGGCAGGTTGTCGAGCAGCACGGTGTTGTCGTTCTTGAAGAAGTTACGCCCGTTGAGCAGGAGGCTTTCCACCTTCTTTCCGTTGACGAATATTTGCCCATCGGGTTTGAGTTCTGCCCCGGGCAACTGGCTGATGAGCCCGTCAAGCATCGAGCCTTCTTGAAGCTGGAAGGCATCGGCATTGTAAACAAGGGTGTCGCCCTTGTTGTAGAACTTGATTTTGGTGGCCGTCACCTTGGCTTCGCCCAGCTGGTAGGCCGCATCGGATGCGGTGGTGCGGCGAAGAGAAATGTCCTTCGAGGACTCCGCAAATCTCTTGTTCCAGAAAAGCGTGACAGGGACATATTTCGTGGCATAGCCTGCGGCTGAAGCGCGGAGAAGGAAACGGGGGTCTTTCTGTAACGGAACTGAAAACGTCACGATCATTTGGCGTTCGCCACTTCCTTGGTCTCGTCTTTCACGGCAAACGGCTGACGATACCACGGTGCTGTCGAGCTGCAACAGGTCGACCTTGACATTGCGGTCTAAGGACAAAGCTTGCCCAGTGAAAGCGTCTATTACGTTCACCCACAAGTGATGATTCGTATCCTTTTGAGCAGAGCCGAGCAAGGCCCAAAAACAACCTATGAGTAGTAAGATTCTTTGGCCATTCTTCATGTGAGGTCGGAATAAGTAGGTTTTCATAATTGTTTTATAATATCAGCAGGTGTATTCACATTGAAAGCACGTTTTTCGGGCGCATCTGTATCCTTCGTTCTCAGGCATATAGCCCGCTATGTTTCTTCTCCCGAAGAAAATAACTGCATCCCGATAACGCACTTTCAATGTAAATTTAATTTCGGACAAAATTAAGCGATGAAATCGATTCAGAATGACAGGGTAAAGCCCGTTTGCGCCTTATAGTGGCTGTCGTTGGGCTCGCCCAAACAATTGCAGTTGCAGTCGGGGTTGACCGTGCGTCTATTCTTCTTGCCCTTTGACTTTTTCTTGCAGTTGCAATTGCAGTCGGCGTTGTCCTTGGTGATTTCCTCACAGGAATCCGTGTCGCAGAAAGCGCAGAATCCTCCGTGAAGCCGTCCTTCGAGGTCGGCGGTCAGTGCAGGCATCTCCTGCAACAGACGTGTGAGTGTGGCATCTGTTTTCATAATTTTTTAGTTATTAGTGGGTTGATAATTGGTAATGAGTTCTTTGAGCCATTGAAGCATTCGCTCGTCCTTATCGTCTTCGCTCATGCCGTTGTAGCAATGATTGAGATTGTGAGCATCGAGCTTGTTCTGCGAACAGCCACCATTGCATATTGGCAGAATCTTGCAGGCGAGGCAGGCCTTGTTGGCATATTTCACCTCCATGCGTCGGGCATACTTCTCGTTCCACACCACTTCGCCATCGGACTGGAGGCGACCTTCGCTTCGCGTCTCCTTGAAGTCGCGGGCCGTGCATTTGAAGAGCAATCCATCGTAGTTCACCACGAGGTGGTTCTCATGATCCGCATAGCAGTTGTGGCGGTGGCAAATGTGGTCGGACTCCACGGCAAAGCCTTCCTGGGCATACTGTGCCTTGAGTTCTGCCACTGCCTCGGTGAGGTCGTTTTGCTCCTGATCTTGCCAAATTTGCTGGAAATTGAACTGGATGTAAGGTTTGTTGGATTCGGGCATCGACGAGAAGTCGTTGAGCACGTCGGTAAATGAGGTGATGTTGTTGGCCGTGTAGTTGAGACGGGCAAACACTTGGTGATGACGCGCAGCAGCCTGCTTCATGTGGGTCACGATGCAGTCGTAGGTGGGCTGGCGATTGGCCCCGATGCGCGAATGATCGTGGTGCTCACGATTGCCGTCGAGCGAAATCTGGAAGGTGGCGGGGCTGGTCAGGCCCACTGACTCCAAACCGTCAAGCACTTCCTCCGTGAGCAACACGCCATTGGTGGTGAAGCTGGAATGGAGTGCGATGCCCTTTGCGCCGCACACCTCGGCCGCACGACCGAGAATAGGCATGACCACCTGATGGAATCCCAACAAGGGCTCGCCGCCGAAAAACGACACGTTCATGCTTTCCAATCCTTCATCTTCAGCCTTCCGGTCGAGCAACCGGCAAATGGAGTGCCGCACGGCCTCCTCCATCATGGGCATGCGGTCGTGTTGCTCGTAGCAATACCAGCAGCGGAGATTGCACCCCAAAGTGGGATTGACAATCAGCCCGAAGGTGGAAGGATCGGCATCGTGCGCCCGCCAAGCATCCACCAGAGCCTTTACTTCATCGGCCTCAGCCTCCACAATTATGCCCATACGAAGCATCTGGTCAAACAGTTCGGGATGCAAGTTCTGCAATTGGCCGATGGCGTGGCGCAGCGCTTTCACCTGTTCCCCCAATTCCTTGTGGAGAAGCAGAAAACCATTGGAAGCCAGATTGAATGCAATGACAGTCCTGTCTTTGGTCGCGAAATGCGTAAATTTACTGAGTTGATAAGTGTTCATGTCGGTCGTTGTTCATTCGGGAAAGCATGGCCCCCATGCAGCGGTTGGCTAAGGTGGGTTCCCAGAATTTGAGGTTAATAGGAAGTGTTGGAGAGCAAGTCATCCATTCGCTGACTCGCGGTGTGTAAGGCTCTCGAGTGGGGCCATTTCCGTAGATGTCAAGCCAAAGCATGGCGTAGTAGGTGGACGGCAAGTCGGAATGCCCATGCTCCACAATGGCACTCATTCTACATAATGGCTGAGTTCCTCCGCTCAGAACCGCAATTCTGCGCGCTGCTTGTCGGTGAGCTTGTAGAAGCCCTTTCTGAATTCAGATTCTGACAGCATCATGAGACATGTTCTTATGGCTTAATGTTTCCGCATTTCCCATAAAATATGGCTTTTATTAAATTAGCCAAAATCCGTTGCATTTACAAAGTCCTTTTGCTTGTTGCTGGTTGCAAAGATATTATTTATTTTCTAAAAAAAAACATCTAAATTTCAAGTTATTCGAGGGCTTCTGTAATTTTGTTTGTCCATATCGGACAAACATGCCAGATTATCAAGTACTTAACAGATACAAGATGCGCTTCCATTCGGGGTAGGAAAAAAGAGAAGGCCAAAATGTGTAGAAAATGATGTGCTGGAACGCAACAACATAAAGAACGAACTTGCCATTTTCCGGCTTGCAACTTCATTATGCAGTTCAATCGGTTCACTTACAAATCCAGTTCGGATTGCTAATACACTCGAATCGGTGCAGAAGTTGAAGATTGATTCAATAACAATATCATCTTATATTACTATCTTGAAAATGTATTTTTGTTTAAAAGTGCCGAGAGGTATGACGTCAATGGGGATTACGAAACCAATAAAAATATTATTGTATTTACATTGGTTTGAGAAATGCGCGTTTGAACTTCCGACAGTAGGAACTGGCACATATCATGGAGAACGTGTTGTACAACTACCTCCACGTACTCGGCTATCTTGTGGATGTTGGAATTGTGGAATCCCGCGAAATGAAAAACGGCAAGACGTCATGCTCACAATGTGAAATAGACTTCATCGCAACAAGGGCAGTCAACGGTCTTATATCCAGTTGGCATATTCAATTTTCTCTGAAGAAAAACGGGAACAGAGATTTGTATCGTAGCTAAAAGTTTCTGGCTCATTCAAAAAAATTGTAGTTGTCGGTTATGAGATAATGCCTTATTCTGATGACAACGGAATCTCTTTTACCGGATTGTTTGATTATCTATTAAAGGACGATTGGCAGTAATAAAGTATCAGGTGTAATACAACTTAGTGGGAGGATTCTCAAAGAGGGATTGAAATTTGCCAACAATCGCTTCGTGATGGAAAGCAACTACAAGTAAACCAGCAGCAATGGGTATATAGCGATGGTTCATCTGATTGCTGCTACACTCAACTTCCTAAACGCATTGAAGAGCCCCCGTCCATCATTGCTAGTACAAGGCGAAGAACGAGGTTCTGGAAAAAGAGATTCTGCAGTTATAGGAGATAGTAAACAAAGTGTAGAAAAAGAATGAACTGAAACAGGTGAAGTTTCGAACTTGCTGCACTTGACTGCAAACCCCAACTAGAATAAGTGCTATCTGTACCAGAGGTTGCCGAAAAAGAGAAGGATGGACAAGAGGTACACTACATTTCTGGCAGAAAGGCCATTCGATTGTAATAATTGACTTGATGCTAAAAACGGAATTTCTATACTCTGTTTGCTGATTATTGAAAAACTCGAGTCTATATTATGATGTTTCCTATGTAAAAAATAGGATTAAGGTTTAGATTTTTAATCTGTCAGTCAAAAATACTGTATTATAATATAAAAAACATCAAATTCTTTGTTGATTCAATATATAATTATAAATTTGCAATCATGAAGCCGAATGTATAACATTTAATACTTCGTTAAATTTACAACTAATCCGTTGAAAACAAACAAGTTGATTGATAAAATTTAGCGAAATAAAATAGGTCAAGTGACAGATTTTTAGTATCTTTAATGGTAAACCACTACACATTAAAGTAATGAATAAAACAGCACTTGATCAATATGAGGAAATCGTAACCGATGCTTTGAAAAGTTGTTCAGCGAAGTTACGCAAAAGTTTTAAAACAGCATTCATCCAACTCATGATTTTGTATATGGTACTGCCAAGAAAAATCAATTTCACCCAAATGGGCTGTTACTCAGACAGCTCAGAACAACGCTTCCGCCAGTTGTTTGAACGTGAGTTTGATTGGATGCAGTTCAACCTCTTCCTCATGCGGTAGCAGTTTGGTGAAAGCGCTAGAAAGGCTATTGCCATCGACGCAAGCTACATTTCAAAGTCGGGAAAGAAAACTCCTTATATCGGCAAGTTCTGGTCGGGATGCGCTTCTGCCATGAAACGGGGATTGGAAATTCTCGGTATCGGCATTGTCGACATTGACAGATGCTACGTGCGGAACAAACACCAGACAAGGCGTATCTGGAAAAGCAAGGCGAAGAGTACAACCTTGTAGGCTGGTATCTTGACATACTCCGTAAATACAAAGACAAGTTGCTTGACATAACACGTTATGTTGTTGCTGATGCTTGGTTCTCAAAGGCAAAGTTCGTCAACGAAGCCTGTCTGCTGAGATTCCATGTTATCAGCCGTCTACGTGATGATGCCGCCTTATGGTATTCATATGATGGTGTCTGCACAGGCAAACGGGGACGACCACGCATCAAAGGAGAGAAGATTGATTTTAAGAAACTCGACCTTCAGCGTTGCGAGGTTCTCAACATTGAAGGAGGAATGGCCTACTCTGTCAAGGCCTATTCAAAGGCAGTGAAACGAAACATCAAAGTCGTGGTTCATTACCTATAATCAGGAGGACATAAAATTTACTTCTCCACCGATCTTGAAATGTCGGCCAAAGACATCATCGAATACTACCATACACGATACCAAATCGAGTTATGCTTCCGGGATTCCAAGCAGTTTACCGGACTCAATGATTGCCAGGCAAGAGACTTGAAGAAACTTGACTTCGCTTTCAATGCTTCACTAGCATCGGTAAACATTGCAAAGGTCATGCGCCAATGGTACTATCCATCGCTCTCCATCGGACTGCTAAAGCCTATCTGAGTAATACTTATATGCTCAAAAGATTTTTTTAGCGAGTGCGGTATGAAGCCGAACAGAATATTTAATGTTAAACTTATTAAAGAACTCTTTGGCATAGTGACAGAAGCCGCTTAGCCGATATGTTGAATTTTTAACGGACTATTATTATATGAGAATCATACATTTATTTGTCATCCTTTCTATATTTCTATTCGGCAATGTTTTTGCTAGTGCAGAGAAATTGGACTCTATTGGTTGTACATTGTTTTGTTGCATTTATAAACATAAGGTAAAAACAACCGACCTCAACGGAAAGAATGTTAATGATTCAACGATAGCCATTTTAGAAGTTGGTGATAATGTTTCCAAATATGAAGACTATTCTGCATATCAGGGAAAAAGGCCCAGTGGATACTCTGTGGATTATATGAATGGCGATCCTCGATCCAATGATGGAATGACTATCTACCAAAATTTTCCTCAAAATGGTAAACAGACAATAAGGGAGGGTCTTCTTCCTAATTTTTATCTTTATGAAGAACAACTAAATCATCATTGGGTATTTGTTGATGGTCAAGATAGTATTTTAGGATATAGGTGTAAAAAGGCATTTGCTAAATATGCTGGTCGAACTTGGTTGGTATATTATACGGAGGACATTCCTTCTATTAACGGTCCATGGAAATTGAGTGGACTTCCTGGGCTTATTCTGAAGGCAGAAAGTGAAGATGGTACACATGAATTTATTGCACAAATTCTATTTAACGTTAAAGCGCAAAACATTTATTTTGAAAAAAAAGAAAGAGACATTATAATAGAACGTAATAAATTTATTACGTTTCGAAATCGCTTGAAATGTGATAAAAGATGGGCGAAGAATGCTGGATATTATATGAGTGAAGCTGATATTAGAAGTATTATAATCACTCAAGAAAAAAACAAATATGGATTAGCTCCTAGTCTAAATATTAATGGTATTAGTTTACCACTAAGTGGTGGCTATGGCCATTTGTATAAGCCATTAGAATTGAAATAATTTTTTAAAAAATAACTGAGACTTTGTTCATTTGGTGTACACTTTTCTATATTGAGTTTAATTGTCTCATTTCTATAATCAGATTTTTATCGGCAGACTTTGCTTATTTATCGAAAAATTAATTTTCTAAAAATGCTGTTGATGGAAAAATAAGGGTAATTATTTGTCGTTAGGTGATTAGGCCCGCTGATGGTGACGTATATATATTCGTGGGCGAGAGTTTTAAGATAATGAAAAGGCTCTTATTTTGAAATCATGCTCTATGGGGCAAAATGAAGAACTTGAGAAGAGCACGGCAGTATTTATGTCTAAAAGTGTCAATGCTGTTTGATACGACCTGTGGCAGAGGCATCACCCAAATACTACGCAGAGAGTCGACGAGCTAGGTAAAGATCACTGAAAGACCAATAAGGTAGACAAGGAAACGTACAGTGAGATTCATTAGTATATAGTCGATATCCCGGGTAAGAACATCAAGGTTGGATGATGTTCTTGACGATGTCTCAGAGCCATAGAATGTACTCTATATACGAGCGTACATGGGGCGATATTGACTGGCGAGTTTTATATGGAGAATTATTGAATTACAGAAAGATGTGTCTTTGTTAGGTCAAATGAATCATGTGAGCCGTAGGTTGGCCTGTTCGTAGACCTCCTATCTGTTTACTGTGCAGACGACCAAGTGGATAGAGACATTCTATGCGCATGAGGTAAAACTCAATGCATAGGGTACGACATTCAAACGTATTGTCTCCGAACGTCAGGCCGTTAATCCTCATTATGGATGTCATGGAGAATTGAATGCAGGCTGTATGTAGAGAAGGATATTATTTATTAGGGTGTCCAGTTAGATGTTCCGAAAAACAGATACTGAAATCCTCATTAAGTTGTTAATATTATGCTTTGATATTTAACGTTTTAAGTAACGAAATAGCTTTTCGAAAATTTGTATAACACGTTGATTTTTAGTAACTTTAAATATAATCACAAGGTACGTATATCAATGAAAAAGTTAGATTCAAACCAAGATAAAGAGTCACTCTAGGAGGAGGTAAAACGTCTTCGTAAAGAGAACAAGAAACTTGTGTCTCAGAAAGACAAGCTCAAGGCTAAGTATGACAAGACTCAGAAGGAGCATAAAAAAAGACGTTCGGAAGATAACATTGACCGACGAACAAAGTCGATTACTCTCGAGCCTGTTCCCGGACATAGATACCCTCTTGTAGTCATTCAACTCTGTGTTTTGATTTACATGCGTACACCATGTGTGCTACGAACTGTCGTGACCATCTTGAAAATCTTCGTCGAGCTACTGGGTGATACCTTCGGAAAGGTTCCGTGCTACAACACCGTAGAGAACTGGGTGAAGAAACTTGGTCTCTCTGTTTATCAGGATGACCAGCCATGCAAGGATAAGAAGTATGCAATGGTCGTAGACGAGAGCATTGCCATAAATGGGCAAAAGCTACTCTTGACTCTTGCAATTCCTTCCGAGCATCAGAGTCGCCCTATAAAGCACGAGGATGTCATAATTCTTGACATGTCGGTCGGCAAGGGCTTCAACAGCGATGATGTTCAAGGCAGAATAGAGGCAGCAGAGAAATCTGCAGGAAATACTCCCGATTACATCATAAGTGACAATGGCCACAATCTGGTCAATGGCATCACTGGCTTCAGGCATATACGCCATGCAGATATCAGTCATTCCATGTGTGTAATTCTCAGGAATGTATATGAGAAGTAATCTGATTTCGTGGAGTTTACGACACTCCTTGGCAAGAAACGATTGCAGTATCATCTGACAGACAAGGCATACTTGCTGCCACCCAACATGAGAGCCATATCTACAAGAGCAAGAAGTCACCGAACAAACTGTACGGTGTAACGTCTTTTGTCCTGACGATAACGTTGTACTCAAAAGTCGCAAACGAATCCGTTACAAAAACAATTAATTTAAAAGAGCGTATTGTAAATGTTAACCTGAAGGACATTTGCACTTGGTCAACCGAGCACCTGTCCAAAAACCGGGTTACAGAACGAACCAAAACACTTAGAAAAGTGAGCTAAAATTGGTACAACGAACAGGACACCCTAGTTATTTTGTTAATTCGATAGAAAACATTATTTTTGCATCCATGAAACCTTTGTTGCTATGCTTGAGTAGGACTTCCTAAAGAAATTTTTTCATTTACGAAATTTATTTTCGGTTTGGAATACTACAAGAGTAAGGTATGTGTGGTCTGTATGCTTCTGTCTATATGCCCACATAATGATTGCGGTTCCCATTGACATTTGCCGTGTCCTTTATACTTTATAAATACTACATCGCCACACAAGACAGTGAGCATAAACCCGTAACAGATTCCATTCTAAGCATCCTGGAGGTCGTGGACAGTATTACGCAATATGGCAATCTGACCAAGTATGTCTTCCTTAACCGAGAGAATCCCGAGACAATCAAAGGTATCGTCGCGGATATGTTTGGCATCGGTATCAACGCCTACACCTTCATCTGTCATCCGTATTTGGGGGACGGGAGCATGAAAGTCCGTGAGTTTGTACATTCTGGCTTCTACGTTTAACAGGAACTCATGCCCGCGGATTGGGCGATGGAACGACAAAAAAGTGATGGGCTATAAGTGCAGGAAGGCCCGTCTTAAATACGAGGGAAGGGAATGGATAGCTTGGTCCCCCCCCCGACCTGCCCATCAGCAGCGGCCCGTGGAAATTTTACGGATTTCCAGGACTGGTTCTGAAGGCGGAGGATACGACAGGGACGCATCGTTTCGAAGCATACTCCCTGCTGGAAGGCAAAGGTCTGACCATAAATGAGGTGAGTGATGTGGGGGGATAAAAAGACCACGAGGGACAAGTTCATCGTCCACCGTAACAAGATGAAACTGGACAAGCGCAATATGACAAGCCTTATTATATATAACGATGACCCTGGAGCGCAGTTTCTCTTGCGCCCCAGGGTATTCTATGAGGAGCACGGGAATTGCATTGAAACTAACCGTGTGCGTTGTCCTGTATCAAGTATGCCCGTGTGGGGGCGCTTGGGCGCTTATGTGTTCAACAATTTTCAATCGCTGGAACTAAAATAAGAAACGATATGCTACGTTATTGCCTTACCTTATTCTTGACTTTGTTTGTCGCTTTGTCTGCTTCTGCCCAGCGCACATTGAACGGAAAGATAACGTCGGCGGACGGGAAACCGCTGGCCGGAGCCATCATTCAGGTGTATGACGGCGACAAGAACGTGACTTTCGGAAATAGCAGGCAGGACGGCAGTTACAAACTGACCATACCCGAGGCCCACGCCAAACGAAAGCTGATGGTGAACGTGCGGAAACTGAACTATGCCAATCGGATACTTGACTTGTCTGTAGGGCAAACCACACTTGATGCGGTCTTGTCGCCTGGCGAGGAATCCCTGCGCGAGGTGATCGTGAAAGCACCGGCTGTGGAGCAGAACGGTGACACGTTGCGCTTTTTCACGGGGCAATTCGCCACAGGCATGGATGTAAGCCTGGAGGACGGGCTGAAGCGTATCCCAGGCATCAAGGTCAGCGAGAGCGGAGTCATCAGTTATATGGGGCGCGATATCAGCCAGTTCTATATCGAAGGACTGAACCTGCTGGGCGGACGATACAATCTGGCTACGCGCAACATCCCCGTAGACAAGGTGACCGGCGTAGAGGTCTTGCGTCATCACCAGCACAACAAGGTGGACAAAAACGAGCTGACTGCCGATGTAGCTCTGAACATCCGCCTGTCGGAGAAAGCCAAAATCAAGCCGTTCGGCACGTATGAGCTGCGTGCGGGCTTGGAGGATGACAGGAATCCGTTGTATGCCGCGAGCGGCACCGCCATGCTGTTTCGTAAGACATTTCAGTTGCTCACCACGCTGAAACTGTCCAACGAAGGCCGCTTGGGCGTGAATGAGACGCAGAGCCACTTCGGTGCCATCTCGTGGAACTCGGGAACCGAGCAGGTACTTCCGCTGATTGCCGGAGGTCGCCCGCCCTTTGCTGAATATCATTATAAGAAACAGCGCAACGAGTTGTTCAGCGCCAACGCCTTGCAGAAACTGACCGAGGACACCCAACTGAAGGTGAACGCCAACTATACGCACGAGCGAAGCGACTACAGCTACGCCATCGCGTCGAAATACCAACTGGGCGATGAACTTTACGAAACAAACGAGCGATTGGACTACCTGCATAAGAAGCACAAGGCCACGATGGATGTGGAGTATCGCTCCAACAAAGATTTGCGCCTGATTGAAAACACCTTTTCGCTCTACGGGCAGTTTGCCAACGCGGAAGGGGATGCCGCCATCAACAGCGACCGCTATCGACAGGTGCAGGACCAGAATGCTTTGGACGTGCGCAACAGCTTCTCCTTGGTAAAGAAGCAGAAGAAATGGAAGTGGCGGCTGAAGAGTGAGATGCAGTATTCCGAAACACCGGAGGGGGCACTGAACATCCGCTTGGGAGAAGAACAGTTGGCATTGCAGAAAGCACGTAGCCGTATGTTCAGGACACGCGAGAGGTTCTACACGGGTTATGAGGTGCTGCCCGGCCTCACCCTCGCGCTTCCCGTCACCTTCACGCTGAATGCCGGTTCGCTACAGACGGAGCTGGAGCGCAAACAAGACCCTGTGGGCAATGATCTGGCGGGGTGGAACATGGAAATGAACGTGGCACCGAGCATGAACTACCAGACGGCCGACCGTCGCTTCCGCGTCGCCGTGGATGTGCCACTGAAGTTCCTGCGAAACGACTATGAGAACCGTTTGGCCGGTTGCCGGATGATGTTCAATCGTTGCTTTGCGGATGCCAGCATGTTCTTTCATTTCATCCTCAACGCCAGTTCCTACTTTGAAGGCCGCACGGACTGGTGGCATAGTTATGGTGATTACTTCTCGCTGCTGGGCAATCCTATCCAAACAGACTACCGCACCCTGCAAACGCGCTCTGGACTGTTTGGTACGGGGCGCACCAGCCGCTCGCGCCTGGCTTATCAATGGCAACTGCCCCTCTCGTTCTGGTCGTACCACACCAGCGTCAGCTACACGCGCAACTTCAGTAACACGATGCGCGGTCAGGACATGAGCGGTAATGACATGTCGCTCACCGAACAGATGAGAGGGAACACGAGCAATAATGTGTTTGTGGATGGGGAGCTGAGCAAATATCTGCTTTCTGCCAAGACGAACCTTGTGGTCGGCTGGCACTACACACGCTCGAATGCCGAAATGTTTTCGTCTGGCAAATCCACTACCGTTTACGGCAGTGGCTATGGCGCTTACTTCAACGTGCGGACCAACCCCATTGATCAGTTTGAGGCCAGTTATCGCGTGGAAGGCGAGCAGACCCGGCAGCATACAGCGGAACAGCGCAGTAGGCTCACCAACTATAGCCAGCGGCTCACCCTCACATACATCCCTATCAAGTCCCTGAACCTGCGTGCCAGCGGGGAATGGCGCTACACGACACTGATGGACGTAGACCACAAGACTTCCCTGCTACTGGACGCCCGTGCGGAATACAAGATAAGCAAGAAGAAGATTCGTCTGCGCCTGGAGATGAACAACCTGCTCAATAAGAAGAGTTACAACTACACCGTGTACAGCGGTCTGAATTCCTACACCTACGACTATCGTATGCGTGGAAGAGAATTGTTATTCTCAATTATATGGATATAAATGCCTTATGGTAAATGTTTAATCTAATTTTTTCAATAAAATCAAAACAACTTAAAGTAACAAAATAGATATCTCTTCTCTCTGATGACGAGATGAAGTTTGTAATCGGTGGAGCTGGACTTGATCCTATTCCAGAAGGTGGAACGTGCTATGTAGGAACATGTGTAGGTGAATACACCTATATGGATCCGGGAGACGGAAACTTTAGACTAATGTGTAGGGGGTCCAGTTTCATGTTTCACTTTTAATTTAAAAATACTGCACCTAAAAACCTGTCTTTTAAGAACCATTTGGCCATGCTTGTAAATTCAGCGTTGAAGTCAATCAAAAAGGAAAATGTCACTATGGGGCAGATTAGTCAGATAATCTTTCTGCTCCAGAAAGAAGAGAAAGAATCGGTGCTTAGCGACTTAAAGCTAATGCCTGTATGGGTACGGAAAATTGTAGCAGCATTTGAATAATTATTTCCAACTTACTGAGAACCAACAGCGTCTTGTTTTACAACAGTCTGCGGCTCGTTATGGTTTGCCACCTCAGGCAATTGAAAACGATCTGGACGACCTCTTTGTTGAGTGGAAATCCAAAATGAAAGAGCAAGACAGTACATCTCATTTTACAAGGGATGGACTGATGTATAATAAAAACCCTCTTGGTCAAAATGAAGGGGCATGGTTTTCTTCACGTAATCGTATTTTGTTCTTGTTGAAGGATCAGAATCAAGATGGTGCTGAAAAATGGGACGAAGACATCCGTGAATGGTTGATAGATACAGAGAAGGATACCGCCAAGCACCACAAAACTAAAGAAGCAAATAGGAACTTAGAAACCCCCTTCCTACGGAATCTCGCTTTCCTTCTTTGGGGATTGTCAAAAGTAGACAAAGATAATCCATGGTGGTATGGCGAAGTAGCGCAGCACTTTGATGAAGTAAAGGATTTCTTTAACACCCAGCCTTTTGCCATAGTTGAATGCAAGAAACAGCCAGGGGACGGAAAGCTCGATGACAAAGAACTGAAATGGCATCTTCGTAACTACGGTGATTTCCTCAAGAGGGAAATAGAGATTCTGGCTCCTACTATGATAGTCTGTGCCAGCCAGCACATCTACAGATTCGTTCTGGATATGTTTCCGCAAGAGGAGCTAACCAGTATAGGAAAGGATCACAACTCCATTCGGCTTCACAAACCGACGGGTGTTCTTATCTTCTGTTCGTATCATCCGAGCGCATATACAAAATCAGCCGAAAAAATCTATGATAGTGTTATGTATCACTACAGAGCATTTTTAGAGGGCCATTACTAAGTAATGGGACTGCAATAAAAGGCCATAGAAAAGGGTGTTCTAAAATTAGCGTTTTAGAACACCCTTTTTCTATGGCGTATAGTTTCATTCTTTTGAAGCCATTGGCAGATGGCTGGAATCTTTATTCCTTCTTGCTGATGCTCAGCTGAAGTGGCTGCCGTTGGTTGCTGACAAATCGCTTGATTTGCGCCAGCCATGCGGCCTGGTCTGTCGTTCCGCTCTTGTGCCACGAGGCGCCAAACCAATAGGTGAAGGCGGCGTCGGCTGTGAGGCCGCGTTTCACGCCTATGGCATTGCCGATGATGCCCTGGCGCTCGTGGTGCGGGTCTCTGATGAGGCGCGTCTCGTTGACACCATCGGGGAACACCACTGCCACGTAAATCTCGAAGTTGTGGCGGGCAGCGTTGTCCGTGGGGTCGGTGTAGGCGATGAAATCGTCGGCGAGCGTGAGGTCGGCAGTGCGTTTGGTGTGTACCACCAGTCCGCCGCAAACGTCTATCTGGCTCTTCTTCTTCATGCCTTCATACCAAACGGTCATGCGGTTGAAATAGTCGCCTTTGCTGAGGCTGATGAGGCGGTGTTCGCGTAGCGTTTCCTTGCCTATCCGTTTGGCGGGGTAGGTGAGTTCCACGCTGAAGCGCAACGGACCGTTTTCCTTCACTTCGTAGCGTTCAAAACACCAAGGCAGCACGAGACTGTCGCCGAGCAGCACCGCTGGCGTGCCACATCCCAAGCTTGGTCCCACCTTGTAGCAGTCGAGTCCCGTGCCATGGTTGCGGTGGTAGGTCGTGGCAAGGAGAACAGAGTCGGCCTCCTGGGCGCGGCCCTGTTTTCGCAGTGCGGCGGCTTCCGCCAGGCCCCGACGCTCGCTTTCGTAGCGTTTCTCCACATCGAGATGGGGCGTGCTCTTCAGCCAAATGTCGATGCCGTAGGCCTGTTCGCCCGTTTTCTGCAAGGCTGGGCCGTAGGCGCGGTAGGCACATCTGTCGTTCTCCCAAGCAAAGTCGTCAACACGCCAAGGATAGGATTTGCCACCCACAAAAGGTTCGTAAGCCATCGGCTTTCCAGCTTCCACCGTGTAAGCGGCCGTCCCCTGTGGCAAGACAGAAGTCTCGATGAGAAGAGAACCATCGGCACCTGCCTGGCTCGCCACTTGCTGGCGGAAGGCGTTGCGCACGATGAGCGGGGTGCCTTCTGGAACGTCGAGCGCCTGCCATATCTTGCGGATGTCGAAGGAAACGACTTCTGCGCGTTGGCTGTTGCCAGGATTGCTCACGGAGAGCACCACCTTCGGTCGGCCTGCCAGCGGTGTGGCCAAGGCCAGAGCCAGCAGGCAAAGGAGGAATTTGATTCTCATCATTTATTTTTTCTTTTGGAAATAGAGGTCGATGTATGCCTTTCTTGAAAGCGCTTCCAAGTAATAATAGTCGGCATAGTTGAGCGGGACGTCAATCTCAGAATCGTGTGGGATGCTGCCCACAGAATGCAGCAAGAGAAAATGGCCCGCTTCGCCGAGTTTCGGACGATAGGCTTTCGAGCCGAGGCTCTTCATGATGCGGTCGGCCGTTGCCTTGTATTCGTCAGCGTGGCCCATGTCGAGCGTCATCAATTCGTAGAGCGCAGAAGCGATGACGGCCGCTGAAGAAGCGTCGCGCGGTTCGTTGGGGATTTTGGGCGCTTCCATGTCCCAATAAGGCACGAGGTCTTTTGGCATGCGCGGATGAGAAAGCATGAGCTGGAGCGTCTTGCGGGCCTGCTGCAGGTAGCGGTCGAAGTGCGTATAGCGGTAGCACATCGTGTAGCCATAGACAGCCCATGCCTGCCCGCGGCTCCACACCGACTCGTCGGCATATCCTTGGGCCGTTTGTTTGTGGCGCACGGCACCGTCGCGCAGGGCATAGTCCACCACGTGGTAGCAACTGCCATCGGGGCGGAACTGGTTTTTCAGCGTCTGGTCGGCATGGCTCACGGCGATGCGGTAGTAAGTCGAGTCGCCAGAAAGCTGGGTGGCTTTAAACATCAGTTCGAGATTCATCATGTTGTCGATGATGACGGGGCATTCCCAGCCCCTCTTGGCTTGCCAACTGTTCGGATTGTTGACGTTCCACGACTGGATGACGCCAGCGCCGGGACGGAAGCGGGTGGCGAGCGACTTCGCCGCCTGCACCATCACGTCCTTATATCCTTTGACGTTCTTCAGGCGCAGGCCGTTGCCGAAACTGCAGTTGATGATGAAGCCCACGTCGTGGTGGCTCGTCAGCGTTTTAGCCGATTCGATGGAGGTCGTCATGTATTCCGCCTGCTTGGCCCACTGCTCATCGCCAGTGAGTTCGTAGAGATACCATAAGGTACCGGGGAAGAAACCGCTACGCCAGTCGTAAGGACTGCAGTAGCTCACTTCGCCCTTCTTGTTGAGCGTCACGGGATTGAGCGGTTTCTTGGCTTTCAGGATAGCGGCCGTTTCCAGTCCCACCTGTTTCGTGGCAAAGTCAATGGTTTTGGAAATGCTTGAAGCGTCGTCAGACTGTGCAACGGCGGCCGTCGGCAGCAACACCGCCAGGAGCAGCGTTTTTAGAATGTTTTTTTTCATGGGTTGGTAGTAGAGGTATGTTAAGTAGGTGTTCAATATAAATTAATTTTGAACACCTACTTATAAAGATAGTGTATGTGTTTCCGGCGATTATCCTTCCAGTTCGTCGTAGCGCTGATGGAATACGGCCACGGCTTCCATGCCCTTTCTGAATATGTCAAGAGGGAAATTCTCGTTGGGCGAATGGATGGTGTTGCTTTCAAGACCGAAGCCCATGAGAACTGTTTTCACGCCGAGCACGCGCTCGAAATCACTGATGATGGGGATGCTGCCGCCACGACGCACTGCCAGTGGGCGTTTGCCGAAGGCCTGCGTGAAACCATCTTCTGCTGCGCGGTAGGCGGGGATGGTGATAGGGCAGACGTAGCCCTCGCCGCCGTGGAGCGGTGTGACTTCCACTTTGACACTTCGCGGTGCCACTTCCTTAATGTAGTAGATGAAAAGCTGTGAAATCTTTTCGTGCTGCTGGTGTGGCACAAGGCGTGTGGAGACCTTGGCATAGGCTTTCGATGGGATGACGGTCTTCGCCCCTTCGTCGGTGTATCCGCCCCAGATGCCGCAGACATCGAACGAAGGGCGGCAGGAATTGCGTTCCAGCGTGCTGTAGCCCTTTTCGCCTTGCAGGGCTTCCACACCGAGCCCCTGTTTGTAGGCTTCCTCATCAAACGGGATGGCGGCAATCATCTCGCGTTCGGCCGCTGGCACTTCCTCCACGTCGTCGTAGAAGTGTGGGATGGTGATGCGTCCGTTTTCGTCAATCACGTCAGCGATGAGTTTGCAAAGCACATTAATGGGGTTGGCCACCGCGCCGCCGAAATGTCCGGAATGAAGGTCGCGGTTGGCGCCCGTCACCTCAATCTGCCAGTAGGCCAGTCCGCGCAGACCCGTGGTGAGCGAGGGGAGGTCGGCGCCCAGCATACTCGTGTCGGAAACGAGGATGACGTCGCATTTCAGCAGTTCTTTGTGCTCTTCAAGGAAGGCGGCCAGGCTCGGCGAACCGATTTCCTCTTCTCCTTCGAAGATGAATTTTACGTTGTGTTTCAGGAGGTTGTTGCGAACAAGATATTCAAATGCCTTCACCTGTATGAACGCCTGTCCCTTATCGTCGTCGGCACCGCGGGCAAAGATGTGGCCATCGCGCACCTCTGGTTCGAAAGGATTGCTTTTCCAAAGTTCAAGCGGTTCGGCGGGCATCACGTCATAGTGAGCGTAGATGAGCACGGTGCGGGCATCGTCGGAAACGTGTCGCTCGGCATACACCAGCGGATTGCCTGCCGACGGCATCAGACGGGCATGGTCGGCACCAGCCTCCACGAGAAGTTCACACCAACGCTCGGCGCAGCGCGTCATGTCGGCCTTGTGGCTCGGTTTCGCACTGATGCTCGGAATGCGGATAAGGCTGAAGAGTTCGGCGAGAAAACGCGGTTCGTTTTCTTCGAAGTATTTTTTGTCGAAAGTCATAATGGATGAGGTTTTTGTGGTTTGCTAATCAATGACAATGCGCCTGTTGGCGATGTGTGGGAGGCCGCGGCGGACGTGTCGGACGCGGCGGCCCAAGAGGTCGTATTTATTTCCTGCCGTTTCTCCGGCATTGTCGTCGGCGGAAAAGGCGGGGAGCGAGATGCTTGTTGGTGAAGGCACCGTGAAGTGGAGCGTGTGGCAGATATCGCCCCAGCCGCGACGCACGTAGAGCGTGTATTCCTCTCCGGTTTCCAGGGCGCGGAATTTGACGGTGTGTCTGACCGTCTCGCCGGGGGCGGCGTAGCAGAAGAGCGGATGGACCACACCACCGTGGAGGTAGTCGCGGCCCTTAAACACTTCATAATAGAAACACAGGCCAGCGCGTCCTGCCGCCGCATCGTTGCTGATGGTTTCCTCCACTTGCAGGGTGCCCGCTTCGGGGAACGATAGTTGCGGTGTGGCGGCGGTGAGTTTCGCAGGCTCTCCCCACGGCACTCTGACGGGGCGTTCGTAGATGATGTGGACATCATCGGGAGAGAGGCGCAAAATATATTCCCCTCCCTTCTTGAAATAGAGATTCACCGAGAGTTGGCGTTGCTCGCCAGGTTGGAGTGTGACGCAGGTGAGGGCGCAATAGCTGCCGTCTTCAAAGGGATGGAGGTCGGCGGCGTCGTTCGTGAAAAACTCCAAGGACGTGGTGACGGGGTAGGCGGCCGTGTTGCGCACCCACAAACGTATTGGTGTCTCCTTGCCGTGTTCTGGCTCAAGGAGGAAGGCGAGCGAGTCGACAATCAATTCAAGTCCCGTTCGCTGCAAGGTGTCGGGCAGACTGACGTTGAGGCGGTCGGGATGTAGGAATATGGCCTGATGGTTGGTGAAGAAACCAGCCTGGGCACCCTCTGGTGTTGTGTCGTATGACGGTTCGTTGGCATAAAGAATGTCGAGGCGGAAGAAGCCATCGAAGTCCCCGTTCGTTCCCCAGTTGACGTGAAACAAGCCGTCCTCGTCCAGTCCGTCCACCACGAAGGCATGGCCGTTGAGCGGCATAGCGTTTCCCGTGTAGAAGACAGGGCGGCCCTGGCGCAATTCGTTGCGCATCATTGAGAGCCAATCGTCAGGACGGTATTTATAGCTGTCGGCATAGTGGACATAGCCAAAGCCGAAAGCCCGCTTCAAGGCTTCGACAGGACGGGCAGCACTGCTGCCGCTTGACGATGGTGTCCAGTTCATGTGGGCGGCCACGCCGAGCATATACGAGAGCTTTGCCACAGCCTCCGCCTGCTCCGCCGTGTAGTTCGCGGGGTCGTTGTAGTTGTCGGCGATGAGGCGCGTGTTGACCGATGTGCCAGGAAGAATGTCGTTGATGGTGTAATGCGGTGTGGTCCATCCGTGGAGCGTGTCGGCCAAGACGATGGTGCGGCGGTGGTAGGAAATAACTTCCTCCAAGGCCGTTGCCACGCAGCCAACAACGCAGCGCTCCTCGCTCAGCGTGCCGTCGTCATTGCGATAGTAGGGGCAGAAAGCGTTGTAGGGCGCTTCCTGATGGCGCGTGAACGAGAGCAGCGGGGCAACGGGCGCTCCGCCGTCGGGGGCGGCGGTGGAGATGGAAATGCCAGCGTTGACACATCGCCCGTAACTTCTCAATAGCTGCCGCAATGCCAGTGGTGTCGGTGCGTCGGCGGCGGTGTCGGCGGCCACTCCAGTGGTGGTCTTTTCAGCGGCGTTGCTGTGGCGGATGCCATAGCCTAGAATTTCAGGCAGACGGCTGTCGGCTGCCACGATGACGAAATCGCTTTGCGGCGTGGCGAAAATGTGGGCGGCGGGCATTGATTTCAGAAGGCGCAAGGCCGAAAGCCGCTCGGCCTGCCGCTTCTTTTCTGCTTTGTTTCTGCCTTGCGGCGGCATTTTCCTTTCCAGAAACGCCAATGCTGTTGCTCTCGCGCTGATGGTGTCGACGGGCGAGGCCGCGGCGGGCAGGGCGAGCAGGAAGAAGAAAAGGAAAAGGAGGGCAAATGGTTTGTGGAAAATCATTGGAGCAGAGAAAAGAAAAAGCGGGGGGGAAAGGAATATTTCTAAGTAATGGTGAAAAAATAACTTGACCAATTTTGAGGAGTAAGGAGTTATCCTTTTACCATTACTAAACTGTTGGTTTGTAGGTCTATAATAGCGGCGCCAGAATGCGCGTGTATGATTCCAGCAGTCGGCGTCGCCAAGGGCGTTTGCGCCATTGGTTGATTCTGACTTCCGTGCAGGCGTTCAGGTCTTTCATGAAAATCTCCTTCACGCTGGTGGCTGCTTTCTTTCCATAGATGAAAGCGTTGGCCTCGAAGTTATTTTCAAAACTGCGGAAGTCCATGTTGGACGAACCGACGGTGCACCAATCATCGTCGGCCACGGCGCATTTGCTGTGGAGGAATCCAGCGTTGTAGGTGAAGACACGTATACCCGCTTGCAGAACCACCGTGAAATAGCTGTCGTTGACCCATCGCAGCCAAAAACCATCGGGCTGCGACGGCACCATCAGGCGGACGTCAACACCGCTCATGGCTGCTGTCTGCAAGGCCTGCAAAATCGGTTCCGTTGGCATGAAATAAGGCGTTTGTATATAAAGGTAACGCTTGGCGTGTTGGATGATCCACGTCAGTCCGTACATGATTTCGGGGTAGCGCGAAACGGGATTAGAAGGAACGATTTGCAGTAGCGTCGAAGGAGCCTGTGCCACGGCGGTGTCGTCTTCTTTGGCGATGGGCTGTGACGCGGGGTTCGAGGGCAGTCTGTCGGTCGAGAGGTCCTGTTTTCCAGTCACAAACACCCAGTCGGTCAGAAAGAGGCGTTGCATATCAGCCACGGCCCCGCCTTCAATGCGCAGGTGCATGTCGCGCCAAGGACGGCAGCGGCTGCTCACGTAGCGCAGGGCCAGATTCATGCCGCCGATGAAACCCACGCGGCGGTCGATGATGCAGAGTTTGCGGTGGTTGCGATAGTTGACTTTGTGGGTCATGCTCGGAAAGCGCACCGGCAGGAAGGGATGGACTTCCCCTCCCGCGTCGATGATGGGCTGAAAGAATGGTTGCTTCACGTTCCAGCAGCCCACGTCGTCGTAGATGAACATCACGCGGACGCCCTGACGGCATTTGTCGATGAGCGCATCGCGCACCAGACGTCCAACGGCATCGTTGTCGATGATGTAGGTTTCGAGCATGATACACTCCTTCGCCTTGCCAAATTCCCTCAAGAGCGCTTGCAGCCATTCCGCGCCCGTGGTGTAGCAGTCGATATGTTTGGCTGGCGTGAGGATGGCGTGGTTGGTATGTTCAAAGAGCTGCACGAGCGGCGCATAGCGCGGCGGCGCTTCCGTGGTGGCGATGTCAGCCACGTCGGCCATCATGCGTTGCGTGAGCAGGCTGTATTGGCGGCGGCTGATGTAGCGTTCCTTGCGGATGTTTTGCCCGAAAAAATAGAAGATGATGAAACCGACGATGGGCAGCATGACCAAGACGATGGTCCATGCAATGGTCTTGGCTGGCTGTCGGTTTTCGAGTAGCACAACCGTCACCGTGCTCAAGATGAGTCCGATGTACACGACGACGATAGCCCAAAGCAAGATGTTAGCCCACATGTAAATTTTGGTATTTGATAAACCTGAGTAATGGTGAAAGAATAAGTTGAGCAATTTTGACTTGTATTTTTGTTGGTTTTGGAATTTGGAAGAGGGAGCATAGCGGGCTATGTGACCGATGACAAATACCAAAAGCGGCAAAAAGACAGGGCATAAGAAATAACTCCTTACCCTAACTCCACAAAATTGGTCAAGTTATTTTTTTACCATTACTATAAGACAAAGCTACTCATTTTTTTTAATTCATCATGGTATATGCGTCATTTTTTTCTTGCCAGAGGTGGAAAGCGCCTTGGCGCGTGGCATCGGGGAGGCAGCGTAAAAAAAAGACGGTTTTCAAACGTCTCGCCCCGCTTGGCGGGAAGAGGCCGTTTGAAAACCGTCTGAATGAGCGTCGGAGACGCTTTTATTTCTTGCGCATGATGGTTGCATCGCGGTCTGGACCAACAGAAACCATTGTGATTGGCGTGCCAGTTGCTTTTTCGATATATTCGATGTAGTCCTTGAAGAGCTGTGGCAGTTCCTCTTCGCTGCGGAGCGCCGTCAGCGGAGTGTTCCAGCCTGGCAGTTCTTCGTAAACAGCTTCCCAGCCTTCAGTGTCGTAAGGCATTTCAGTGGTGATTTCACCATCTTTGCGGTAGGCCGTGCAGACATAGATTTTCTTGAACGAATCGAGGACGTCGCCCTTCATCATGATGAGGTCGGTCACGCCGTTGATCATGATGGCATATTTCAGAGCCACGAGGTCAAGCCAGCCGCAGCGGCGGTTGCGTCCCGTGACAGCGCCATATTCATTACCGATGTGGCGGATGGTGTCGCCCGTTTCGTCGAAGAGTTCAACGGGGAACGGACCGCTACCGACGCGTGTGCTGTAAGCCTTGAAGATACCGAAGATGTGGTCGAGCTTGTTGGGGGCCACACCAAGGCCGGTGCATACGCCGCCGCTCGTGGTGCTTGAAGAAGAGACGAAGGGGTAGGTGCCGTGGTCGATGTCGAGCAGTGAGCCCTGAGCGCCTTCGGCCAATACCTTCTTGCCTTCAGATAGATAGCGGTTGATTTCGATTTCCGTGTCGGTCAAGTGGAACTTTCTCATGTAGTCCACGCCCTCCAGCCATTTCTTTTCCTCTTCGGTGATGTCGAAGTCGGTGTAGTTGAGGTCTTTGAGAATCTGGAGGTGGCGATTTTTGAGCGCCTCATATTTCTCTTCGAAGTTGTTCTGGATGTCGCCCACGCGGAGGCCGATGCGTGCGGCCTTGTCGCTATAAGTTGGGCCGATGCCTTTTCCCGTTGTTCCCACTTTGCTCTTGCCTTTGGCCGCTTCATAAGCGCGGTCGAGCACGCGGTGGGTTGGGAGGATGAGGTGGGCGCGTCGGCTGATGTGGAGGCGTTCAGTCAAGGCATATCCAGCAGCCTCGAGTTCATGAGCTTCAGCCATGAAGAGGTCGGGAGCGATGACGCAGCCGTTGCCGATGATGTTGACTTTCTGTTCGTCGAAGATACCAGAAGGAATGGAGCGGAGCACGAATTTCTTGCCATCGAAGATGATGGTGTGTCCGGCGTTCGGGCCGCCAGCAAAACGAGCTACCACGTCATAGTGCGGGGTGAAGAAATCCACCACTTTTCCTTTGCCTTCGTCGCCGAAGACGATGCCCAGCAGGGCGTCTACTTTTCCTGTTGCCATTATGTTAAATGTCGGTTTGGTTTCTGATAATGGTAAAAAAATAACTTGACCAATTTTGTGGAGTAGGAATAAGAAGTTATTTCTTTTGCCCTAGGTCAAAATTGGTCAACTTATTCTTTCATCATCACCTGATTATCAATGATGGGCGTATGGCTGTTTTTAGCATGTGCTCACCATCGGGCAAAGATATGTTTTTTTTTTCGATTAGGCTTCATGTCGCGCCGATAAAATGGAGGATAACGGCTCGTTGGCTGAAAATATGCTTCATGGTGGGGGCGGACAGGGCTTTTTCGCAGTTGCAAATGGCAAAACCTCCGTCGCCTCAGTCGTAGCGTCGTCCGTTTTGCAGGATGCGGTGGCGCGGCGCCTGATAGTGGTCGTTGATGACACTGCGTTGCGGCTTGAAATGGCGTGACGAAACGCCCAGGATGTCGAAAATCATCTGCGGTAGGTCGTCGCTCATGAAGCGGCGGTCGGTGGCTGCGGCGAGACGGCGGCAGACGTCGGGGTGCAGCGCCCGATAGCGCGGCGTTAGGTACACCAGTAGCGGGATGTCGAGCTGGCACGGAAGTGCTTCCGCAACGTCTGTCGCGAGGTCCGTGCGGCTGTATTGCCGACGAAAGTTGTGTACCTCCTCTCCGTGGTCAGAAAGGTATATCACGATGGCGTTGCGGTGGTCGAAGAGGCGGATGATGCTGTCGACAACCATGTCGTTATAGGCCGTGGCGTTTAGATAGGCGGCCACTTCTTCGCGTTGCGCCTTGTTGAGCGTTTCTTTCGAATCGGGGCGCATGGCATAGTGTTTCTCCACGTCCTCCGCCTTGAAGCGGGAGAAACCTTCGGGATAGCGGTCGCGGCAATAAGTGTGCTGCCCGAAGAGATGGAAGATACAAAAATTGCGGTTGGGGCGTTCCAGCGTCTGCCGTTGCTGGGCGAAATCGTTGACGAGCTCAAGGTCGTAGGCAAATTTCTGGTTGTTGCGGTGGTCGAAGATATAAGGCTCAATGCCTGGGTGGTTGACAAAGCCCATCGAAGCGTCCCATTGGCCGAGGTTGTCGTTGGGGGCAAACTGATTACTGAAGTAGACGACGTTGAAGCCGCAAGAGCGCAGGATGGTGGGGAAGAGCGGTTGGTCGCACCAGGAAATCCCCTTTTTCTTGTCGGCAACAGAAGCCATGGAAAGAAAATATTTGAAGTTTTGCGTGGTGCCGTTGTCTGAAGAAATTACATCGTTGAAAACAAACAGTTTTCCTTTTCCCGTTCCCGCTGGTTCCTCGCCCTCTTTCAATCGTTTGGCAAGGAGCGGGTTTGTGTTGTATTTGCCGTCGTAGAGATTGCTGAAATGCTTGTTGAACGATTCGCCGATGATGAGCACCACGTCGGCCTCGCGTTCCTGACAACTCGGCCGTTCTCGATATTGCTTCTGTACGTCGGCACATCGTTCAAATTCCTTTTTAAATTCCCCATATTTCAAATGCGACTGCCAGAGGTTCCAAAGGGCGTTGCGTTTGACGGGCGTGTGCAGCTTTGCCGCCAAATCGTAATTGCGGTCGGCATCTGTGCTGAAAAACAGGGCGTTGACACCGACCATTGCCACAGCGCCCGCCAACGCCACTTTCTTCCAACGGCTTTTTGGAAAAAGCGGCAGTTGCGCAACGCGGCGTTGCAGCCATCCTTCCGCAAAGAAAAACATGGCCGTTCCCAGCAGCAATGCCAATGTGTGCCAGTCAAACAGAAAGGCCGACAGAAAACTCTGCGCCTCCTCCTTATTGGTCTCATGCAGGAATTGCAGCGTGAAAGCATCCCAATGGCGATGGAATTTCATGACGAGGAAAATGGTGGAGAAGGCGTAGAGGCCAACGGCAAGATGCCCAGCGGCGTGAATGACGCGCCCCCATTTCCTTCCAGCCAAAGCTGCCATTGCGCAGAGCGTCCAGGCACATACGGCATAGAAAACAATGTTGAAAGACAGCGACACGATGGGTTCCCACCAATGGTTTGCCACAAGTTGCAGCACTTCTGTCACCATCATCATGATGACGTAGGCCGTGAGCGTTACTATGCTGAATTTGAGTTGAGAACGTTGTTTCATAGAAGGCTTAAATGATGTTTGATTGTATGGTCAGCGCATTTGATTGGATGGTCAGCCCAGGCTCTGGGGCTTCGCCATGATGAAGAGGGCGCTGCCTTGCATGGCAGGCCAAAGCGCTGCCCTTGAAATGATGGATGGGCACAGTTCACAACACCCCGCCTTTTCGTTCCCTATGCTTGTCGGCGTCTCTGCTCCCAGCGGCGAGCGCGTCTGCTCCCAGATTCGGTCGTGTCTGCTCCCAGATTCGGACGTGTCTGCTCCCAGATTCGGACGTGTCTGCTCCCAGATTCGGACGTGTCTGCTC
>OHQS01000390.1_pt1 | contig 29801 bp, 27 predicted proteins | sample 1578181 | NCBI WGS metagenome assembly OHQS01 (sample SAMEA3879528, study PRJEB24766) | human gut metagenome | biome: human-associated habitat; feature: feces | place: USA | collected 1985/1987 | reverse complement strand
CACCGAGAGCTATGATGGGCATTGACTCTTGCGGTATGCTCCTCAGTGCTATTCATGAAGAAGAAGGCGAAGAAAAGCTCCATCTTCTGATGGTTGATGACCATATTCCAGCAGGTGCAAAGCTCTATTAAGATGATGTAAAGATGTACCGTTTTACCGAATAGACGGGACGTACTTCATTTGATAAAAAACTAAAAAAACAGCGATTTACATCAAACTTACATCAATTGATGCAGAAATCGGTGCAAGCAAGAAAAAATCGCATAATTGGCAGAATGAATGGGCAGTCCTGAAATCGGGATTGCCCATTTTTAGAAGAAAGACGAAAAACTCTTGACCTGCACGCAGCGTATACGCTTATACTATCAACATAAATCATAAGGAGGTGCATCGGATGTTATTAAATGAAATTATAAATGAGGTTGGAATGACAAAGCGTGCAGTTAAGTATTATGAAGAAAAAGGATTGCTGTCAGTGGATAAAGATAACAATGGTTATCGTAACTATACTGCACAAGATGTTGAAACTTTAAAAAAAATTTCAGTATATAGAAAACTCGGTATTAGTATTAAAGACATACAGAGCCTTTTGGAAACTGGCGACAAAAGTATTCTTCTTCGTATTTATCAAGAAAAAGTGCAGGAAAAAGTTTTAAAAGACTCAGAACTTGAAGCTTTGAAGCAATTTATAGATGATGGTGACGCAGACAAAGCAAATGAGGCACTTGATTATCAAACCGTTGAAAATGCAATTGAGTCTTTGCTACCGGGAAAAGAATGGGGAGATTATTTTAAAAGTCATTTCAAACCATTTCTTAATGTAAGGTTGAAGACTCTGGAACAGAAGCAGGCACTACAGAATATATTAGAATATTGCGATGAAACGACATTGAAAGTTCCTTTTATTATGGGAATAGGTGCGAAGATGATAGGTTGGATTGCACAAGAAACCAGAACCGCAGATGAGATGATAGCCTATTATCGTGATATGAGTGAAAGTGAATATGAAAGACTAAAAGAAAAAGTATGGAAAGGTGCTAAAATGAAAAACGGTATAATGAAATACCATCCAGCATTTATTGCACAGAGAAAAATGCAGAAAGAGTTACAAAATAAAGGATATAACGATATATTCATTCCTAATTTAATGGTTCTGTCTCCAACGTATGCAGAATATAAGAAAGCGTTAGATAATGTGAACGATAGAATGTGTAGAGAACTTGGACTGTATTATGATAGCAATTATAACTTAGTTATTAAAAAAGATAATTCTAAGTAAAAGTTAAACTACCCTTTGGGAGAGGAGAAATCCTTTTCTCAAAGGGCTTTTTCTATTTATACGGATATTCGCAAACTACAAGATAAAGCCAAAACTTCATATACTCTAAGCACAAGGAGGTTGAGGTTTGGCTATGAATAACAGTTTAGCAGAAGTACATCCGGAACTTGTTTCGGAGTGGTCGGAGAAAAACTTACCGCTTACACCCGATGACATTACTTTCGTTTCAAATAAAAAAGTATGGTGGAAAGGTACTTGTGGTCACGAATGGCAGACAAGCGTAAAGGCTCGTTCCAGTGGCGAGAAATGCCCCATATGCTCCGGTGCGAGAGTGATTGAGGGAATTAACGATTTAAGTACATTGAAGCCGGAATTGGCTTCGGAGTGGTCAGAGAAAAATGAAATCAAGCCGACAGAGGTATCTATCGGCTCACACAAGAAAGTGATATGGAAGTGTAAATTAGGACACGAATGGATAGCCACTGTAAAGAGCAGAACCATCAACAAAACAGGTTGTCTGTACTGCTCCCATAACAAAGTGCTTGCAGGATTTAATGACCTTGCAACTCTGTTTCCGGAAGTTGCAGACGAATGGTCTGATAAGAATGAAAATAAGCCTACCGAAGTTATGGCGTTTGCAAACAGCAAGGCTTGGTGGAAGTGCAGAACCTGCGGTTATGAATGGAATATGCTTATCTCTACACGCTCAGGCGGCAGTAAATGTCCTTGTTGCAGTGGATATATATTTATAAAAGGCAAGAATGACCTAAAAAGTACACACCCACAGATAGCCAAAGAATGGTCAGAGAAAAACTATCCTCTGCAACCGGATGAAGTCAATGCAAAATGTATGGTGGCATTGCAAGAGATGCGGTAGCTAGTGGAAGTCGGTTATCAATGCTCGTGTGAAAGGAACGGTCTGCCCTGTTTGTGCAGAGCGGGAGGTACTTGCCGGATACAATGATTTGGCTACGACGGATAAGCAGCTTTTGACAGAATGGGATTATAAATTAAATAAGTTGAAGCTGACGGAAGTTTCAAGAAATTCAGCAAAGAGAGCATGGTGGCAATGTAGATATGGTCATTCTTGGAGTATGAAGATAAACGAGTGTACTGTTCTCGGAAAAGGGTGCAGAATATGTGAGCAGGAGTATGTGTCCGAAGGGTATAAGGTTGTTTGTAAGATTAAAGAAGTTGAAAACAATACAAGAGTAATCTTATGTGATTTGTTAAATAAAAGAAAACCATGAAAAATGCAGGTGTTGAAAAATAATAAATTGTTGTATTATGATGTTGATAATAAAATATGGAGGTGTATCATGAAAGCACATAAATATTGGTCAATCGGAGCAATAGTTACAATGGTTGGAACTTTTTATACAGGATATAAAGGGTTAAAAGCAGCACACAAATACTTTGCATTTGGCTCTCTGATATGCATGATTATGGCAGTCTATTCTGGTCATAAAATGATTTCAGGTAATAAAAGAACAAGAAAACAGGTGGAAAATACAAAAGCGGAGGAATAGTAAATGTTAGAGTTAGGAATAAAAGCACCGGATTTTGAATTGCCGGATCAGAACGGAGAAATGCATAAATTAAGTGATTATGCAGGTAAAAAAGTAATTTTATATTTTTATCCAAAAGATAATACAGCCGGATGCACTAAGCAGGCATGTGGCTTTTCTGAGCGTTATCCACAGTTTACTGAGAAGGGCGCTGTTATTCTCGGAGTAAGCAAGGACTCTGTAGCGTCTCACAAGAGATTTGAAGAAAAATACGGACTGGCATTTACGCTATTAGCAGATCCGGAGCGTAAAGTTATTGAAGCATATGATGTCTGGAAAGAAAAGAAAAATTATGGAAAAGTATCTATGGGTGTAGTAAGAACTACATATCTTATTGATGAGCAGGGAATCATTATAAAGGCAAATGATAAAGTCAAGGCGGCAGATGATCCTGAAAATATGCTTAAGGAATTGGCATAATGAAGATTATTTTATCACCTGCAAAAAAGATGATTGTAGATACCGATAACTTAGCACCGGTTGAACTGCCTGTCTATATTGATAAGACAGCAGAAGTATTAAACTGGATGAAAAGCAAATCAAAAGAAGAACTGAAAGCTATCTGGAAATGTAATGACAAGATTGCAGAGCAGAACTTTAACAGATTGGAAAATATGGATCTTTATAACAGGCTTACTCCGGCTGTTTTAGCATATGAAGGAATTGCTTTTCAATATATGGCACCATCCGTGTTTGAAAATAGTCAGTTTGAGTATGTACAAAATCATTTGAGAATATTATCAGCTTTTTACGGTGTTTTAAAACCTATGGACGGAGTAACGCCATATCGCTTGGAAATGCAGGCAAAGGTCGAAATAGGAGATGCAAAAAATCTGTATGAGTACTGGAATGATATGCTGTATCGTTCAGTAATTGATGAAAGCAGAATTATAATTAATCTTGCATCAAAGGAATATTCTAAATGTATAGAAAAGTATCTTACACCGAAGGATAAATATATTACAATTTCATTCTGCGAACAAGCTGGAAATAAACTGGTAACAAAAGGTACTTATGCTAAGATGGCTCGTGGTGAGATGGTTCGATTCATGGCGGAAAATGATATTGAAAATCCTGATGATATAAAAAAGTTTGACAGGCTTGGTTATATATTCAGGTCTGATTTATCATCAGATAGTAAATATGTTTTTGAACGCAAAATAGCATAATTATTTTAAGTTATCAAGAGAATATGATTTGAAAATAATAACTATTACTAATTTTATATTATAAGATAACCTGTAATAAAAAAGAGGACATATGGATTTATACATATCCATATATCCTCTTTTTTATTGATATTAATCTACAAGCTTGTCAAGCTCCTTGATATACTCAGTTTCGCTTGAGGTTTTATGAGTAGACTGTTTTGCATATAATCCGACAGAAGTCTGTGATTTCTTAATTGCCTGCATGGTTCCAGCACCGGCAACACAACCTCCGGGACATGCCATACCTTCAAGTAGATATCCGGGATACTTGCCTAGAGTTGCAAGTTTAAGGAGCTGACGGCATTCCTTTAAACCTTCTGCATTTGCTACCTTTATCTCCTGATCCGGATGATCACGTTTTATAACATTAACAACAGCCTGTGCCACACCTCCTGCGACTGCAAAGTTTCTTCCGTCTGTTGAAGCATCGCTGACACCTGCAGGGTCTTCCTCGATATTTTCAAGGTCCACATGCTTTGCGGAAAAAATACCGGTCATCTCTTCGAAGGTGAGTACAAAGTCCACTTCACTTCGTACACTGCGTCGCATAGCTTCAAGTTTTTTGGCAGCACATGGTCCGATAAATACCACGCGCGCATCTGGATTATGCTGCTTTATAAGACGTGCAGTGAGTGTCATAGGTGTAAGTGCCATTGAGATACATTTTGCATGCTCAGGGAAGAGTTTTTTAGCCATGACTGACCATGCCGGACAACATGAGGTTGCCATGAAAGGAAGTTCATCCGGTACCTCTTTTAGGAAGTCCTCGGCCTCCTGCTTGGCACAGAGGTCTGCACCTATAGCTACTTCAAATACATCTGCAAAACCAAGAGCCTTCATGGCTGCACGTAGCTTTCCGGGAGTAACTTTTGGACCAAACTGTCCAACAAATGCAGGAGCAACTGCAGCATAGACCTTTTCACCGGACTGTATAGCTCTGATAGTCTGGAAAATCTGGGATTTATCAGCAATCGCACCAAAAGGACAGTTTACAAGGCATTGTCCGCACGAAACACACTTGTCATAATCGATATTTGCTTTGTCGTTTTCGTCAGAAGAAATGGCATCCATGCCACAGGCCTTTGCACATGGACGTTCCTGAACAATAATTGCATTATATGAACATACGCTTGCACAGCGTCCACACTTTATGCATTTTTCCTGGTCAATTACAGATTTTCCGGTTGTGCGATCCAGCGATACAGCATCTTTTGGACATACCTCCATGCATGGATGAGCCAGACATCCCTGACAGCCGTCTGTAACATGTACTCTTTTTTCAGGGCATGCATTACATGCAAATTTTATAACATTGATAAGAGGCGGTGTATAGTAGGTTTCATCTTTGTCGGCAGCCTCGATTCCATCTGATATAGGTGAATGCTCTGCAGCACTACGGTAAGGCAGACCCATTGCCAGACGAAGTCTCTCTCCGACTATAGCACGCTCCAAAAATACATCGTTCCTGAAATTTCCTTTTTCGCCAGGAATAATCTTGTATGGAAGAGCTTCCATACGATCTTTTACAGGCCATTCGGTATGATATGCCATACGCGCAACCTCTGTAAAGATTTTATGTCTGATTTCCTGAATTCGGGTTTCGACACCTCTCATTATTGATTCCTCCTTATAAAATAAAATTTCAATTTTCCTTATTGTATCAGATAAAATAAGCAGTCTCAATAAATAGGCTGTACTTTTTATGATACATAAATACTAGATAATTAATGAATTTTAAACCTGATTTTTTGCGTTTCTTTGAAAATAAAGGATAATATTTTAAGTTTTAAAATAGGAATGATTACTGTTTTGTATTGACTGAAGTACTATAATACTATATAATAATTATGGTCAATTAATCCTAATTAATAAGAATAAATGGCTATTTAGAGAATACCATTTAAAATACATGGAGAAGATTTTAGATTTTATTTTTTACACATGGAAGGAGAAAAAAGATGGAAGTAAAATATTATGTATGCAATCACTGTGGAAACATTATTGAAATGGTAAAGGATAAGGGCGTGCCGGTAGCAGATTTTTGTCTTTGCGATGGTGAGCAGGTAGAAGAAGTATATGCATATTGCAATCTGCATGGATTATGGAAATGCTAAGTATAGATATTGTTGGACTTACAGGAGCCTGTTCCTATGCTTTGGACTGCATAGAGGCAGAGTTGGTAAATATCAAAAACAAACATGGAAAAAGAGTGGCTTATATAAGTATACGCATGGCTGAATATTGGAAAATTCAAGGTGAGGCGTTACAAGATTTAGCCATGTGTGCTTTACTGCATGACAATGCTCTGACACAATATATTTCTGAGGAGCTTAAAAAGGATTCTGTTATTGACCTAAAAAAAGATTTATCTGAGGAAAAAACGAATCTCCATTGTATATATGGTGAAAAAAATATTACTAAACTTCCTTTTAAAACAGATGTTACAAATGTGATTTTGTATCATCATGAACATGCCGATGGAACTGGCCCTTTTCAAAAAAAGTGGAATGAAATTCCATTGTTCGCAAGGATTATTCATCTTGCAGATATCATTGATATTATAAGAAATAGTATTGATTCTGATGATAATAGCTGGGATTTTATGTGTCAATATCTTTCCCAAAATAAGGATAGTCTATTTGATTCGGAATGTGTTAATGCTTTTCTTCATGTATTCACAAAAGAATCGTTTATGTGTTTAAGTGATGATTCTTTTGAAACTAAGCTATGGGAAGCTATCCCAAGAGAAAAGCTTGTTTTTGATTGGGAAATGTGTAAAGATGTTGCAGATTTCTTTGCAAAGATTGTAGATTATAAATCTTCTTTTACAAGCAGACATTCTATAGGAGTAGCTGAAAAAGCATCCATGCTTGCCCAATATATGGGATATGATTCAATCACTGTACAGAAAATGTATTTAGCTGGTGCTCTGCATGATATAGGAAAAATGGCGGTAGGCAATGAAATTCTGGAAAAACCGGATAAGCTTACGGATGATGAATTTTCTAAAATGAAAAATCATGCTGGTTATACATACCTAATATTATCAGAGGTTAATGATTTTGAAGAAATACGAGACTGGGCAGCTTTCCATCATGAAAAATTAAATGGAAAGGGGTATCCTTTTGGAAAAACTGCTGCTGAATTAAATGAACCGGAACGTATGATGGCATGTGTTGATATTTATCAGGCTCTTACGGAAGATAGACCTTATAAAAAAGGATTATCTCATGAAAAAACATGTGATATCCTTGATGACATGGCACAGAAAGATTTTATTGATTCGGATATTTCAAAGATAATTAGAGAATGTTTTGGAAGAAACCGATGATATATAAGATAATAGTGTTTTCCATTGTATACTTGTATTACGTGGATTTCAAAAGAAGAATAAGAATGAAAGTAGGATTAATTTATGTATGAAATGAAACCAGAATATTATATCGGCATAGATATGATAGACGAAGAGCATAAGCAGTTGTTTAAATATGCAGATGATGCATATGAACTGCTTCATGACGAGAATACACCGGATAAATATGATAGAATTGACATGATACTTGAAGACCTTCGTGATTATACAGCGAAACATTTTAATGATGAAGAGCAGTATATGGAGTCTATTAATTATAAAAAATTATTTACTCAAAAAATTCAGCATCAGGAATTTATACACAAACTTGATGAATTTATTGAACATCACAATGATGAAATAAAAGATCAGGATGAACAGATTATGGGTATTTTAAAGTATCTCACAGAGTGGTTAGTTAATCACATCCTATATGTTGATGGTCAAATTGCAGAATTTGTATCAAAAATGTAATCTTTTGAATTACTAATAAATATTATATTTGATGGTCATAATATATCTTCAGTTGGAGAGAATACCTTTTGACCATCAAATCCACCTGTTTGTTTGACGGAGTAATGGATATGAAAATCAGAGAAGTGAATGAAAATAAAAAGTAGTTTATATCATTATTGCTATTAGCTGATGAACAGGAGAGCATGGTTGATCACTATCTTGAAAAAGGTAATATGTATGTACTTGAAGATGGTAATGTAAAAGCTGAATGTGTTGTCACCGATGAAGGTAACGGAATACTTGAAATCAAGAATATCGCAGTCGATGTTGTTATGCTTTTGTGTATGTATCAATTGAAGTGATAAACTTTATCAATAAGTCCGGGAGGACGCATAATAAGGGCGTTTGAGGGCATGAATTAGCAAGAACTGTATGAGATTAGGCTTGAATAACAGTATTTTCGGGAAATATAATGTTTCTTGTAAGTAAACTTTAATTAGATTTTTTGTAAATATACAGGAGGAAAACATTATGTCATTTAATTGGAAGGCTTCAGGTTTATTCGCAGCAGGTGTTGCTTTTGGTACAGCAGGTATCAAGATTTTATCAAGCAAGGATGCTAAGCGTGCTTATACACAGTGTACAGCAGCAGCGCTTCGTGCTAAGGATTGTGTTATGAAGACTGTTAATACTGTTCAGGAGAATGCAGAGGATATTCTTGCTGAGGCTAAGAGCATCAACGAGGAGCGCGAGGCTAAGGCTGAGGCTGCTAAGGTTTCGGATGCATCTGAGGATGTATGCGAGTGTGCTGAGGCTGATGAGCAGGAAGCAGAGCAGGCTGAGGTTACAGCAGAGACTGCTGAGGCATAGAAGATAAGAGGCGGTCATATGAAATTTACGATTAAGCATGAGTCAAGAGGCCGTATGCGTGTTCATATGGAGCAGTACCGCATGACATATGAGCAGGCAGACACTCTGCTTTATGTGATTCACAATCACAGGAATGTTACCTTTGTAAAGGTTTATGACAGGACTGCTGATGCTGTGATTGAGTATGTAGGAGACAGAGAGCAGATTATAGAGCTGCTACGCCACTTTCATTATGAGAGCGCCAATGTGCCACAGACTGTTATCAAGACATCAGGAAGAGAGCTTAATAATTCATATCAGGAAAAACTTATCGGAAGTGTTGTCTGGCATTACAGTAAAAAGCTCCTGCTGCCTTTGCCAATCAGGATAGCGCTTACTATTGGACGATCTGTAAAGTATATTGGAATTGGGCTTAAGTGTCTGCTGCAGAGAAAAATTGAGGTGCCGGTGCTTGATGCTACTGCCATCACGGTTTCGCTTGTCACAAAGGATTTTTCTACCGCAAGCTCTATTATGTTTCTGCTTGGAATAGGTGAGCTTTTGGAGGAATGGACACACAAGAAGTCTGTTGATGACCTGGCCAGAAGCATGTCGCTTAATGTGAGCAAGGTATGGCTTAGGACACCTGAGAATCAGGAGATACTCGTTGAGTCCTCAAAGATTGAAAAGGGCGACAAGGTTGTTGTCCACATGGGAAATGTCATACCGTTCGACGGAGAGGTCTTAGATGGCGATGCGATGGTCAATCAGGCTTCCCTGACAGGTGAGTCGGTTCCAGTTCAAAGAACTGTCGGCAATACTGTGTTTGCAGGCACTGTTGTCGAGGAGGGCGAGATTACTATCAGGGTCAAGGAGGTTGAAGGAAACAACCGTTTTGACCAGATTGTTACTATGATAGAGGAGTCAGAAAAGCTTAAATCCGAGCTGGAGGGAAAGGCTGAGCACTATGCTGACAAGCTTGTGCCGTGGACGCTTGGAGCTACAGGGCTTACATATCTTCTGACAAGAAATGTGACAAAGGCTATGTCAATTCTCATGGTGGATTTCTGCTGTGCACTCAAGCTTGCAATGCCAATCTCTGTGCTTTCTGCTATCAGAGAGGCAAGCCTTTATAATGTAACAGTAAAGGGAGGAAAGTTCCTTGAGGCTGTTGCAGAGGCTGATACCATCGTCTTTGACAAGACCGGTACACTCACAAAGGCACATCCGACTGTGGTTGATGTGGTGAACTTCAATGATGAGTATTCATCTGATGACATGCTTCGTGTAGCAGCCTGTCTGGAGGAGCATTTCCCTCATTCCATGGCAAAGGCAGTGGTAGACGCTGCTTCTAAGAGAGAGCTTTCCCATGAGGAAATGCATACAAAGGTTGAGTATATTGTGGCTCATGGAATTGCAACCTCCATCAATGGCAAGCGTACTGTTATCGGAAGCTATCATTTCGTCTTTGAGGATGAAAAATGTGTTGTTCCTGCAGGAAAGGAGCCACTGTTTGAGTCGCTTCCGCTGTATTATTCTCACCTGTATCTGGCTATTGAGGGTAAGCTTTCGGCAGTTATCTGTATTGAGGATCCTCTGCGTGATGAGGCAGCAGCAGTTGTTACTTCATTAAAGAAGGCGGGCATATCAAAGGTTGTCATGATGACAGGCGACAGTGAGCGTACAGCTTCTGTCATTGCGAAAAAAGTAGGTGTAGATGAATACTACGCCGAGGTTTTACCTGAGGACAAGGCTGCCTTTGTGGAGAGAGAAAAGGCTAAGGGCAGAAAGGTCATTATGATTGGTGACGGCATAAATGATTCACCGGCTCTTTCAGCGGCAAATGTCGGTATTGCAATCAGTGACGGTGCTGAAATTGCACGCGAGATTGCTGATATTACGGTGGGCTCTGACGATCTCTACCAGATTGTAACTCTTAAATATATAAGTAATGCTCTTATGAAACGTATAAAGAGCAACTATCGAAAGATTGTTGGTTTTAACTCAGGGCTCATTGCTCTTGGTGTGGCAGGTGTGCTTCCGCCGACTACGACAGCACTTTTGCACAATGGATCGACAATTCTTATCAGTGTGAACAGTATGAAGAATCTGCTTGAGTAGATTTTGGATGTCAATGTTTATTGATGTAGTACGGGGCGCTGCCGCGGGTACCGTGGTGGCACACGTACTATCCCGCGTGCTACGCTTCGTGGGTAAGATACTATACGAAATTATGCTTGAAGGGTTTCTATGCTTGACGAAACCGTCGAAACGCGCCGTCCGTGGCGCGTTTTCTCCTCACCCCTGCGTCCATGCAGGGGTGTTTCTACGTTTCATGGGCATAATTTCTACAGTATCTAAGCCACTTCGCTATTCGCTCCTGCAAGAGTACGTGTGCGCCACCGGTGCCCGGGGCTTATGTCCCTTACGCTGTGGCGGAATTGTGCTTACGTGTGCGCCGCTGCTATGCGCGGCTTACGTTCGCTATGTTGTGGCGGAAATGTTGTTCAAATCAGTTCAAAGTACTAGACAAATTCCCTAAAATATTAGATAATGTATATAAATAATTTTACTTTTGCACCGCATATGAATTCTTCAAAATTGATGGTTTATATGTAGATTTATCATAGTATATACATCGGTTTATGATTATGAGATATAATACACATTGAGCGGATGCAGCATAGGAGGTCGGCATGAAGAAGAAAAAAATAGTTATTGCACTCGGACATGATGCTCTTGGAACAACTCTTCCGGAGCAGCACGAGGCTACAAAGCATACAGCAAAGGCAGTTGCAGATTTTATCAGGGACGATTATGAGGTTGTTATCACACACAGCAACGGACCGCAGGTGGGCATGATTCACACCGCTATGTCTGAGTTTTGCAGGATTTATCCTGAGTATACAGCTACACCTACAGCAGTCTGCTCTGCAATGAGCCAGGGCTATATAGGATATGATTTACAGAATGCTATCCGTACAGAGCTTCTTGGCAGAGGAATTTACAAGACCGTTTCTACAATACTTACACAGGTGGTTGTTGACCCGTATGATGAGGCTTTTTATCATCCGACAAAGATCATTGGCCGTGTTATGACAGAGGCTGAGGCTGAGGAAGAAGAGAAGAAGGGCAACCATGTGACACAGGTTGAGGGAGGCTACAGAAGAGTTGTGGCAGCTCCAAAGCCTGTTGATATAGTGGAAAAGGATGCTATTAAGGCTCTTGTTGATGCGGATCAGGTTGTTATCGCATGCGGTGGCGGCGGAATTCCTGTTTTAGCACAGGATAATAAGCTTCAGGGCGCAAGCGCTGTTATCGAGAAGGATCTTGCAGCAGGAAAGCTTGCAGATACTCTTGATGCTGACAGACTTGTTATACTTACAAGCGTTGACAAGGTCTGCCTGAACTATGGCAAGGAGGATGAGAAGCCGCTTGATACCATGACTGTCGATGAGGCAAAGAAGTACCTTGCAGCAGGCGAGTTTGATGAGGGTACCATGGCTCCAAAGATTGAGGCGGCTATCGACTTTATCGGTGACTCTGCCATCCGTTCAGTGCTTATCACAAAGCTCAACAAAGAGGGCAAGACAGTTTCAGGTGGTATGGGCACTTTAATTACAAAGTAGAGCTTAATTGTTATAATTCACATATATCCCACACGTCTATATGCATTTTGCATGCCGGATGTGTGGGTAGTTTTATAAAAACATAGTGCGGTTTTGCGAATGTGCGTGGGGCGGTTCTGAAGAGTTGAAAACAAGGTAACTATTCAGAACCCCCGAGAACAAGAAAAGTAAGATAGAAGGTAACACAAAATGAGTGAGAAAAGGCTTCAAAAGAGAGATGAAATCTCAGATGAGTACAAATGGAAGCTTGAGGATATGTATGAGACAGATGAGCTGTGGGAGGCTGAGTGTGAAAAAGCGTCACAGCTTGCAGAAAAGCTATCTGGATTTAAGGGACATCTGGCCGACAGTGCAGCAACGCTGCTTGATTTTTTTAAGAAGCAGGATGAGCTGTCTTATTATTTGGAGCGTATAGTTGTCTATGCGAATGAGCGCTCGCATCAGGACACTGCTGTGTCGAAATATCAGGCATATGTGTCAAAGGCTGAGACACTGACTGTCCAGGCATCAGGTGCGCTGGCATTTGCGAGTCCGGAGATTTTGCAGATAGATGATAAAAGGCTTGAGAGCTTTTACAGTGAGAGCAATGAGCTTATGCACTATAAGCGTGCGATTGATGAGATAATGCGTCAGAAAGCGCATACTTTATCGGCTGCAGAGGAGAATATCCTGGCGCAGTGCGGTGAGATGGCTGCAGCACCGGAGAATATATTCAGCATGTTCAACAACGCGGATATCAAATTCCCGTATATCACTGATGTAGAGGGAAATAAAATCCGTATCACGCACGGCAATTTCATAGATTTTTTAAGCAGCAAGGACAGAAGCCTGCGCAAGCAGGTGTTCCGTGGAGTCTATGATTCGTACAAGAAGTGGAGTAATACTGTTTCCATGATGTACATCAGCAAGCTGAAAAATGACACTTTTTATGCAAGGGTTAGAAAATATGACAGCGCAAGGGCCATGTATTTATCCGATGGCGATATTCCTGAGAGCGTATATGACAATCTGATTGAGACGGTTCACGCACATCTACCGGCTCTGCACAGGTACATGGCGCTTAGGAAGAAGCTTTTAGGTGTGGAGCATCTGCATATGTATGATTTGTTTGCACCGATTGTGGGCAATGTACAGACCACATACACCTATGATGAGGCAAAAAAGCTTGTGGCAAAGGCGCTTGAGCCTATGGGCGATGAGTATGTCAGCACACTTAAGGCTGGCATGGAGAGTGGCTGGATAGATGTATATGAGAATGAGAACAAGAGAAGTGGTGCGTATTCATGGGGCGCTTACGGCACTCATCCGTATGTGCTTTTGAACTATGCCGACAATCTGGACAGTGTGTTTACGCTGGCTCATGAGATGGGACATGCGATGCATACATACTATTCAAATGAGCATCAGAGCATCACCTACGCAGGATACCTGATTTTTGTGGCAGAGGTTGCATCCACCTGCAATGAGTCGCTTCTCATGCACTATATGCTTGAGCATTGTGAGGATGAGAATGAGAGAAAATATCTCATGACACATTTTCTGGACGGCTTCAGGACGACACTTTTCAGGCAGGCGCAGTTTGCAGAGTTTGAGCATATAGCACACCGGAAAATGCAAAAGGGCGAGCCGGTTACTAAGGATGTGCTAAATGAGCTATGGCATGAGCTGAATGTGCAGTACTACGGACCGGATATGCGCGTGGATGATGAGATATCATATGAGTGGATGCGCATACCGCATTTTTACACACCGTACTATGTATATCAGTACTCGACGGGCTATTCGGCAGCAGTTGCTTTTTCAAAAAAGATACTTGAGGAGGGAAAGCCTGCTGTGGATAAGTATATAGGAAATTTCCTGTGCGGTGGATGCTCGAAGAATCCAATCGAGCTGCTAAAGAGTGCCGGTGTTGATATGAGCACACCAAAGCCTGTGGATGACGCACTCAATGTATTTGAGGATTATCTGAAGCAGTTTGAGGCAGCAACTAAGTAAGGAGAAACATTTTTATGGAAAGAATTAAAAGCTTTACAATTAATCATAATATTCTTAAACCTGGATTTTATATTTCAAGAAAAGACGGAGAAATCGTTACATACGACCTTCGTACAAGAAAACCTAATGCAGGAGATTATATGTCCAATTCAGCTATGCACTCAGTGGAGCATATGTTTGCAACATGTGTGAGAAACTCTGAGATTGCAGATGATGTGGTATATTTTGGACCGATGGGCTGTCAGACAGGCTTCTATCTCGTTGTGAGGGATGTCGAGCCGGGGAAGGTTTTTGAAATCACCAAAGAGGTCTTAAAACAGATACTTGAGTATGATGGACCGGTATTTGGTGCATCAGCCATAGAGTGCGGACATTACGAGAATCTGTCACTTGACGAGGCAAAGAAGGAGTGCCGTGCATATCTTAATGTGCTTGAGAGCCAGACAAATATGGAGTTTACTTATCCACAGTAAACGAGGACTAAAAATATAATAGCAAGATAGCAGGAATGGAGAAATAAAATGACAATAGGTGTAATTGGTGCAATGCAGATGGAGGTCGATGACTTAAAGGCTCAGATGACAGACACACAGACAGAGGTTTACAGCGGAGTGGAGTTTGTTGAGGGCAAAATCGGTGATCAGTATGTTGTTGCGGCAAAATGCGGAATAGGAAAGGTATTTGCGGCAATATGTGCAGAGGCCATGATTTTGAAATATGATGTAGATATGATTGTCAATATCGGAGTGGCAGGAACTTTGACAAAGGATTTAAATGTGCTTGATGTGGCAGTAGCCACAAACGTGCTGCAGCACGATATGGATACATCGCCAATCGGAGATCCGAAGGGGCTCCTCTCAGGCATCAATATGATTTTGCTTCCGGCTGATACAAAAATGGTGGAGCTCATGTGCTCATGCTTAGCTGACAGGAATATCCACTATAAAAAGGGCAATATCGCAACAGGAGATCAGTTTATTGCCACAAAGGAGCAGAAGGATTATATTTCGAATACCTTTGATGCAATCGCTGCAGAGATGGAGGGAGGCAGCATCGGTCATGTGTGCTATGTGAACAATGTGCCATTTGCTATTCTTCGTTCAATATCAGACGGCGACGGCGGCGAGACAGACTACCAGACCTTTGCGGAGAAGGCTGCGCATCAGTCGATTGAGGTAGTGCTTGAGTTTATCGGAAGGGCAGAAGAACTGAAATAGAGTTATTTCATTATTCATAATTTGTGATAATAAAGAATAGTATATAGCATGAGTGAATACAGAGCATACATGCAAAATACAAAACTACATAATGGGACAAAACGAAAGAAACGCCGACACAGATTCCTTTTTGGAGTGCTGCTGTCGGCGCTTCTTATTACAGGCGCTTTATATGGCAGAGAGTATGACATATCACAGCTGAAAAATATAGAGGTGATGGAGACACTTAGCAGTGCTGTGAGTCAGTTCGGGGACAGAAAGCTGCCTGTATATTCGGTTCAGACAACAGAAAAAAAGATAGCCCTTTCATTTGACTGTGCCTGGGGAGCAGAGGATTTTGACAGTATGATGGAGACACTTGACAAGCACAACGTAAAGGCTACATTTTTTATGACAGGAGGGTTTGTGAGTGATAACCCTGAATGTGTAAAGACGCTGGTTGAAAAAGGGCATGAGCCCGGAAATCACAGTGAGCACCACTATGATATGGCAACAATCACGGCAGGCGAGATGAAGACAGAGATAATGGATGTGCACAAAAAGGTCAAGGAGCTGACCGGAAAGGATATGAAGGTATTCAGACCGCCATACGGCTCGTACAACAATGAACTGATTGACACAGTGTATGGCTGTGACTATTATCCAATCCAGTGGGATGTGGATTCACTCGACTGGAAAAACTATGGTGTGCAAAACATTATAGATACAGTGTGCAATCACAAAAGCCTGGATTGTGGCTCGATAATACTCTGCCATCTAGGCGCAAAATACACCTCGCAGGCACTCGATGAGATGCTCACAAAGCTGCAGGGTATGGGCTATGAGATAGTTCCAGTATCAAAGCTGATCATGACTGAAGGCTATCATATGGATGCAAACGGTATGCAGATCAAGGACTGATCAATTTCATAAATCAATATTTTAGTCAATATTTAGTCAATAATTTAGCCCTTTACGATATTGTTATTTACAGACAAGTGTGTTAAACTAAAACTATATTTTAAAGAAGCTGTGAGACAGCTATGGGGGTAAATTATATGACAGATACAGGTTTTTTAGTAGCATTCTTTATAGTTATTTTTTTAGTTATCATCTTTGCGCTTGTCGCTGTAATCGGAGCCGTTACAAGTGCTGTTGCAGGTATCAATGATGATGAGGATGAGATTGAGGAAGAGGGCATTTGAAGCTGAAATAAATAAAAAATCTTAAAAGAGATTAAAAGACATTTAAGGACATCGAATTATATTAATCGTATAATTGGGTGTCTTTTTATTGTCAAAATCTCTTAAAAAAGTATAAACCAATTGAGTTGCAATCCGACACATTGTATAATAAAAGTATAACAGCGAATTAAATTTATTGTGAAAATCGCAGTAATCACATTGTCTATCAAACTAAGGCAGGACATTATCAAAGAAAAGAAGAAGGAGGGGTCAGATGATATCCAGATATAGTGTAAAAAAGCCTTTTACTGTACTTGTAGGAGTACTGCTGGTAATAGTACTCGGTGTTGTATCGCTTGGCAGGATGACGACAGATCTGCTGCCGGATATGAGCTTTCAGTATGCACTTATCGTGACAACAGATATGGGAGCAAGTCCACAGGAGGTGGAGAGCGATGTCACCGCGCCACTTGAAGCAGCTATGGCAACTACGTCCAATATCAAAAACGTAAGCTCAATGTCATATAACAGCTATTCGCTGGTGACATGCGAGTATGAGCAGAATGCCAACATGGATTCTGTAGTGATAGAGATGCAGCAGAAAATAGATCAGGTCAAGGCTGGCTGGAAGGATGGAGTGGGTACTCCGACCATTATGAAGATAAATCCGGACATGCTTCCAATCATGATGACTGCTGTGGATATGGATGGGAAAAGCAAGTCGGAAATCACAGACTTTGTGGAAAACACACTAAAGCCTGCAATTGAGAGCACAGAAGGAGTCGCATCAGTGACTGCAACAGGTGAGCTCACCGAGCAGATACAGGTCACGATGAATCAGGCCAAGATAGATGCGCTCAATGAGAAAATAAATAATGCCGTTTCAAAGAAATTTGACGATGCAAAAAGTCAGATGGATGATGCAAGCGCAAAGATAGAGAGCGGACAAAACGCAATCACATCTGCATCGGATAAGATGAGCGCGGGAGTGGATACGCTAAAGGAGCAAAAGGCAAAGCTTGCAGAGCAGAAGACTCAGCTAGAGAGCACACTTTCAAGCTTAAATGAGCAGAAGAGCCAGCTCGAAACAATTCAGTCAGCTCTTTCAGACTTCATGAATAGTGATACATATACAAAGACAATTCCGTCACTCAAAGAGGGCGCAAATGCACCGGGTGAAGCGGGCACAGCACTCAAAGCGCAGCTTGAGCAGGTTAATAAGCAGATTGCAACACAGTTTTCAGGTCTCTCGGCGCTTGGAATCAAGGTAAACACAGCAGATGATCTGCCTGCGGCAGCATCAGCGATAGCACAGACTCTCATTCAGGTGAATACAGGTATAGAGCAGTGCCAAAGCGGGCTTGACCAGATAGCACAAGGAGAGACAGCACTTTTAGATGCCTATGATAATCTAAACAGTCAGGCAGCCATCAGCTCTATAAGCATAGGACAGCAGTCGGCACAGCTTGCAACAGCAGCGGCATCTCTTGACAGCTCAAAGAAGGAACTGGAAAAGAGTAAGGATGATGCACTTGACAAGTCAAACTTAAATGCAGTTTTAACAATCGACTCGCTCTCGCAGCTGCTCGTCGCTCAGAATTTTGATATGCCTGCAGGCTATGTAAATGATTCAAATGGCACGCAGTACATAGTACAGGTGGGAGATGAAATAAAATCAATTGATGATTTAACAAATCTAGTGCTTATGGATATGAAGCTTGATGGAATAGCTCCTATTCATGTCGGTGATGTGGCAGATGTTGAGATGACTGACAACTCGGATGAGACATATGCGATAGTCAACGGTAATCCCGGAATAATGCTCTCCATGGAGAAGCAGACCGGCTACTCTACAGGAGACGTCACAGACCGTCTTTTGGACAAGCTTGATTCGCTGCAAAAGGAAAATGACGGATTACACGCCACAGTGCTTATGAACCAGGGCGTATACATTGACATGGTAGTAAAGAGTGTTATGGAAAATATGATAGTGGGAGCAATACTTGCTATTTTCGTATTGCTCTTGTTCTTAAAGGATATAAAGCCAACGCTTGTTATCGCAGCATCTATACCGCTATCGGTTATTGTGGCTGTGGTGCTTATGTATTTTACGGATATCACCTTAAATATCATTTCAATGTCGGGACTTGTGCTTGGAATAGGAATGCTGGTGGATAATTCAATCGTAGTAATCGAGAATATCTACAGATTAAGGGGAGAGGGATATTCGGTAAAGAAGGCGGCTGTTGAGGGTGCAAATCAGGTGGCAGGAGCCATTTTTGCTTCTACACTTACCACGGTAAGTGTGTACGCGCCAATCATTTTTACTGATGGAATCACGAGACAGCTCTTTGTAGACCTGGCACTTACGGTAGCATTTACTCTTATGGCATCTCTTGTAGTGGCACTCACATTTGTACCGGCAATTGCTTCAGGCATGCTCAAAAAGACGAAGGATATAAAGCATCCATGGTTTGACCGTTTTAAGGATTGGTATGGAAATGTGCTCGGCACATGTCTTAGATTTAAGCCGGTGGTATTTATTGCGGCAGTAGTGCTTTTAGTCGGCAGTGGCGCACTTTGCATGTCAAGGGGAATGACATTTATGGATATGGACATGGAGTCAAATCAGATTTCACTTACCATAGAGGCAAAGGATGACGAAAAGCTCGATTTCAAGCAGCTTACAGAGCTGTCTGATAAGGTCATGGACAAAATATCTGATATAAAGGGCATAGACACAATAGGAGCTACAGCAGGCGGCAGCTCGACCATGAACCTGATGAGCTCAGGAAGCGACAGTGTGAGCATGTATATATTGCTTGATGAGAAGTCGGATATTTCATCGGATAAGGTAATAGATGAAATTGAAAAATGCACAAAGAATCTGGACTGCAAGGTAACAGCATCTTCACAGGCTATGGACTCATCAGAGTTTTTCGGAAGTGGTCTCTCTGTCAGGATTAAGGGTAATGATATAGACAAGCTGCAGAAGCTTGCAGGTGATGTGGCAGATATCCTTAAGGACACAAATGGAGTGACAGATATAGATGACGGTCTTGGAGATACAATCAATGAGCTTAAGATAACTGTGGATAAGGAAAAAGCAGCAAAGTATGGCTATACAGTGGCTCAGGTATACCAGCTCGTATCCGGTGAGATATCATCTCAAAAGAGCGCAACAACCATTACGACCGACATAAAGGACTATGAGGTATACTTACAATCCGCAGAGCAGTCTGATGTGACTGTGGACGACATCAAAAACCTTACATTTACCTATAAGGATAATGATGGCAGTGAAAAGGAGATTCCGCTCAGTGATATCTGCACTATTTCGCAGGAACAGACATTAAGTACCATTCATCGAGATGCTCAGACAAGATATATTACAGTATCAGGTGCGGTTGATGAAAACCATAATGTAACATTACTAAGCAATAAAATTAAATCGAAAATTGATAAACTTAGCATTCCTGATGGCTATTCAATAGACATGGAGGGCGAGGATGAGACAATAAATGAGTCAATGAGTCAGCTTGGACTTATGCTTGTGCTTGCAGTGATATTTATCTATCTTATCATGGTGGCGCAGTTCCAGTCATTGCTTTCACCGTTTATTATCATGTTCTGTATACCTCTTGCGTTTACAGGAGGCTTTATAGCTCTTTTCATCACGGGAAATGAGCTCGGAATCATATCAATGCTTGGCTTTATCATGCTGGCAGGCCTCATTGTAAATAATGGAATCGTGCTCATTGATTACATCAACCAGGCCAGGAGAGAGGGCATGAGCAAGCATGAGGCAATCATAGACGCAGGCCGTACAAGGCTTCGTCCAATACTGATGACAGCGATGACCACCATACTTGCAATGTTTACATCGGCGATAGGTATCGGAGATGGCTCAGATATGATAAAGCCGATGGCAATCGCAATAATAGGAGGTCTCGTATACGGAACCATCCTTACGCTTATAGTAATTCCATGTATCTATGATGCGTTCAACAGAGAGAAGAGCATGGTAGAGGAAGAGCTGTAGCAGGATAGAAGGAAAAAAGCTGGAAATATAGAGAGTTGGAGGATTTTTACATGGCAAAGTATATTATGGCATTAGATGCAGGCACGACCAGCAACAGATGTATACTTTTCAATGAGAAGGGCGAGATGTGCAGTGTGGCACAGAAGGAATTTACGCAGTTTTTTCCAAAGCCGGGCTGGGTGGAGCATGATGCAGAGGAAATCTGGGCCACACAGCTTGAGGTGGCAAAGGAGGCTATGGCCAATATTCAGGCTACGGCAGCCGACATATGTGCGATAGGCATTACTAACCAGAGAGAGACCACAATTGTATGGGACAAAAATACAGGTGAGCCGGTTTATCACGCGATAGTATGGCAGTGCAGGCGCACGGCAGAGTATGCGGATTCACTGAAGGAAAAGGGGCTTACCGAGACCTTCAGAAAAAAGACAGGGCTTGTGATAGATGCTTATTTTTCGGCAACTAAGCTCAAGTGGCTCCTTGACAATGTGCCGGGAGCGAGGGAGAGAGCCGAAAGAGGCGAGCTTTTGTTTGGAACAGTCGAGACATGGCTTATATGGAAGCTCACTCAGGGACAGGTGCATGTCACGGATTATTCCAATGCTTCAAGAACCATGATGTTTAATATTAATACCTTAAAGTGGGATGATGAGATACTTAAGGAGCTTGATATACCAAAGAGCATGCTTCCAAAGCCAATGCCGTCAAGCTGTGTATATGGTGAGGTGAATCCTGTGTTTTTCGGGGGTCCGATTCCAATCGCAGGAGCGGCAGGAGACCAGCAGGCTGCGCTTTTTGGCCAGACTTGCTTTAGGGCAGGAGAAGCCAAAAATACATACGGTACAGGCTGTTTTCTGCTGATGAACACAGGTGAGATGCCGGTATCCTCAAAGAACGGACTTGTTACCACTATAGCCTGGGGCATAGACGGCAAGGTGGTATATGCGCTGGAGGGATCAATATTTGTGGCAGGAGCCTCTATCCAGTGGCTACGCGATGAAATGAAATTTATCGATTCCTCAACAGATTCAGAGTACATGGCGAGAAAGGTAAAAGACACAAACGGCTGCTACGTGGTGCCGGCATTTACAGGGCTTGGAGCACCGTACTGGGACCAGTATGCCAGAGGAACAATTGTGGGGCTTACGAGAGGTGTAAACAAGTATCATGTCATAAGGGCAACTTTGGAATCAATGGCATTTCAGGTAAATGATGTGCTTGAGGCAATGAAGGCTGATTCGGGCATCAATCTCACATCACTTAAGGTAGACGGCGGTGCCAGTGCCAATAATCTGCTCATGCAGATGCAGGCTGATATCAGCAATGCACCGGTCAACAGGCCTGTGTGCGTGGAGACAACAGCCATGGGCGCAGCGTACCTCGCAGGGCTTGCGGTGGGCTACTGGGAAAGCATGGATGATATAAAGAGAAACTGGTCTATTGACCGTGTGTTTGAGCCGGAGATAGCGGCTGATTTGAGAGAAAAGAAGCTTAAAATGTGGAAAAAGGCTGTCGCCTGCGCATTTAACTGGGCGAAGGATGAATAATAGCTTATGCTTGCATTGTTTTAAATGAGCTTAGTGATACGGCAATTAAACAATGTATGGAAATTGGTAGGAGAAAATAACATGTATGATGTAGTAATTATAGGAGCGGGAGTATCGGGAAGTGCCTGTGCAAGAGAGCTTTCGAAATATAACCTGTCCATCTGCGTGGTGGAAAAGGAGGAGGACGTGTGCTGTGGCACTTCAAAGGCAAACAGTGCTATTGTCCATTCCGGAATTGATTGTAAGACCGGTACACTTATGGCACAGATGAATCTCCGTGGAAATGAGATGATGGATGAGCTTTCGAAGAAGCTTGATTTTGAGTTTCGAAGAAACGGTTCACTGATAGTGTGCTTTAGTGATGACGATATGCCAAGGCTTAAGGAACTTTACAATCAAGGGATTGCAAACGGGGTGCCGGGACTTGAAATTCTTGATGCAGGCGAAGCGCATGAGATGGAGCCGAAGCTGTCTGATGAAGTTGTGGCAGCTATTTACTGCCCGACAGGAGGCATTGTATGTCCGTTTGGTATGAATATTGCATTTGCTGAGAATGCTGCGGCAAACGGTGTGGAGTTTTTATTTAACACCGAGGTGAAGGAGATTCAAAAGGAGCAGGCAGGCTATATTCTCATTACTCAAAATGGAGAAATTCATGCACGCTGCGTTGTAAATGCAGCCGGTGTATATGCTGACGTGTTCCACAACATGGTAAGTGAAAAAAAAATCCATATCACACCAAGGCGCGGAGAGTACGAGCTTTTAGACAGGGCTGCGGGAGGTATCGTTGACAAGACTATTTTCCAGCTTCCGGGCAAATACGGCAAAGGTGTGCTTGTAACCCCGACAGTACACGGAAATATTTTAATCGGACCTACAGCAGATGACCATGAGGACAAGGATGGTACAAATACAACAAGAGCGGGCTTAGCGCATGTTACGACATCCGGCACACGTTCGGTGCCGTCACTTCCTATGCGTCAGGTCATAACCACGTTTGCGGGAAACCGTGCACATGAGGACGGACATGAGTTTATCATCGAGGAGCTTTCTGACGCACCGTATTTTATTGACTGCGCAGGTATAGAGTCACCGGGCTTATCAAGTGCGCCGGCTATCGGTGAGAGAGTGGCAGCAATAGTAGAGGGACTTTTTAATCCTTCTAAAAATGCAGATTTCATCGAGACAAGAAAAGGTATTTTAAATCCAAAGAAGCTTTCAGAGGATGAGTATAAAAAGCTGATAAAAGAAAAGCCTGAGTATGGCAATATAATCTGTCGCTGTGAGATGATTACGGAGGGCGAGATAATGGATGCGGTAAACAGACCACTGGGCGCAAAGTCACTTGATGGCGTGAAGAGACGCACCAGAGCCGGAATGGGTAGATGTCAGGCAGGCTTCTGTTCTCCGAGAACTATGGAGATTATCGCCAGAGAGAAGAAAATTTCGCAGCTTGACATCACTAAAAGCGGTGGAAAGTCAAAGATAGTTGTTGGAATGAGCAAGAATCGCGGATAGTCTGTCTTACTTCAAAGAGACAGGTAACGAAAGATTGATATTGGGTTAATATCAGATTAACATAGGGGGACAATATGGAATTTTACGATATTGTGATAGTAGGAGGTGGCCCGGCAGGTCTTGCGGCAGCAGCTTCCGCTAAGAAAAATGGAATAGATAAAATACTTATACTGGAAAGAGACTGTGAGCTTGGCGGTATCTTAAATCAGTGTATACACAACGGCTTTGGCCTGCACACCTTTAAGGAGGAACTCACAGGCCCTGAATATGCCGGCAGATTTATCAAAGAGGTCAAAGAGCTTGGCATAGAGTACAGGCTCAATACGATGGTCATGGACATCTCGACAGGTGACGAGTTCGAAAACGGGGCAGATGACAGGCATGATGTAAAGATAAAAGATGAGGCAAACGATAAAATAGTTACAGCTATGAACCGCACAGACGGACTTTTCCATATCGCTGCAAAGACCGTAATACTTGCGATGGGCTGCAGGGAGAGAGCAAGAGGTGCTCTAAACATACCCGGCTACAGACCGGCAGGAATTTTCTCGGCGGGCACAGCTCAGAGACTGGTGAATATAGAGGGCTACATGCCGGGACGAAAGGTAGTAATACTCGGCTCAGGAGATATCGGTCTTATCATGGCTAGGAGAATGACCTTGGAGGGGGCAAAGGTGCAGGTGGTTGCAGAGCTCATGCCGTATTCGGGAGGCTTGAAGCGTAATATCGTGCAGTGCCTTGATGATTTTGGAATTCCGCTTAAGCTCAGCCACACAGTGGTTGATATAAAGGGCAGGGAGCGTGTGGAGGGCATCACTCTTGCACAGGTTGACGAGCACAATAAGCCGATTGAGGGAACGGAGGAGTTTTACGAGTGCGATACGCTTTTACTCTCGTGCGGACTCATTCCGGAAAATGAGATTTCAAAAACAGCCGGTGTAGAGCTCAATCCGGTAACAAGCGGACCGGTCGTAAACGAAAGCCTTGAGACAAATGTGCCCGGTGTATTTGCCTGCGGAAATGTGCTTCATGTGCATGACCTCGTGGATTATGTGTCAGAGGAAGCGACAGCAGCAGGCCGCCATGCCGCAGAGTATGTAAAAAATGGTGGTGATAAGAGTTGCGATGGCAAAGAAATATCGATAACCGCTACAGACGGAGTACGATATACTGTCCCAAGTACTATAAATACTGCACAGATGGATGATACTGTGACGGTAAGATTTCGAGTGGGAGCTGTGTATAAGAATTGCTATATTGCAGTATATCTGGATGATAAACAGCTGCAGCACCGCAAGCGTCCTGTTATGGCACCGGGTGAGATGGAGCAGGTAGTGCTTAAGAAGAAGGAGCTCATCGAAACAGACAATCCCCGCACAATTACGATAAAGATTGAGGAGGCATAGTATCATGGAAGAAAAAAATTTGACATGTATAGGCTGCCCTCTGGGCTGTGCCCTTAAGGTGACAATAGATGGAGAAAATGTCACAGTAACCGGAAATACCTGCAAGCGCGGAGCAGACTACGGAGCAAAGGAAGTGACACATCCGACACGAATTGTGACAAGTACAGTCTGTGTGAAAAATGGCACAATACCGATGGTATCCGTAAAGACGGCACAGGATATTCCAAAGGAAAAGATAATGGATGTGATGGAGTGTATCAACCAAATCACGGTAGAGGCACCGGTGCATATAGGTGATGTACTGCTAAGCGATGTTGCAGCAACCGGTGTGGATATAGTCGCAACTAAGAATGTTGAATATAAGTAAAGAAAAAATAAAGAAATCTTATTGATATTTTCTTTGCTGTTGCATATACTATAAGCAAGAAAGGAGTGTTGTATATGTCACAGTCAGTTAATGTTAATTTTAAATTGGATGCAGATGTAAAAAAAAGCATGGAACAGGTGTGTTCGGAATTAGGTCTTTCTATGAGTGCAGCGTTCACCGTTTTTGCAAAAAAAGTAGGCAGAGAAAAGCGTATTCCTTTTGAGGTATCGGTAGATCCGTTTTATTCTGATAGCAATATCCGTTATTTGGAAAATATCGTGCGCGATATTAAGGATGGCAAAGCTCACTTCGCAGAGCATGATTTGATAGAGGAGGACTAATGAGGTTACTATGGGAAGATAGGGCATGGAGCGATTATTTATACTGGCAGACGCAGGATAAGAAAACACTGAAAAGAATTAATGGACTTATCAAGGATATTCAGCGAAGTACGTTTGAGGGTATAGGTAAACCGGAACCATTAAAGGAAAATCTTAGTGGTATGTGGAGCAGACGCATTGATGACACTAATCGAATTGTTTATTATGAAAAAGATGAGATAATTTATATTGTTTCATGTAAAGGTCATTATGATGATTGAAAAATCATATTGACAAATCACCCAATGCACTTTAATATTGTAGAAAGAAACAGGCAAATATTTAAAGGCATAAGAAAGAGGAGTACATGACGAAAGCTTTCAGAGAGAGCATCCGGTCCGTAAGATGGTGATACATTTTGGGCAGGCTGAAAGATGCTTAAGACAGAAATCATGGAAGGTAGCTTTTGAGCCGAAGAACCCAGAAAGCCGCAAGCGGCATAAGTTCTTCCGATTCGTCCACGTTACAGGACAAGAGGCATTCGAGTTTATATGCATATATATGCTCCGATGTAAACGAAGGTGGTACAGCGCTAATTCGCCCTTCCGGTCAATGATCGGGAGGGTCTTTTTATGTACCCAGACCGGAAGATTGCGCATGCAATCCAATCGGTCGCCCATAGCTAAATGAAAAGAAAAACAGCAAAAGCTCACAGCCTGAATTATCAGGCCGCGCATTATGTATGGAATTATGTGATTTATGGAGCTGCCTAGAGACTGTTAAAATTATGTACACAGCCCAGCAACGCACGCACATGGACGTGCGGGCGAGGCGTTAGCGCCATGGACGGCGCTAAAAGCCGGTTGCGTCATGGTCTAAGCAATCCCTAATCATAATTTTTACAGTGTCTTGGCAGCGTAATCATGAACATAATTCCGTACATAATGCGCGACCTGATACAACAAAGCCCCCAAAGCTTTTGCGTCATTCATATAAAAGGAGGAAAACATGAGCAAAGAACTAAACAAAACCTACGATCCAAAGGACATCGAGGACCGTCTTTACAAAAAGTGGGAAGACAATGGCTACTTCCATGCTGAGGTAGACCGCAGCAAAAAACCATTCACAATCGTGATGCCACCACCAAACATCACAGGACAGCTGCACATGGGACATGCCCTTGACAACACCATGCAGGATATCCTTATCAGATACAAGAGAATGCAGGGCTACAATGCACTCTGGCAGCCGGGAACAGACCACGCATCCATCGCAACAGAGGTAAAGGTCATCCAGGCACTTAAAGAGCAGGGAATCAACAAGGCAGACCTTACAAGAGAAGAGTTCCTCGAGAAATGCTGGGACTGGAGAAAAGAGTACGGCGGACGTATCGTAAAGCAGCTTCGTAAGCTCGGATCATCAGCAGATTGGCAGCGTGAGAGATTTACCATGGATGAGGGATGCTCACACGCAGTACAGGAGGTATTTACAAAGCTTTATAAGAAGGGCTGGATTTATAAGGGCTCAAGAATCGTAAACTGGTGTCCGGTATGTAAGACATCTATTTCAGATGCAGAGGTAGAGCATGAGGAGCAGGATGGCTTCTTCTGGCACATCAACTATCCTGTAGTTGGCGAGGAAGGCAGATTCGTAGAGATAGCAACAACACGTCCTGAGACACTTTTCGGAGATACAGCCGTAGCTGTAAACCCTGATGATGAGCGCTATCAGGATATCATCGGAAAGACCTTAAAGCTTCCATGCACAGACAGAGAGATTCCTGTAATCGCAGATTCATACGTAGATAAAGAATTTGGAACAGGCTGTGTAAAGATTACACCTGCACACGACCCTAACGATTTCGAGGTAGGAAAACGCCACAGCTTAGAGGAAATCGTTGTAATCAATGATGATGCCACAATGAATGAAAAGGCCGGAAAATATGCCGGAATGGACAGATACGAGTGCAGAAAGGCACTGGTTGAGGACCTTAAGGAGCAGGGTCTTTTAGTAAAGGTTGTACCACATTCACACAATGTAGGTGTGCATGACCGCTGTCACACAACAGTTGAGCCAATGATCAAGCAGCAGTGGTTCGTCAAGATGGACGAGATGATCAAGCCTGCAGTTGAGGGAGTAAAGAACGGAGAAATCAAGCTCCTTCCTTCAAGAATGGACAAGACATACTTCAACTGGACAGACAATATCCGCGACTGGTGCATCAGCCGTCAGCTCTGGTGGGGACACAGAATACCTGCATGGTACTGTGATGACTGTGGAGAGATGGTAGTTTCAATAGAAAAGCCTGGCAAATGTCCTAAGTGTGGCAAGGAGCACTGGACACAGGATCCTGATACACTTGATACATGGTTCTCATCAGCGCTCTGGCCATTCTCAACACTCGGCTGGCCTGAAAAGACAGAGGATCTGGACTATTTCTATCCAAACGATGTGCTCGTAACAGGCTACGATATCATTTTCTTCTGGGTAATCAGAATGATTTTCTCAGGCTATGAGCAGATGGGCAAGGCACCATTCCACACAGTGCTTTTCCACGGACTCGTAAGAGATTCTCAGGGCCGCAAGATGAGTAAATCACTCGGAAACGGAATTGATCCGCTTGAGGTTATCGACAAGTATGGTGCAGATGCGCTTCGTCTGACACTTATCACAGGAAATGCACCGGGAAATGATATGCGTTTCTACTGGGAGAGAGTTGAGGCTTCAAGAAACTTCGCCAACAAGGTATGGAATGCATCAAGATTTATCATGATGAACCTTGAAGGTGTAGAGCTTAGAGAGCCAAAGCTTGATGAGCTTCATGCAGCAGACAAGTGGATTCTTTCAAGGGTAAATACTCTTGCAAAGGATGCCACAGAAAACATGGACAAGTTCGAGCTTGGAATCGCAGTACAAAAGGTATACGACTTCATATGGGATGAGTTCTGTGACTGGTATATCGAGATTGCAAAGGTTCGTACCTACAAGAAGGATGAAAACCCTGAGTCAGCAAATGCAGCACTCTGGACCCTTAAGACAGTACTTGTAAATGCACTGAAGCTCCTTCATCCATATATGCCGTTTATCACAGAGGAAATCTTCTGCACACTTCAATCAGACGAGGAGACCATCATGCTCTCTAAATGGCCTGAGTACAAGGAAGAGTGGAATTTCCCGGCTGAGGAAGCAGCAATCGAGCACTGCAAGGACCTCGTAAAGGGTATCAGAAATGTCCGTACACAGATGGATGTTCCACCTTCAAGAAAGGCAAAGCTTTTCATCACAAGTGATGATGAGGCAGTCAGAAAGGTATTCGAGGACAACAAGGAGGTATATGTAAATCTTGCATTTACCAGCGAGATTGCAGTACAGCAGGGCAAGGCCGGTATTGGAGATGACGCTGTATCAGTAGTGATACCTGATGCGGTTGCATACCTGCCGCTTGAGGACCTTGTTGATTTCGAGAAGGAAAAGGAAAGACTCAATAAAGAAAAGGATAAGCTCACAAAGGAGCTTGCGCGCTCAAGGGGCATGCTCTCAAATGAGAAATTCTTAAACAATGCAAAGCCTGAAAAGGTTCAGGAGGAAAAGGATAAGCTTGCAAAGTATGAGCAGATGATGGCTCAGGTAGAGGAACGTCTGGCTCAGTTTAAATAATTAAATACAGATTATATTTTGTGAACACTGTTTTCCTGGGGCAAGGATGCAAAGGAGGCCGTCCACAATGCGGTGGTTCTTGAATAGAATAGAACAAAGAAAGAATATGGAGATAAAATAGAAAGGAATAAACAATGAATGTAAATCCTATAACAAGATTGGATTATCCGGATCCGGACGTGATCCGCGTAGAAGACACCTATTATATGGTATCCACAACCATGC
>OHQS01000379.1_pt1 | contig 30847 bp, 20 predicted proteins | sample 1578181 | NCBI WGS metagenome assembly OHQS01 (sample SAMEA3879528, study PRJEB24766) | human gut metagenome | biome: human-associated habitat; feature: feces | place: USA | collected 1985/1987 | reverse complement strand
TTTTTGTTTTATAATTATTTTATAAGTTATTTTATTCAGATGCATACAGAATTGATATATGTGCGCTATGCACAGGAATGGAGATTTTATGTACAAAATTAATTTTGATAATCCCATACATGTTCATTTTATAGGAATAGGCGGGATCAGTATGAGCGGTCTTGCAATGATTCTCTGCAATAAGAATTTCACCGTATCGGGATCAGACTCAGCACGCAGTCCTCTTACAACGCATCTTGAGTCACTCGGATGCCACATTGCTTATCCACAGAGCGCAGACAACATAACACCGGATATTGATCTTGTAGTATATACGGCTGCAATCCATCCGGATAACCCTGAATACGCCCAGGCAGTCAGGGCCGGTATTCCAATGATGGCAAGGGCTGAGCTTCTCGGTCAGATAATGGCTAACTATAAGACCGCTGTTAACATCGCCGGTACACATGGCAAGACGACTACAACTTCCATGCTTTCAGAGATTCTTCTCGCCGCCGATGCTGACCCTACAATATCTGTCGGCGGAATTCTCAAAGATATAGGCGGCAATATAAGAATTGGCCGATCAGACCTTTTTGTTACCGAAGCATGCGAATATACCAACAGTTTCCTTTCATTTAATCCAACAATGAACATTATTCTTAATGTTAAGGAGGATCATCTTGATTTCTTCAAGGATCTTGCTGACATACGTGCATCTTTCAGACGCTTTGTTGAGAGGCTTCCTGAAGGCGGAACACTTATCATCAACAGTGATATCGAGGATTATGAGTATTTCTGTAAAGGGCTCAATGTGAAGGTTATCACAGTAGGTTCCGATCCTGACAAGAGTACCTACAGTGCCCGCGGAATAGCATATGATGACCTTGGTCGCTGTCATTACACACTCCTTAAGAACGGGGAGCCTTATGGAATCGGTGAGGAATCTTCAATTGACCTGATGGTTCCGGGAATACACAATGTATACAATTCACTTGCTGCGATTGCTGCAGCTCTTGAACTTGATATTCCTATTGCCGCAATTAAGAAAGGGCTTGCTGAATTCTACGGAACTAACCGCAGATTTGAGCGCAAAGGCGTCTTCAACGGCGTAACTGTTGTCGACGATTACGCACATCACCCTGATGAGATAAAAGCTACCCTCGCTGCGGCAGGCCATTATCCGCACAAGACATTGTGGGTTGCATTCCAGCCGCACCTTTATTCAAGAACCAGGCTGCTTCTTGACCGCTTTGCTGCTGAGCTTTCCGCTGCCGACAAGGTGATTCTTGCGGATATTTACGCTGCAAGAGAGACCAATACTTACGGAATAAGCTCGGAAGACCTTATGAATAAGATTAAGGCTCTCGGAACCGAATGCTATTATTTCCACACTTTCGATGAAATAGAAAAATTTTTACAAAAAAATTGTATCAACGGTGATTTGTTGATAACAATGGGTGCAGGAGACATTTACAAAGTTGGTGAAGATCTCGTGAAATAGCCATAATACCAAGCCTTGCGGGGCTTGGTATTTTTTTATGCTTTTTCATCCACGTACTTATCCACAACTTCCACAATTTTTTACAATATATTTACACATTTGATGCATTTTTTTTGCACACAAAATGTGCATTACTTTTTTATCATTTTTATCAAGTATTTTGGCATTTTTGCAAACTTTCCACGGAGTTATCCACATTATCCACAATTTTTCTGCTGTTAATGGTGGATAAGTGCCCCTATTTTCTTTTTTTCCACAGTGTGCTATTATACGTTCATCAAATATAGCATTGAGGAATTTACATCATGAGACCACTTACTTTACAATCCAGAATTACGCTTAATTACACACTTGTACCTGACTATTTTTTAGATAATTACATGCCTAAGGCAAGTGGTGAATTCGTTAAGATATACTTATATATATTGAGATGTCTTGGCTCAGGCACACCAGCCGCTGCATGTGATGTTCTTAAGAATGGCTGTGCTTCATACTCAGGCAGTGATGACTGCTTCTGCGTCTCTTTTCTTGCAGACAGGCTTAATCTTACTGAGAACGATGTTATGCGTGCACTTAAGTACTGGGAGAATGAAGGTCTTCTGATTCTTACATATGCTAATGCTTCATCAGGCAGCGGAGCATCCGACGGTGAACTGACAGGCATCACACTTGCAGATATTACAATGTCCGTTGAAGACACTTTCGGCACTGCTGCCAATGAGACAGCGGTGACCAGCCAGACAACTGCTCCGGCTGCAATGATATCAGCTCCCGAAGTGTCTGTTCCTGAAGCATCTGTTCCTGAGAAGCCTTCATATACGGCAGCACAGCTTAAGGAATTTGCTGCCAATGAAGAGTTAAGCCAGCTTCTCTATATTGCCCAGATGTATCTTGGCAAGACGCTTACAGCAACTGAGACTAATTCGATGATTTTCTTCTACGATACTTTGAAGATGTCTGCCGATGTAATAGAATATCTTCTTGAATACTGCATTTCCAAGGAACACAGAAGTATGCGCTATATAGAGAAGGTTGCGATTGACTGGGCTGAACATGGTATATCATCTCTTAAAGAGGCGAGGGAATATTCTGACAGTAAGTCCGAGGACATGTTTGCCGTTATGAATGCATTCGGAATAACAGGACGCAGCGCCGCCAAAGTTGAGCGCGATTATATCCGCAAGTGGCGTGAAACATACGGCTTTAACACTGATATAATTGTAGAAGCATGCAGCCGTACAATTAAGTCTACACATCAGCCAAGCTTTGAATATGCCGATTCTATTCTCACACAGTGGAATGAACGCCGCATAAAGTCCGTTGATGACATTAAGGCTCTTGACGCCGAGTATGACAAGACACGTAAGGCCTCTGCTGCTGCATCTGCCGGTAATTCCACGGGACAGGCCTCAAGAAGCAAGTCTGCCGGCAATAACAGATTTAACAATTTCTCACAAAGAGATTATAATTACGATGAGCTTGAGACACAGTTTGTAAGCCGCGAGCTTGTTTAAACAGGATATAAGCAGGAGGACATATGTCACTTACCAATTCGCAGCATGACGCAATAATGAGAATATATGGCAATATACAGACGCGCAACCGTCACATTCATGATGAACGCGTTGAAGAAGTCTATGCGGCATGCCCGCGTATACCTGAGATTGAGAACGAGATAATAGACCTCTCCGCAAGAAGTGCACCTATTATAATACGCGGTGACGAAGGTGCAATGGAAGAATACAGGCGCGAGCTTGCGAGGCTTAATAATGAACATGAGCGTCTGCTTGCAGTATCAGGCTTTCCTAAGGATTATCTTGCTCCGATATATGACTGTCCTGTCTGCCACGATACCGGGCTTGCAGATGGCAGACAGTGCGCATGTTTTAAGAAAAAGGTTGTGGACATGTTTTACATGCGTTCAAACCTCAAGAACATTGTTGCTTCCGAGAATTTCGGAACCTTTTCATTTGACTGGTATTCTAAGACCGATATTGATAAGACTACCGGACTTTCTTCTTATGATAATATGAAGAATGTAATGTCGATATGCCGCCAGTTTATTAATGATTTTGACAAGGGCTTCCATAATCTTCTTATATACGGAGCCCCTGGTGTCGGCAAGACATTTCTCTCCAATTGTATTGCCAAGGAGCTTCTTGATTCATCACACAGCGTAATCTATCTCACTGCCGTTGAACTGTTTGATGCATTTGGCAATTTTAATGATGAGGATGATGACGAAGGTACTGCCGTTGAGTATATTCTCGACTGTGACCTTCTTATAATAGATGACCTTGGAACTGAGCTTTCCAATTCATTTACCAACTCGAAGCTGTTCTACTGTATTAACGAACGCATGCTCAAGCGCAGGGCTACGATAATATCTACCAACCTTAGCCTTGGAGAGCTTAGCAGTGTATATTCTGAACGCCTTATGTCGAGAATAACAAGTACGTACACAATTCTTAAGGTATTCGGAAAGGATATACGTCTCCAGAAGCGCAGCAGGCAGCTTAACACAGGCCGCTAATAGCCTGATATTGATTTATACTGCTTATTTATACTGCTATTGACTTATACTGCCAATATGATAATATTAATGATGTATGCTTTTTTGCATCTTTAAATTATAATAACACTAATATTTACATTTCACATGGAGGACAAACACATGCCACGCGACGAACGTCACACAGAAACTATCCCTGTTGGTGCTCTGGGTATTATCCCAACAGTCAGCTGCCAGTCACTTGGCGAGAAGGTTAACAACTATCTCGTACAGTGGAGAGAGCAGCGCGAGAATGAGCACACAGGTACTCTCGCTTTCACAGGTTACAGAAGGGACTCCTACATCATAGATGCCAAGACTCCACGTTTTGGTTCAGGTGAAGGCAAGGGCGAGATTAACGAGACTGTAAGAGGTTACGATATCTATATCATGGTTGATGTCTGCAACTACAGCCTCACATATTCACTCAGCGGCAACATTAATCATATGTCTCCTGATGACCACTATCAGGATGTTAAGAGAATTATTGCTGCCTGCGGCGGTAAGGCTAAGAGAATTAACGTAATCATGCCTTTCCTTTATGAAAGCCGTCAGCACAGACGTTCAAGCCGTGAGTCTCTTGACTGTGCACTTGCACTTCAGGAGCTTACGAGCATGGGTGTTGATAACATAATTACATTTGATGCACATGACCCACGTGTACAGAATGCTATTCCTCTTAACGGTTTCGAATCAGTACAGGCTACTTACCAATTCATTAAGTACCTGCTTCTCGGAATTGATGACCTTCAGATTGATTCTGATCACATGATGATTATCAGCCCTGATGAGGGTGGTATGAGCCGTGCAGTATATTTTGCCAACGTACTTGGAATTGATATGGGTATGTTCTATAAGAGGCGTGACTACACAAGAATCGTTAACGGACGTAATCCTATCGTTGCTCATGAGTTCCTTGGCTCAGATGTTGAGGGCAAGGATGTTATCATCATTGATGATATGATTTCATCAGGTGACAGTATTCTTGACGTTGCAACAGAGCTTAAGCGCCGCAAGGCAAGACGTGTATTCGCATGTGCTACATTCGGTCTGTTCACTAACGGATTCAAGAAGATTGATGAAGCTTATGAGAATGGTATTATTGACCACATTCTCACAACTAACCTTGTATACCAGCCGGAGCAGCTTCTTACAAAGCCTTGGTATATCAATGTTGATATGAGTAAGTATATCGCTCTTCTTATCGATACACTTAACCACGATGCTTCTATCAGCGATATTCTTAACCCTGTTGAGAGAATCCAGAAGAGAGTTAATGAGTATAACGAAGCTCACAAGCATTAATATTCTTTCTGTCAACAAATATTAATAATTATATCAGATGAATAAAACTGCCGTTATACAAGTGCGTTATTATCGCCACTGTATTACGGCAGTTTTCATATTTATATTACTTCATATTTATACTACATTCATTACACTTCTGCTATCAGCTTCACCACTGTTGCCACAAAAGGCACCACAAACATTGCAATCACAAACAGTACCCACATAATGATAAACACAACCGCAAATGTCCTGCTCAGCTCATGGCTTATGCTAATCTCTCTCTGCGATGCAAATGAACATGCTGCTACAAGAATCAGGAATGTAAATACACTTACTGCCATTCCGGTCTGTGTTCCAGCCGGAGTAAATGTCATCTCAACGGTATTATTGCCATTCTCAAGCATTACCCCCATCATCATTCCTCCGGCAACCGGTACGATTGAAGTACTGTTTCCGTTAGTCTCTGCATCCCAGTTATCATCATATCTGACCGGCAGCAAAAGCATGCTCCTTCCATCCTGTGCATTGACAATAATCTTAATCTCATTGCCGTGCTTGACTCTGTATGATGATGCACTAAGCCCTGTATTGCTTTTCATCATATTACATACTACTGAAAGGCGTCCCATATCAAGCACGCCTGCATCAATACCGGCAATATCCGGAATTGCATCATTACCTGCCATATCATTAACCGCTATTGCAACTTCTTCATTCTCAAATATGCCAAGATAAAGAAGCCGCGGGCTGTCGTCAGGTCCGTACAGCGTATTATTAAGCGCTCCCGCCTTTGGGACTGCCGTAACATTACCGTTTGCGGATACATTTACGGGAATATCCGTATCCAGTCTTATATACAATGCCTTCCTTCCGTCAATACTGACTGTGTAACTGCCGGAATCTGATTCTGTAATATGCGCTTCTGATACTATGTCCTCGTCTCTTCCGGTTATCGCACGATAGATAACATTATTACTGTCTATCCAGCTGTCATATGAATGTGATATCTCATAACCTTCAATATCCGGAACCACCGTCATGGCATATGGCAGTGTATATATGGAATCATATAATCTGAATCCGTCATATTCATTCAGATTCTTATACAAAGCCGTGTCTTCATCTGCCCTGCTTACAATCTGTGTTATGTGAAGAACCGCATCTGAGAATACAGTTCCGCCGACATCTGCATTTGTCTTATTATACACTCCGTATCCCAGCTTCTCCGCCATTCCATTCCTGCAATATGAGTCAAAATCGCTTGAAACCGTAGGTCTCTGAAATACCGTTGAATAATTCGTTCCAAGGCTCATATCCGGACTCCTGATTCCATCTGTGGATGATGAGCTTACATCCAGACCGTTAGCTGCACTGACCGCCTGAATCGCATAGTTGGCACTCTGCTCCGAACTGAAATCATAGAATCGCGGCGTTCCTATCATTGCATATGCACCGGCAAAAATCTCTATTGCAACAGTTACATAACAGCATTTTGCGCAGAATACCCTTTTGTTAATCAGGCATACCGCTATATTAAACACCAGCATCACCGTGAATACAAAGACAAAATACAAAAGCGCGTGAAATGTCTCATTAAGCTCAAGCTTATTATATATATATGCCCATATTGCACACTGCACCATTCCTGCAAGCAAATAAACAAGCCTCTCAAGCGGTTCAAACACTGCTTCAACATTGTACTCCGTATTCTTTTTTCCGGTTTTCTCTATATTGAGCGGCTTGCCGGCAAAATATGCACCGGTACTTATAACAGCAAATGCAGTTATAAATCCAAAATGGACGCTGTATCCCGAGTACTCCTTAAGATTCCATATTCTTTCCGTCTTATCAATAATAAGAGGAATCAGCGTTATCAAAAGCGAGATAAGCATATATCTTGTTATGCGTACTTCCTTCTTGTACTTAATAACTCCTATAATAATCATTGCAAATGCAAATGACATCCCATACAGAATCATAAAGTGCTGGAATATTCCAAGCTGTGAGACATACAGCTCCGATGTTATCGTCTCGTAATACTTCGTCCATATGCTCCGTCCTGCTGCCTGACTGCCTTCCCACATCTTTATCGCACAAGGCAGTACTGCAAACGCCGCGAGCCCGGCACCGGCAAGTGTTGACACTGTTATTCCGCCAACAAGCCTGCCTGCGGCATAAGCCTTTTCATTAAGCCTCAGGTCTCTGCGCATTCCGATTACAACGATTGCATATATTCCCGTAATTATGCCGGCATATAACAATGCCATCATTCCAAGTCCGCTATTCATAATCAGCATGACTGCCGTCATTATTATGTAAAACAGCCTGCCTCCGCCCTCCTGCATCTTATTATATGCAAGCATAAAGAGCGGAAATACTGCTGCAACGTCCATCCATGGTGAGAAACATGAAGCATACAAAAGAACATATCCGCTGAAGGAATACATTATTGAAAATAATGCCTTGAATGAATATGGCGTTCCCGAGAATCTCTTGTCATGATTCAGAAAGAAGTACATTGCAACCGACATGCACGCCATCTTTATTATTGTCATTACCGGAATAAATCCCAGTATATGGCTTCTCGGCACAAGATATAACAGCAGATTGAATGGGCTTGACATTGAAAATACCGATTTCATTGCCGACAGATCAGTTCCCATTCCCATCTGAAGACTATAAACAGAAGATGCCCTGCCATGCAGGACATCCCAAATAAGGCTGTACATCGGTACAACCTGATGCATATTGTCATTATAACCAAAGCCCATCTGTCCGAACGGATAAATCTGCTTGATTATCATAATCAGAATCATGCCAAGACTTGTAACAACCGGTGGTATCAGGTATGAATAAATCCTGGCATTTTTACGATTACCATTAAACATGTGTAACTATGCACTCACTTTCTCCATGAATGATTATGTTCTTCTTACCTGCAGTAACGAAAAAGCTCTCCCCGGCTTTGAATTCAAGAGTCCTTGAATCCACAGTTATGCTGCCTCTTCCGCTTACGAATATTACTGAGATAAATGAAGCGTCGTCAACCATTATCTTTGCCTCATCTTTGACCGCATACTTAAAGCACTCAAAGTATTTGCACTGTACAAGCCTTTCCATCTCGTAATTATCATTCTGTACGAGAATCTCCTGCTTGTTGTTATTGCGCACATATGGTTCAACATCAACCACATCAAGTGCCTTCTCAAGATGAAGCTCCCTAAGATTGCCATATTTGTCACGCCTGTCATAATCATACAGACGATATGTGCTGTTGGAATTCTGCTGTATCTCACAGATGAGTATTCCGGCACCTATTGCATGGATAGTTCCTGCCTTGATAAATACTACATCACCTTTCTTGACCTTAACTTCATTAAGAATCTCAGTGATTGTATTATTGGCAATTCTGTCACGTATCTCTTCCTTGGTTGTCTTTCTCTTAAGTCCGCAATACAGGCTTGCTCCGGGCTCGCAGTCAAGTATATACCATACTTCATTTTTACCATACTCACCCTCAACCTCAAGTGCATATTCATCATCCGGGTGAATCTGTACGGACAGCGGCTGCTTTGCATCTATAAACTTTATAAGAATCGGAAATCTGTCAAGCGCCTGACACTTCCATCCGAGTGCCTCCTTGCCTATTCTTCTCAGATAGTCATTGAAGAGCATTCCTCTGTATCTTCCTTCAGCTATTCTGCTCTGTCCGTCAGGATGTGCCGATAACTCCCAGCTTTCCGCAATGATATCATAGTCACATTTTTTGCCGAATACAGTACGTAGCTTGGTTCCGCCCCACAGATTATCCTTGAATGCCGGATCAAGCTTTACTATATCCGATACGGGACCACTGTTATTATTGTCCTGTCCGTATATCTTGACCATATCGTTATCTGTAAGCATATCACCTATGCCTACCTCAATTATTACAACATTCTTATCTGTATGGTTGGCAACCTTGTGCTGCATTCCTATTGGGACGAATACACTCTCAAACTTATGGTAATCTCTCTCCTGCGTTCCGAGTGTAATAGTCGCAACGCCCTCAACTACAGACCAGTGCTCGCTTCTGAACTCATGCTGGTGAAGATTCATGCTCATTCCCGGGAATACGGTTACCTTCTTAACCTTATATCCGTTAGCTGATGTCAGGAGTTCATGTATTCCCCACTCTCTGTACGAAAGGCGGTTGTAATCAAAATACTGTTCATATCTGTCATGATTGTCGCGTATGATATCTTTGATATCTTCCACAGATTCCTTCTTAGATACATATACGGCATCGTCTGTATTGACAACCACGATATCCTCGAGGTCATTGGCAACTACAAGATTCTTCTGTGCCTTATTAATTATGTCTACGTTGCTGCATTTGTTCTCAATTACATACCGGTTGCCGATATCTGCAACACCGTCAATTACCGTAAGATCTGTAACATTACCTACATCCTGCCACTTGAATGCTATCTCAATCACGCGTGTGCAGTCCGGATGTGCAAATACTGTTCCCTCTATGCTTCCTGCCGGGAACTTCTCCATAATGAACTCAGGAAATGTTACAACGCCTCTTATAGCTACTACTTTTCTTCTTGCATCAACGCAGCAGTCATACATCTGTCTGTTGCAGTTAGCAAGCATATTAAGATAGTCTCCCGCACGGAATACGAACAGGCCGCTGTTCCACAGATATCCTTTGTCATATGTGTATTCTGCAGCCTCCTCTATAGGTGCGCGTTCTACAAATTCCTGTATTGTATTATCTTTATGCTTAATATATCCATATGATGACGACGGCTTATATGGCTTTACACCAAATGATACGATAACACCATCCTTTTTAACCATCTCTTTGGCTTCAAGTATTGCTGTCTGGTATTCCTTACCCTCGATAAGGTTATCTGCTGATACTACAAATATAAGCTCTGACTGGTTGCAGAACATACATCCCAGTGCAATTGCCGGAGCTGTACCACGTGGCTTTCCTTCAAGAATTACTCTGTATCTGAGACCCTGAAACGCCTTCATCTGGCCCTCAACTATATTCAGATAATTCTCATTGGTTATTATAATAAATTCATCACAGAAGGTCATGTTACGCACAATCGTCTCCTGAAGAAGGGAACGTCCCTCCTTGATGTTCATGAACTGCTTAGGGTAGTTCTTTCTTGATAACGGCCAGAGTGTATCACCTGTACCTCCGGCAAGAATCAAACATTTCATTACTCGCTGTCCTCTTCAATATTGCGCGGCAGAATACTGTTAAGTGCCGCTACAAGTCTGTCATTGTCACTGCCTGTCCTAACTGCAAGACGGATATAATTTTGACCGTTAAAGCCTTTCTTAGTTGAAAGATCCTTTATCAGGATATTGTAATCATTAAGCAATATCTCAGTAAGCTCTGTGCTGCCCATTCCTCCGAGCACCTCGCAGAGGAGATAATTTGCCTGTGACGGGATTACCCTCAGATTGTCTATCTCCGAAAGGTCTTCAATATATTTCTTTCTTACAGTATAGAACTTCTCAAGAGCCGCCTTATAATCCTTTTTATACTTCTCCTGTATCTGAAGGAAGAACTCTCCAAATGAGTTGATATTCCATATAGAAACGTCCTTTTTCATTGCTGCAATGAGTTCTTCATCAGCACTTGCAGCAACACCAAGTCTTATTCCCGGAACACCATATGACTTAGAGATACTCTTTACAACAATCATCTTAGGGTACTTTCTTATAATATCCCTGTCAAGATATGTTGTCTCTTCTTCCGCATCAGCAAAATCAACAAATGACTCGTCCACAATAAACCTTATATTCTTCTGTTCACACCACTGTGCAATACGAAGAACATCGTCTCTTCTGATGTAATTACCGGACGGATTATCCGGATTGATAAGTGTCAGAATATCAATATCCTTATCATCATAGAAATTCATCAGGTCATCTGCGGTATATGAATAATTGTCATTCTGTACAAAGTACGGAACTACATCTTCTGTGTTCTTTCTGTTAGGATACTCCTGAAATGTCGGAAATGCAATACCAAGCCTGCCCGGGAGTTTCTCCATGAGAGACTTTATCAATTCGGCAGCTCCGTTACCAACAACCATCTCGTAATCCTTAAGGCCGAAGTTCTTAGCAGCCGTCAGACTGTTGACAGCCATTCCTGACGGATATTGTGTAAGAAGGCTTGTGAAGTTAGCCTTCATCTCACTTATAAGCTTATTATTAGGATAAAACGGATTAACAAGATAACAGAAATCAAGCAGTTTAGGGAATCTCCAGTAACCGCCGAAACAGTGCTGCATCTTCTCAAGCTTCTCTGCGCGTGTTGCAAAAAGAATCTCCGCAATGCTCAGATCCTGCTCATCATCTATCTCATACCATACCTCATCGTCAAGGCACACTGCCTTGATATCAGGCTTGTCAAGAAGGGTAATTACCTTAAGAACCTGCTCGTAATACTCATTATTGCCGAGAGCCTTGCAATAAGCTTCAAGAAATGGTACATAATGTGTTACCGAGAAATCCCTGCTGAACTTATACAGGTTAACTGTCTTATAATAGGAATCAATCTTAGTAAAATCAAAATCCTTCTTACCCAAGAAACTGCATATATTGTTGTCCTCGTCAAGTGTGACAACAGTTCCGTCCATCCAGCTCTCAAACTTTGCCACAAGTGTAAGGCTTGGATATGGATTATCCACAAGTTTACGCAGAACCGAATCATCAAATACTATATCTGATTCAAGAAGCAGTGTATCGTCCTTAAGCAGATAATCCTTGGCAAGATACAGTGAATATATGTTATTTGTCTTGTCATATACTTCATTATTGACAAATTCGAGCTTTGTATTAAGATTAAGGCTCTCTGCGTATTCTACAAGCTTTTCACCCTTATACCCGACAACCATTACTATTCTGTCAAGTCCGAGTGAATCAAGGCTTCTGAGCGTACGCTCTGCCATCGTAACACCGTCTACCTTAACCATGCATTTGGTTGAATCATTAGTAAGCTCCTTAAGACGCTTTCCCATTCCCGCTGCTAATATTATAGCCTGCATAAATCCCTCTCATTCCGCCGCAACCGGCTTTTAAATATAATCAACTGCTCTTTATCACTTCTTATTGCGCTTCCGCATTGTTCTGTGACTGCTGCCTGCAGAACATTCCTGCAAGTGTTACAGCCAGATATCTCACTATATTAACTGCAAAAATCGCAGCTGCAAGACCGTGAAGCCCTCCGAACAACACTGCCGGTATGGCTGCCGCAAAGAATATGACTGCGTATCCCGCATTAAGTATTATCTGAAGCTTCTCTCCGGTAAATCTCAATACTATTACCATCAGCGATTCAGATATAAAGTAGAATATCTGTCCTGCATTAGCAAGCAGGAACAGCGGCTTTGCCTGCCCGTACACATCCGGATACATAATCATTACAAATATATTAGATGCAATCACACTCGCCGCCAGCACAAGCAGCCCTACTGCGAACAGAGCTCCTGATATTGCTGACATCATCTTCTTTGTAAGTCCACCCTCATACTTGGACAGATGCCCCATAAGCACGCCATTCAGCGGACTTGTAATCATCGCAACAATCTTGCCTACGAGCGTTGCCGTGTAGAATATCGTAACCTCCGCAGAACCCACAAAAAGCATAATAAGTATTCTGTCCGCATTCATGATCATACTGGAAATCAGATATGCCAATGAAAGCTGCCATACCGACCTCATAACACCGGCACGATACTCCGATGCTTCAAACAACGGTCTTTTGTAAAGATTCCCCGTAAGGCACACATATACCGTTGCAAGCACTTCACCCAGCGCAATAGCAATCCCCCACGAATGGGTGACCGGATACAGGAGCGTGCCTGCCGCATATCCTATTGCAATTACGATATAGTACTTCATGAAGCCTTTATAATTAATTGCAAGCTTATATTGGACATCACCGTAATATCTGAGCACACTTGCTATCATAAGCACAGCCGAGCTCACATACATAACAGGATTGAGCGCCCTGAATACTATCAGCATCACAAGCGTCACAATAAGCGATATTGCCGCAATAATCGCAAGAAACAGATTATAATCTCCCTTAGGTTCTTCCTTTCTCGCACTCATTACGAGCCTTGAATAGTTGGCTCCGGAGCCGAATGATGAAGCCATTATTGATACAACCGATTCAATTGACAGTATAACGCCGAATGCTGCCGCACCCATCTGCTTTGTAAGAAGGGGATTAACAAGAAGCTGGATTGTTCCGTTAAGGGCAACCAGTGCGATGATACTGTACATCATATCCCCTGCAAATGCTTTTAGAATATTCTTTTTCATAATACAATCATTCCATTATAGTAAAATATTCACTCGTCACGTCATAATGCTCCGCAACCCTCTTATCCTCAGGCGGAAGCTCCATATAGCTGCCGAACATTGTCCTGAGCACATTGTCATAGCCCTGCGGTGCATCGAATTCATATTCGTCAAACGGAAGCCTTACCGCATTGTCAAACCATGATCTGTCATATATAAAATGTATCTGGTCAAACGGATAATATGCTGAGAAAAGCTTATCATAACCTTTGCCGTTATCATTCATCGCAATCTTTGTAAAACGCTTCTCTATTGAGCTCTGCTTAAAAAGCTTTCCGACATGTGACATAATCGCAACAATTACGCGCTGCGCTGCCGAATACTCACTGTAATCAATCTTATATCTGTGAGCCCATGAAAGCATATATAAAAACTGAAGCCTTAACACCTTCCACTTCTGTGCAAGCGGTGACGGACTTATCTCATCAAGCACAAATATATCAAGAAGCATATGGTTCTGCTTACCGTTATAGAACTTCATCTCATCATTATCCGGCTTAATTGTACTCTTAGTAAAAGCCACATGCGGAATAAAATCAAAGAAATGATTCTCACCATAATCTTTAGGGAGCACGAGCTCATATCCGTCAGCAAGCTCTCCTGCCTTACATACATCTATGAACTTCTCGTAATCCTCGCGTTTCATTGTTATATCAACATCGTCATCCCACGGAATATTACCCTTATGCCTTACGGCACCGATAAGAGTGCCGCTGTCCATATAATATGCTATGTCATGCTTTTTGCAGATTCTGTCAACCTCAGCAAGCAGCAGGTCATTATAGTGGTGAACATCATCTATTGTGTACATCTGTATTCTCCTTCGCCATCTCCTCTTCCTGAGGTGTTCCAATGTCAAAATTAAGTCTCTCTTCTTCTATTACAAGCGGTCTGTTCATTACACGCTGGTTGATACTGAGTATATATTCTCCCATAAGCCCGAGGAATATGAGTATCAGTGAACCGAATATGCACACAAGAATTACAAGCGGTGCCATTCCTGCCGAGAATCTGTTCCAGTACAGGAGCTTAAGTACAAGATATACAATCGCAATAATAACACTTATCACCGCTGTTACCGCCCCGATAAATGTTGCAAGTCTCAGTCCTATCTTGGTATATGACGTAAAGCTAAGCATCGCTGCATCATACAGTGTATAAAAATTATTATGTGTCTTGCCGGCACGTCTCTGCGGCTGCTCGTACTCTATCTCTGTGCGTTTGTAACCAAGCTCTCCTACGATTCCCCTGATAAACGGAATCGGATCCTTTAAGTCGCGAAGCACCTGTACAAATGACCTGTCATACAGTCCGAAGCCGGTAAACTGCTCAATCTGCTCTGTCGAAGACATTTTCTTGATTGTTCTGTAATATACTGAGCGCAGCCAGTACATAATGGGATTCTCCTTACTTCTCGTCTTGACCGCACATACAATCTTATAGCCTTCCTCCCACTTATGCACAAGCTCAGGTATCATCTCTATAGGATCCTGGAAGTCGGCACATACAGGTATCGTACAATCTCCCGTTGTCTGAAGAATTCCATAATATGGTGAGTTAAACTGTCCAAAATTCTTGGCATTAAATATTGCCTTAATCTTTTGGTTGCCCTCACAGAGTCTTCTAAGTCTCACTCTTGTTGTATCCGAAGAATCATTATCAATAAATACTATCTCATAGTCATACTGCGGAAGGTCTTTTGCAAACATCTCAATAATTGCCTTAGAAAGCGGCTCTACATTCTCTTCCTCGTTATAGCAAGGAACCATTATGCTAATTTTTTTCATTGATTTTCTCACTTTTTAAATAGTTTATGGTATCTTTTATTCCGTCTGCAAACGCAGTTGACGGTTCAAATCCAGTATCATCATGCAGGTCACTTATGTCCGCACACAGGTAAAACACCTGCTTTGGTGCATAATCCACAGCTCCAAAATTAATCTGTGCATCCGGATTAACCGCATCCCTGATATCTTCAATGTATTCTCTCAGCGGTCTTGTTCTTCCGCTTCCTATACAGTATATCTTACCATCATGACCGCTCTGACCGAGAAGCATCAGTGCACGTCCTGCATCATCCGAATAGAGATAGTCCCATTCCTGCTCACCCTTCGTACAATCAGGTATCCTTCCGTCAAGCAGCGCAGCTATGGTGCTCATTACCATAGTCTTCTCGCCGTCATATGGTCCGTATACGCTTAATATTCTTGTCCACACATGGCGCATTCCGTACTGTGAACATGCAATCCTTGTCATCTGGCCTGCGCATAACTTGGCTATTCCGTAACCATTCTCCGGGAATGCCGGCACCTGTGCATTAAGCTTTCCCTCAAACCTTCCGTATTCTGCCTGCGAGCCTGTTCCTATCCAGCCCTCACATCCGCATTCATTGGCGGCATCCACCGCATCAAGCGAATACTTCACATTAAGATTCTGCCCGTGCATATTATTACGGCTGTTACCGAATGTTCCATCCCAGCCGAGGTGATAGAATACAAGTCCTCCCATGCGTTCATCCGCACTTCCGGTACTAAATCCGGTCTGTGCAAGGCGGTCTTTTAGCTTATCAAGCTCATCAAGCCCGCATTCCACCTTCGTAAGCAGCGGATTATCCTTTATTCTTGCTGCCCTTGCCGACCCCGGTCTTACAACTGCTGCCACACGTATTCCGTGAGATATTAAATTATTAATCAATGCCATTCCCACCGCACCCGTAGGTCCGGTAACTATGGCGCTTTGCATCCCCTGCATATTCTGTGCTCCTGCCGTATCACGATAATATCAAGATAAAGTTAAGATAACATCATGATAAAGGTTCTATTATCATATTCTGATGGAATTCATCCCTGTCAAGGAATGGTGCCAGATCCTCCAGCGGAGGTGACACAAGTGTTCCGTCTTCAAGTCTCTTTGTCGCCGACTTCGGTTCAAAGTTCTGTTCCTTTGAAACAAATATCTCTACAAATACAGGTCCGTCAACCGCAAGCGCCTCATCAAGCACTCTGCCAAGATCTGTATTGGAGTCGCATGAAAAATACGGATATCCGTAAGCCGGTGCAAGCTTTGACATATCAGGAAAGCTCAGATCCTCACTCTGCGGGCCTATTCCGACAAAGTTCTTATGGAAAAGATTTGTCTGTGTCTGTCTTATGGAATGATATCCCTCATTATTAATCATGAATATCTTAATCGGCATTCTGTGATGGATTATAGTCTGAAGCTCCTGAATATTCATCTGTATGCTTCCGTCACCGCTTATGCAGATAATATCCTTCTTCGTATCCTCTCCTGCCGGCTCCTGATTCTGTCTTGCCAGACTTCTTCCGTGAAGTGCGGCATTGCCGTGGTGTGCAACGCATGCGCCGATTGCTGCCGGAAGGTCATATCCCATTGAAGCGATTGCGGAATTAATTATAAATCTCTGATCCTTCTTTATCACATATGCATGACTTCCCACAACGCATGCAGAACCGTTGCCTACTACCGTAACCTGTCCTGGTTCAAGCCTTGAGCTTAATTCCTTAATAAATGCATACACATTAGTGTGGTTGGTATCCTCATAATGCTTAGGAAGCACTACCGGATATCTCTTCTTCCAGTCTGCACATCTTGAAAGCCACTCTTCTCCGTTCCAGAATGTCTTTCCCTGTGTTATTCCTCTTGCATCAAGTCTCTCGTTAAGCTTGGCAAGAAGATCCTTTGCGTCTGCCCATACAGGCATATCAACATGAAGCGTAGGCTTTCTCATCTCATCACGGTCAACATCGTTAACTATTACATAAGCTTCTCTTGCCCATGTCTTCCATGTATATCCTACCTGACGGATGCTCAGCCTGTTGCCGGATGCAAACACAAGATCACTGTTCTGCACCGCAAAGTTGCCGGCACGGTCTCCCATGATTCCGCCGCGGCCGACATACAGAGGGTGTTCATCATATATTGCATCTATGCTGTCCCAGCATGTGACAACAGGTATGTTAAGCCTGTCTGTAAGCTTTTTGAATTCCTCATATCCGCCTGATATCCTTATACCGTTGCCGGCATAGAATACAGGTCTTCTGGCTGCTGCTATTCTGTCAAGAATCGCATCTGCTGTCTCATCAGTAACCTTCGGTGCAATAGTATATGCATTCTCGCGCTCATATTCAGCTACATCAAAATGTATCAGCTCGTCCGTATCTATTATAGTTCCCTGATAATTAACCGGAATATCTATCCAGCATGGACCCGGACGCCCTGTATTGGCAAGATACATCGACTTCTCAAGGGCATATGCAATACGCCTTGGATCCTCAATCATCTCACAATACTTAGTCATTGAAGCAACTGCTCTGGTGATATCGAATTCCTGATCTCCCATTGCACGTATATTAAGCCCTGTGCTTCTTGCCGTTGTATCGTAACGTACCTGTCCTGATATAACAAGCATAGGGATTGAATCAAGCCAGCCTCCGACAACTCCCGTAAGTGCATTAGTTCCACCCGGTCCGGTTGTAACACAGAGAACCGCAATCTTATTATTGATTCTTGCATAGCTCTCCGCTGCTATTGCACACGCCTGCTCATGGTGGTTGTACACCATAGTAAGCCCTGCCTGATGTCCGAGAGCATCATTAAGGTGCATGGCTCCTCCACCTGTTACAGTAAAGCCATGAGTTATTCCATTGTCAACAAGAAACTGCGATACATAATCAGCAAGCCTTATCTTCATTAATTAGCGCCTCCGTTTACTGCTTCCTTAATTGTCTTTGCCATATAATCAATCATCTCATCAGTCATTCCCGGATATACGCCTACCCAGAACGTGTCATTCATAATTCTGTCTGTAACAGAAAGGTCACCCACTACGCGGAAGCCTTCTCCTGACATTCTCATAATATCAAAGCACGGATGCTTTGTAAGATTACCCGCAAAGAGTGCTCTTGTCTGAACCTTATGATTCTCTATATATTCAACAACTGCTCTTCTGTCAATTCCTTCGCGGCATGTCATAAGGAAACCAAACCAGCTCGGATTAGAATTAGGACATGCCTCAGGAAGAATAAGCTTATCAGATACATCTTCAAGTGCAGCCTTAAGTCTGTCAAAGTTATGTCTTCTTCTCTCAACAAATGAAGGGAACTTCTCAAGCTGCGCACATCCGATTGCTGCCTGCATGTCTGTTGCCTTAAGGTTATATCCAAAATGTGAATATACATACTTATGGTCAAATCCCAGAGGAAGTTCACCATACTGTCTGTCAAAACGGTGTCCGCATACATTGTCATGACCTGAAGGACATACACAGTCACGTCCCCAGTCGCGCATTGAACGGATTATTCTGTTAAGGAGCGGATTATCTGTATATACTGCACCACCCTCTCCCATTGTCATATGGTGTGGCGGATAGAAGCTTGATGTACCTATATCACCTACAGTACCTGTAAGCTTGTCCTCCCCGTCTATTGTATACACTGAACCGAGCGCATCACAGTTATCTTCCACAAGCCACAGCTCATGTTTCTCACAGAATGCCTTAACTGCTGCAAGGTCGAATGGATTACCGAGTGTATGTGCAATCATGACCGCTTTAGTCTTATCTGAAAGTGCCTCCTCAAGCATATTAACATCAATATTGTACTGAGGTATCGTAACATCAACAAATACAGGGACTGCACCATACTGGATCATCGGTGTTACAGTTGTAGGGAATCCGCATGCAACCGTAATTACTTCATCGCCTCTCTTAATCCTCTTGTCCCCAAGAAGAGGTGATGTAAGTGTCATAAACGCAACAAGGTTGGCTGATGAACCTGAATTAACGAGTGAGCAGTAACGTACTCCGAGGTACTCTGCAAACTTCTTCTCAAATTCGTTAGTATATCTTCCTGATGTAAGCCAGAACTCAAGTGAACTGTCTACCAGATTGACCATCTCTGCGCTGTCATATACTCTTGATGCATATGAAATTCTGTCGCCTTCCTCATATGGCTTCTTAGCATGGTACTTATCGCAGTACTCCTTAACTAAGCCAAGTATATCTTCTCTTGCTTCCTTCTCAGTCTTATTCTCAAACATATCTGTCTCCTATTCAAAAAATTCATTAATCTGTCTGTCCATGCATGCTGCAACATCACCGTTGTTGTCATATACATTGTACCATTCAACACTTTTGTTTATCGCCTCATCAAAGTTCCAGCGCGGCTTCCAGCCAAATGTGCTCTTAAGCTTTGAACAGTCGAGCTTAAGGAAATTCGCTTCGTGAGGGCCTCCGTCATACTTGTTGATCCATGATGCCTTCTTGTCTGAGACCTTATTCCATGCCTCACAGAACGTATCAACAAGTCTTCCCGTTGTAACACAGTCAGATTCATCCGGTCCTACATTATAGTATCCCTGATACTTCTTATCTTCATACTGTGCCTTTGCAATCATAAGATATGCTGCAAGCGGCTCAAGCACATGCTGGTAAGGTCTTGTTGAATGAGGATTACGCACAACAATAGGCGTTCCCGCAAATGACGCCCTTGCGCAGTCAGGTACTATTCTGTCATTGGCAAAATCTCCGCCGCCTATGACATTACCTGCCCTTGCCGTTGACACGGCAACATCCATATCGTTAAAAAATGAGTTCTTGTAGCTGTGTGTAACAAGCTCCGAACATGACTTGCTGTTAGAGTATGGGTCATATCCGTCAAGCGGCTCGTCCTCTCTGTAACCCCATACCCATTCCTTATTCTCATACACCTTATCAGTCGTCACGTTAAGAAATGACTTTACGCAGGCATTCTGCCTTACACATTCACATATGTTAACCGTTCCCATTACATTCGTCTCATATGTGTATACAGGATTCTTATATGAATCCCTTACTATCGGCTGTGCTGCCAGATGCAGTACTATCTCAGGCTGCGCCTTTGCAAATGTCTCCTTAAGGTGTTCAGGATCTCTTATGTCTCCTATGACAGAATCCATCTTACCTTCAAGTCCGCACATATCAAAAAGTGCCGGATTCGTTGGCGGTTCAAGGGAATATCCTGTAACAACAGCCCCTGCATTCACAAGGATTCTGCAAAGCCATGAGCCCTTAAAACCTGTATGTCCCGTTATAAGAACTCTTTTTCCTCTATAAAAGCTTAAATCTGTGCGATTCATAATTACTCCATTTCTGCGCGGTTTTCATGGCATATCAGGTCTGTGTGCAGCCATTAATCATTCCATGACTTCCATGGTGCCTTACCGCTCTGCCATAACTCTTCAAGCTTCTCCATCTCGCGCTTTGTATCCATGCACTGCCAGAAACCGTTATGCATATATGCCTTAAGTTCACCCATCTGTGCCATCCTGCGGAGAGGCTCCTGCTCAAATACGGTGTCATCTCCTGCTATATAATCAAATATTGCCGGCTCGAGTACCATATAACCTGCATTAATTCTGCTGCCGTCAACATCATCCTTCTCTCTGAAGGAATTAATGGTATTGGATGAATCTATATCAAGCACACCGAACCTCTGCCCTACTGATACCGCCGTCATTGTGGCAATCTTTCCGTGGCCTCTGTGGAACTCAAGAAGCTTGTTTATATCTACATCACATACTCCGTCACCATATGTCAGCATAAATGTCTCATCACCGACATACTGCTGTATTCTCTTTACACGTCCGCCTGTCATGGTGTTCAGGCCTGTATCAATAAGCGTAACCTTCCAGGGTTCCGTCTTATTATTATGCACGGTCATCTCGCCGCCCTTTGTAAAGTCAAATGTAATGTCGCTGTTATGAAGATAGTAGTCTGCAAACCACTCCTTTATCACATACTGCTTATATCCACAGCATATGATAAATTCATCAAATCCGTAATGTGCATACTCCTTCATAATATGCCACAAAATAGGCTTACCGCCAATCTCTATCATTGGCTTTGGTTTAAGATGACTTTCTTCACTTATTCTCGTTCCGAATCCTCCGGCAAGAATTACGACTTTCATACTTTCCTCATTTCCGCACACTGGGCGCTTTTTATTAGATTAAATCTGGTTAACCCATATTAAGACTAATTATAAAAATTAATATACCATATTCAGACAAAATATGCAATCTTGCCTATTCTTTGAGTTTTCGTACTTTTATCCACACTCCCCCGCACTTAAATCTTATCTTACGGCCATCCGTAACGGACTACGCAAGAAGCTGTCATACACACCGATGACAGCGGCATTGTAAAGCCTGATGGTTTCAAAGCTGAAAAAAGGCTCTCCAACATAAGTTGGGGAGCCTGATTATTGTTCTTTTACTTTTTCTTTCTACTTAAAACAACTGCTACTGCCGCAGCCAGAATTATTAATGCTATTAGTCCGGCTACCGCAGCGCCTGTGACGGGGTTGGTTTCGTCGTTTTCGGACTTTTCAGCATCACCGCTTTCGTTGTCTGCGGCGTGGTCGTTTTCGTCAACTATTACCCTGCCGCCCTCGTCCTTGATGAACGGAAGCTCAGCGTCCTCAGGCGGAAGCGTGGTTGTGGCTGAGGTTTCGGACGGAGTTGTGGTTGTTCCCGTCAGAGCCGAAGTAGGTTCGGACGGAGTTGTTGTTGTTCCCGACGAAGCTGTTGCAGGAATAACTGTGCCTCGCTTGACAAGTTCATTGCATACCGTGCAGTATTCATCGCCTGTGTAGCCGTTGGCTGTTTCGGTCGGCTCAACTCTGTTTCTGATTTCGGTTGCTCCGTGTCCTGCCGCAGGAATAACAATGTCAGCTTCTGTCAGCGCCGTTGCAGCGTTGCTGTCGGCAAACATCTTGCCGCAGGAGCATACATAGTAGCCAATATTGCCGTCCTTTGTGCAGGTAGGCTTAACAGCATAAACCGGCATAAGGTTGTTGGCATGAATGTGTCCCAGCATCGGAGCGATTTCGTATCCGCAGATTGTGCAGGTTTCAGCGGCAGTTTCGGTTGCATGACCGCTTGAAACGTGCGGCTCTATTTTATCCACAGAGCCACAGACATCACATTTATGCCAATGCGAGTCGCTGTCGAATGTCCATGACGTGAGGTAGCGGTGTCCCTTTGCCGCAATCACCGTATCGGCGTAAGTTATTTCGTTTTTGCCGTCAGCGTCTGTGAACAGCTTGCTGCAGTTACCGCATTTGTAGTATTCAATTCTTCCGTTTGCTTCGCAGGAGACGGGAACAGCGTCGACCTTTGTCATGCTGTGACCTGTTGCAGGTATGATAAGTTCGCTTAACTCGGTGTCGAGGGCATCGGTTTCTCTTTCGAAATATTTTTCGCATCTGTCGCAGTAATAGTACGGCAAATGTCCGTCGGTTGTGCAGGTTTCACGGACATAATCGGAAAACTTATAATTGTGACCGAGAGGTTCTCCGTATTCGCGGCCGCAGGCTTCGCAAACAGCCTTATTCGTGCAGGTCGCATTACCGCCAAAGTGATCTTGATAGTTAAACTTTACGGTGCAGAGGTAGCTGTTTTTGCAGACGTACCAGTGCGCAGTTTTGTTGAAGTAATATCCGCCGTCAATATCCGCCTCGCAGAGCCTGAACACATTAGATGAGCTGTCGAAGTGGTAATCAATCTGGGTTACATTACCGTCTGCGTCTGTGACTGTTAACAAATGGTCGCATCCTGCAAGCCATAAGTGAAGTCCTGTGTCGTTCGGGTCGGCGGCAATGTTGTTGGCAGCAATTGCATTAACGCCGTCAACGATGATTTCATCACCGTTAGGATTGTCAATTGTCAGCATGTAAACAGGTTCGCCTGCGCTGTTCTTTATCTGGCTGTTCTGTGAAATATCTGGGTCTGATGTGTTTGTTGAGTACATGGCTACTGAGCTGTTGTCGATATAAATTTCGCTTGCAGTGCCGTCGGAGCCGTTTCCTATCATATCACATCCGCAGAAGCCTTTCTGAACCAGCGAAACAACGCTGTTTTTGATATAGATATTGCTGCCTGTTCCGTCGATGCCGCCGCCTATAATTGCTGCGCCTTCGCTTGCTGCGTAAAGAATCGAGTTTTCTATTCTGATGTTTTCGCCGTTTGCGCACTGACCGCCGCCGATTGCTGCGCCGCGCTTAGAAGACGCATTGATATTGCCGCCACATACTATAATATTCTGTGCAGTCTTTCCGTTGTACTGACCGCTGGTTGAGCCGATTGCTGCGCCATACTTATTCGCCGTTGCATTGAGCGTGCCGCAGTTTTCGCCGCACTTGTGAGAGGAATCGTTTATAGCCTGTTCACAGGTTATTGTCAATGTGCCTGTTCCGTCTTTTGCAATGCCGCAGCCGTAACTGCTGTCTGATATAAGAGTGTTGACTGTTCCGTCTGCAAGCGTGATTAACGCGCTGTTGTCATCAGCTATGCAAAGCGCCGAGCTGTCGTTCTGCATTGATGGGCAGTGAATATTTACTCCCGCAAGAGTAACGTTGATGTCTGTCGGTGTTTTATCGCTGCCGATAAATATACGGTCGGTTGTGGGAACGCTTTTATCGGCGTTCTGTATAGTTACGCTGCCGGCGCAGTTGTTTACTGTAAGTATGCCCGTTTTGGCAGGGTAAGTGTACTCTAATCCGTATTCAAGGATTTCGTTGTCGCCTTTAATAACAAGGTCGGATCCCATTTCCTCGAATATTCCTTCGTTAAGACCGTAGGAATACTGCTTGTCGCCTACCTTTACGCTTGCAGTGCCTGCTATATCCTTGGGAACGTAAGCATAAAAGGTCATATCGGAGCTGCTAAGGAATCTGTACTGCTGAGTGGTGCCGTTTATAGTGATTTCCTCGCAGTTCGGATTGCTGATTGCGATAGGATAGACTTGATCGCCGCTATTGTTTACGAGTTTATCGCTGCTGAACGGCTTCAGGCACATAGACTCGTCGTCTGCAAGATAAACAAGACCGCCGTCTATTATGTAGTTACGGTTGCTTTCGCAATTTTTACAGCCGCCAAGCGCGTAGCTTTTGTAGCCGCCATGTGCGGTTACGATACCGCCCGATATATAAATGTTTTCTGCCTCACCGTCTGCGCCGGAGCCGATTGCGCAGCCGTAAGAGTCAGTATCGTCAGCATTGTAGGTTATAACAGCGTCGACAACACCACCGGTAATATTAATGTAGTCAACGTTGCCGCCCTGCCCGCCGCCGATGGCTGCGCCAAAGACGCTTTCTGCGTTGATTATACCGCCGTTGACAGTAATATTGTTTGCCTTAGCGTTATAACCGCCGCCGATGCCTGCGCCCTTGCTGCCTTTTGCATTGATTCTGCCGCCGTTTATGACAATGTTGCTTGCGGATCTGTTATCATCGCCGCCGATAGCCGCAGGGTAGTTAGAGCTTGCCGCATTAAGTCCGCCGCAGCTGCTGCCGCAGATATGGCCGGCTTCTCCGCTGTGTTGGCAGGATATGGTGAGCGTTCCGCATTCGGCACTGTCTGAGTTCTTGGACAGTGCGGCGTAATTATAGGTTGTAGAAATAATATTGTCCGTGTTGTCGGCAAGGATTATGTTTACATTTCCGCTGCTGTTTTCGGCAATTTCAACAGCGCTGAGTTCATTCAGACCTCTTTGGATATTTATTCCCGCAAAAGTAATGTTTGCGGAAACGCCGCTCTCAATGTAAATGTCGTTGCTGCACGGCTGCGTCGGGTCAACATTTTTTACGGTAATGCCCTTGTCCGATAAAATTTTCAGCGTGGAGCCGTCAATTTTATAGTCTGTTCCGTAGACAAGTGGTTTATTGCTGTCTGTTGCATAGAAGTCGAGCTTCAGATTTTCAGCGTTTGACAGACCGCTTTCGGTGTAAATATAGTCGGTTGACGTATTGCCTACCGTTACGCTGTTTCTGCCGCTTTTCGGCATGAAAACGTAGGACTTGCCAACCTTGGTCGAACTATAGAGATCGGTGTTGTATGTGCTGTTTGACGGATATGCTTTTCCGTTTACGGTAATGCTTTCATTGCCCGAATTATCTATTTCCAGTAAAATCAGCTCTCTGCCGCTTGAGTCCTTCGGCAGGGAGGACATACCTATTTTGTCGGAATGTACGGTACAGCTATCGCCGCACTTCGGATATACCGAGCCGCCGTCTATTACGATGTCGGCAGGCTTTGCCACGCTGTCGGTAACGCCGATTGCGTCAGCGCTGCCGCTGCCAACTGCGTAAACCAACGCCGTCGGAAATTCTGATTATGCCTGTTCTGTCCGAGTTGCAGTTGACTCCTGCGCCGACAGCGACCGTACCTGTGCCATTGCCACCATAAGCGGTATTTGCGTAGATAGTGCCGCCGCTTATGTTTATGCTGTCAAATCTGCTGCAGTAAGCAGCGCCTATTGCCGCGCCGTAAAAGCGGCTGCCGCTGGAATTTCTGAATGCACTGCCGTATGCCGAAATTATGCCGCCGCTTATGTTTATAGAGCCAATGCCGCCGTTAGTGGCGCTGCCGATGCCTGCGGCGCCATTATCTCCACGTGCTTCGATTATGCCGCCCGAAATGTTTATGTCGGATACATCGGCTAAATTGCTGCCGCCGATGCCTGCGCCGTCATGGCCTACAGCTAAGATCATGCCGCCTTTTATGTATATGCCGCCGGTTTCGGTTCCATAATTACATCCTGAGGTGCCTATGCCCGCGCCGTGTCCCTGGCCGCACCTTGCGTCAAGCAAGCCGCAGCTTTCGCTGCACTGATGGTTTTCCTCATCTGCGTGTTCGCAGGTGATTGTAAGCCTTCCGTTTTTGGACAGCTTTTCAATGCCTGCCGCGTTCACGCCGTTCAGATAGTTGGAAGTCCCACCTTTAATGGTTATGGTTACGCTCGCAGAGCTGTCTCCCATGGATATAGCGGCGCCGTCGGTCGGTCTGATGCGCAGAGTGTCAAGCGTAATGTTCGCGTCAACGCCGTTTTTAATAAAGATTTTTGCGTTGACAAATTGATTGTTTACGCTCTTTATTGTTATTGGTGTGCTTTTCAGAATGGTCAGCAAGCTATTATTTTCGTCATAGCTGTAATCTCCGTTCGCAGCGGTTCCTCCGCTTATAAGAAATATGCCACCTACATTTTCTTTAGCTTCTCCAGCGTCTGCGCTGACGGACAGGGTTCCGCCTGCTATCATTGCCGAAACAGTAAGGGCGCAAGCTGCGAGCAATGCCGCAATCTTGGATTTTCTACCATGCTTTTGTTTCATTTTGTTACGTATAATCCAATTATCCTCTTTTGAGGTTAATTGATTATTCTCCTTTCTCCCATTTCTTGGGTTTTATTGAATACTCCATTATAATACTAAAAGCACTGTGGAACTGTATCTATAGCACTACAGCTTTGACTGTTCGGAGGTGACTCAGACCACGGCTTTTCGTCTATTACTGTTAATCAGTCTGTTAACGCATCGACGTTTCTATTTATGTGATTACACTGCCGAATCCTCTGTGGAAGACGGCAGCGCTCAAAATATTTGTCAGGTATAAACATATGTCACCTCTTTTTTCTCTTTTGCTGCAGTTTTAGTGCGGAATTTATATATTATCTACTAATCTAATCTTATCGCACAACGGCTTGTTTTGTCAATAGCAATTCCCATTACTTCACCGATATCTTTTAAAACTTCATCATAGTAATCAAAAAGATAGTAGTTCTGCTCCATACTCCATACTTTTGCAGTTACTTTTTTGAACTAATCTGGCTCGAGGCTTTATTTATAAGGTCTGGTCTTTGACCAGCTGTTTTTACGGCTATGCAGTGAATAATATAGGTTTAAATTCTCTTAATCAGAAAAAAATAAAATATGAATCCCTCTTCAGCAATCAAACAAGCTGCTATACTGATTTTAGTTTCCGTACAACATGATAGCGTGAAACCAATCTCAGCATAGCAGCCTTTTACATTCAATCCATTGTAAGAAAACAGCTTGTAAATCCTATGAGCATTGTGCTATAATAAATCAACGCAATAAAGTATTGTTGTTTTATTCTGATAATTTCAAATATAAGACAACCGGGAATTTATTATAGTAAGGAGGCTTACTTGCAGATGAACACACTCACGGTAGGATTTATAGGTCTTGGACTAATCGGCGGTTCAATCGCAAAGGTACTGAAGAAAAACCGACCTGACATATATACTATTGCATACAACAGAAGCGAAGCTCCGCGGAAGCAGGCATTAGCGGATGGTGTAATTGATACAGCAACAAGTAAAATAGATGAAAGCTTTCTTAAATGCGACTTTATTTTCCTGTGTACCCCTGTTGAATACAATTCCGAATATTTAAGGGAGCTGATACCCTTCATAAAAAAAGGCTGCATAGTAACCGATGTCGGAAGTGTCAAAGGATATATACATCACACTGTGGAGGAGCTTGGACTTGAGAAGTGCTTTATAGGCGGACACCCTATGGCAGGCTCTGAGAAGACCGGTTATGATAATGCCTCTGACATCCTATTAGAAAACGCATTCTATGCCATCACTCCTACCAAGGCAACTACACAGGACATGCTCGCAAGGTACATAGAGCTTGTAAAGCTTACCGGAGCAATCCCTGTTGTGCTTGAACCAGAGCACCATGACTACAGCGTTGCCGGAATAAGCCATGTTCCTCATATCATAGCCGCTTCATTAGTCAACCTGATAAAGCATTCTGATGACAAGAACGGAACCATGAAGCTTCTAGCAGCCGGAGGTTTTAAGGATATAACAAGAATAGCCTCCTCCTCACCTGAGATGTGGGAGCAGATATGTACCACCAATACTGATGCGATAGTTAAGCTTCTTGGAGATTATATTGATTATCTTACCGAAATCAAATCCATTGTCTCATCAAAAGAACACTCTTCCATAAATGCTTTTTTCGATGAAGCAAGGCAGTACCGCAACTCTGTCGCTGACGGCAGAAAAGGTCCGATTATCACGGAGCATGTCGTATATTGCAGCATTCAGGACAAGGAAGGCGCATTACTTGACATTATCAGCAAAATAACTGCCTCCCACATAAGCATCAAGAATCTTGCCATTGTCAACAACCGCGACAGTGAAGATGGAGCACTCAAGATTCTTTTTAACAACGAACTAGACAGACTCGCTGCAATCAATATCTTAGGCAGCTGTGTTGTTGGATAATTTTATAATATTTACAAAAAATGCACATCAACATGTGCCTTTTCTCCGATAAATTTATGTTTCTGCCCATATATCACTTTATAATCCTCTCACCATTTAGTTCCCTTGCTATCAGCTCCGAGAGTGGTTCCATCGCATTTTTGACCTCCTCGAAGCTGTTAGTCTGTGCGCCTGCTTCTATCAGCATGCTCCTTTTACAAAGATGAAGATTATATCTGTATGCTTCTATATATATGCATCTGAAAAAATCAGGATAATATGCCTTTCCAAGAAGATACATCTGATAAGTCAGTGCAAGATTTTCCTCCAGATACGGATTATACAGATAGTCTATCTCGCCCTGATTATTCGAATAGCTTATTCCGTTAAAAAGCATCACCTTTGCAGTCGGCTTTCCATCGATATTCGTAACAAAGTGAAGGTTATCGTTCACACCATCCCTGTGCAGATCTATAACCATATCAATCTCCGGATGAAGCTTTATAATCTCTGTAAGCTGCTGCTCAGCGTAAGTATACGCCTTGCTTCTGTCAAGTTTTCCATCCATCATATCGAACTCTGTCGTAATATGTATTACATCGAATCCATATCTCTCCTCTAGAAGCTGTTCAAGATAATCTCCTACCTGGACAATCGTCATCCCACTGCCATCCGAATCAGCAAACGCCTCCTGTGAATGTGTATGATATATAAGGATACATGGTTTCTTTTCTGTGACAGACAAATCTGTTTCCAAAAATTCGATTGGTTTTAAAAGTGTGCTTGAAAGTGCAGTGTGGGACGGAATTACATAAAAATTGTCATGAACAAAGTTAAAATTCACCAATTTTTCATATGAGTAAGGCACAACAGCGCTCACAACCGGTATGCTCTCTAAAGGTATGCCGCTGCCTGAATTGTCATTTGCGTCAGTAGTATTATCTTTATCGACATTTATATTGCTGCTTTCTCCGTTTCCATCGCTGTCTTCTCTGTTTTCATTGTCCACAGCAGCATTTCCGTTCTCACTATAATTATTGTCCACACTGCTGTCATTATAATTGTCATCAGAACTTGCATTTTCTTCAGGATTATCAAAAATGTTTTCATCGGTATTGCTGTCTTTATTTTCATTCTCATTTTTGACCGCATCCGTAACATATTCTATATAAGGTGTGTCTTTTAAGATAACAATACCTGTCTGTCTTTCATTTTCTTTGTCATCCAAAGTTCCTGCCGACATAAATCGAACAATAGGGAATATATTTCCGAACACGACAACTGCCGGATGTGTATGCCCATCATAATAATACAGCGGATTTTCATAAAAATCCGCCGGACAGAAAGTATTGCATGCAGCTTTTCCGAAACGCATCAGGTTATTGGTACGCATCACACCTAAAAAGAGCATCAATACAAGGCTTGTCAGGCACACACATTTAAAGCATTTCGACACCGGATTGCGATATCTTCCAAATCCTGATGCCCTAAAACCAAAGAATCTATTTCTCCTCACAATGTACTTCCACACATCCGGCTTTATTGCAGTATATTCCGATCCGTGTAAAATCATGTTGCAAATATTTTTAACGCTACAGCCGGGACATTGATATATTTATCGCTTCCGATATTGTAAAGCTTATCCTCTTCACTGTCTCATCTACATCCTTCGGCGTGACATACATCTGATACATGCTCTCAGGAATAAAATCCCTCACCACCTGCTTTTTCTTGACGTAATCCATACTGTCAAGCAGGCCGTCAAGTGCATCTGCTACAATTGTGGCTGCATCAACCACTGTAGGAACACCAATGGCAATAACAGGAATCCCCATATTAGTATCATTTATTGCACTTCTGTGGTTTCCGACACCTGAGCCCGGCATGATTCCTGTATCGGCAAGCTGTATAGTATTGGCAAGTCTTGCTGTGCTTCTCGCCGCAAGCGCATCAACTGCGAGAATACAGTCCGGCTTTAATGTCTTAACTACACCCTTTATAACCTCCGCCGTCTCCATTCCTGTCTGCGCTAAGACTCCCGGAGCTATTGCACTTACAAAACCAAATC
>OHQS01000375.1_pt1 | contig 31121 bp, 37 predicted proteins | sample 1578181 | NCBI WGS metagenome assembly OHQS01 (sample SAMEA3879528, study PRJEB24766) | human gut metagenome | biome: human-associated habitat; feature: feces | place: USA | collected 1985/1987 | reverse complement strand
TAATTTGGCAACCTTATTTGGCATATTTTTATCTGATATTTTAACAAGTTCCTCTTTAATATCTTTAATGCAATAACCCAAAGTTGCCATTCTTTCAAATCCCAGTTTATTAATTGCATCATTTAACCAAGGATATTTAATTAGAGCTTCATTTAATATAGGAGTTCCAACTTTAAATTTAGTTTCCCATTCAGCTCTTACATCTTTAATAAGCTCCTGAAATGACTTACTAGGAGCTTCAAGGTCTATCTTAATAGATTTATCTTCACATTCAGCAACCTTTATAAAGCCATTCTTTAGATATTCATTAGTAAGATTAACTCTTACAGAGTATAAACCTCTTGCAACCTTAAAATTGAATATATCTACTTTAGCCATATTTGGGTCAAATTCAAAGGTATAATCCTCATTAATTTGAATATATGTGTCACTTGTAAAGTCTGTAATCTTCTTACGAGCTACTTCTGGAAGCTGATTGTATGATTCAACTGCAATCTTTGTTTCTTCAATATTCTTTAATGTATTATTTTTAAATGTATCATAATCTATCTCTGCATATCTTGTGGCTGAATAAAGATGAGTAATCCAATTTAAATATTTACTATTTCTAATTCTACCAGCAATCTGTTGAATTGAAGTAGATATATCTAAAAGAGTCTGAGCTTTAGAGGAATCACTAACTACAATAATTCTTCCATTTTCATCATAAATATCAGAACCTTCAAATACAGTAGAAGTCAATAAATTAATCTTCTTAGGTTCATCATTTACTGAAGAATTCTGAATTGGCAGTTTAGTTCTATTATTCTTAGAATATACTACTCTTGTGTTATCTGCTGTAAGTTTAGCCTTTAAAATAAGATTCTTTATAAAGTCAACAGAGTTAACAAATATATAAGCATTACCTTCAACATTTCCACTTAAAAATCCATTTATAAGCTTAATTGTGGAAGCTTCTACATTCTTGCATTTAACAGTCTGAACTTTAGTCTCAATAACATCATCCCATTCTTGTCTTACTAATGGCAATTTAGACAATTCATCTAAAACAAATTCATCTTCTAAGGGAGTAGCAGTCATAAATGTATATTCTTTAAATAAGCTATATGTCTTTAATACATCTTTAATTGCGTCTCTTCTAAGACTATATTGATTAAATAGTATATGATATTCATCAATTAATAGGCTATAATCTTTAGGATTTACTGCTTCTATTACTTTATAAAGAGAATTATAAGTAACAATGATTTTAGGGCATTTAACTGAAGATATATAAGCTTCAATATCTGTCTTAGTAACACCTTGATAAACTCCAAAAATAGGCTCTTTACGTCTTTCATTAGGATATTGAGCAAGTTTATTCTCAACTAAACTTACAAATGGAACACATATAACATAAGGCTTATCACACTCTAAAGCCATTGAAGTTCCACCACATCCTACTTTACCTTTGTCAAATAAGCAGTTAGTAGGTAATTCATTGATTAAATTATTTAAATAAGTTTTCATAATAGTAATTTTTAATAAGTTAATAAATTTTATATGTAACTTTTTTTATTTATCTTACTACAAAATATTAGTAAAAAAGTTACAGTAAAGGTTAAAATTAAACTGGGAATTAATCCCAGCTCAATTTTCAATATGGAAGTAGTTTTAGTTTGATAGTACAAAGATAATACATAAAATTTCAATTTCCAAATATTTTTGCAATTATTTTTAATAAATTTTTTATTTATTATCTCTTACTTTCATAGTACAAATATACAACATTATTTTTAAATCTCCAAATATTTTTATGAAAAATTTTAAATTTTTTTTGAAAAAGTTGTTAAAAAATTTGGAGATTGGATAAAAATGTATTATCTTTGTATTACAATAAAAGACATAATATTAACAATTAAACTTTATAAATTATGAAAAATATATTTAAATATGCAATTATTGCAACGATTATTTTAATGGGAATAGCTGGTATTAGAGTATATAATGCTTATGGAGACTACCAAACTAAAACATTTGAGCTTAGATTAGAACAGGCAGAACTCCAGCATAAATTAGACTCTGTAATGTGGCATAATCCTGGAAGTTCAGAAGTATCTGAATTATATGAACAGTATTGTGATGTAACCTTAAAAATTCATAATGTAAGATAATGAAAACAGATATAAGAAGCTTAGTCTTTATAAAGAATCTATTTAAAGATAAATATAATATAGAAATAGAATGATGTAAAGACGATTATTCCAGATATGATGGAACATTTACTTGGAATAATATAGATTATATAATTGAAGTTAAAAGGAGAAGATTTAAATCCGATAAATATCCAACTACAATTATAAATAGGGATAAGTTTGATATACTTAGTAAATGTAACTCTATATTAGTCATTATATTTGATGATGGAGTTTATATTTATAAAGATGTAAAAAGAGCTTTTATTAAAGATTCAATGAAATATGGAAGAAGTACAACTGATTTTGGAGGAGAATATAAATACTCTTTAAAAACAGAGTTATCTTTAAAGAAAGCAATTAAATTAGAAATAGACACAACTTTTAGTAATTATATAAGAAATGACGACATATAAGGCAATACCTGGATATGAAAACTATTTAATAGGAACTGACGGTTCGGTCTGGAGTACTAGAACCTCAGTTCCGAAAAATATCAAACCTCAACTCCAAAATAGTGGATATTATTATGTTACTTTATATAATCAGTTTGGGCAAAAGAAATATCTAATACATAGACTAGTGGCAGAAGTTTTCATAGGTAAAAGTGACTTATGTATTAACCATAAGGATGAAAATAAGCTAAATAATAACTTAGATAATTTAGAGTACTGTACTTATGAATATAACAATAATTATGGCAGTCATAATATTAAAGTAGGAATTTCTCATAAGAAAGCAATTAGACAGCTATCATTAGATGGAAGTTTGATTAAGAGATGAGATTCCGCAATAGATGCTGAACGGGGACTTAATATACAATCCAGAAACATTGTAAAAGTTCTTAAAGGTCAGCGAAAAACAGCTGGAGGGTTTATTTGGGAATATGAATAACAATGAAATAATAGAGAAATACTATCCGTTTATTATGGAGTTAAAAGAAAAATTTGGTGCAGATGACGATTGCACACAAATGGTCTGCATTGCACTTCTAGAAACATCTAATTCCAAGCTTCAGTCATTAGATAGTAAGAATGAGCTGAAGTATTGGATTACAAGAGTATTTAAGAATAATTGGTTTTCTAAGAATAGTAGATACTATTACCAATATAAAAAGTACTATGAAATATTTAAAGAGCCATTAGAACAACAAACGGATAATTTAGAGGATTGGTTAAATGAAGCAGAAGATTAATATTGATGATTTATTAATTGAGTATAACTTTGAAATAGATACCTTTACAGAGATGGATGATAGATTACTTGCAATTTATCCGAAATGAGAGGCATTAAATAGAGCAGATAAGACTATAATTATCTTATATGCTGAATATCGAAGTTATAGAGAAGTTGGGAAGATTCTGGGAATTAGTCATACGACTATTCAGAGATTTATTAAACAAATAAGAGAGAGATTATGTTAAGCATACTTTTTATAGCTATTATTCTTGTCTTCTGCATTGATTTATCTGGAGCTATGGACAAGGCAAATAGATGGGTATGAAGTAAACTATATCCTGGAGTTAAATATACTGATTGGTCTATACCTTTATTTGGATGTTCTCTATGCTGCACTTGGTGGGCAAGTTTACTATATATCTTAGTAACTGGACAATTAAGCTTCTTAATGATTGCATATATTGCTTTAATTGCATTTATGACTCCAGTTATAAAGGATTGTATGATTCTAATTAAAGATATGATTACCAAACTAATAGATATAGTTTATAAATACTTGGATTAAAAATAATATATTTTAAATAAAAATGAAAGAATTAACAAAAGAACAGTATGAATATTTAAGTAAATTCGATAATAGGTTTAAATGTGCTGTTAGAGCTAACTATTGTCGTAATATCCAAAAGGAAGATACTGAAAGAATGAGAGCTATTTATGAGGAACTAATAGAGCAGCCATATAAAATGAATATAAACTGCGGAACTTGTGTTCTTAACCTTATAAAGAGACTTGGAGTTTACTACTTTGAATATGTTGAAAAACTAAAAACTATTGAGGATGAAGGAGCAAATAAAGAAGAAAGTAGGGAGACCGAAAAAGGCAGAGGTAGAAAAGGAACAAATAGACGAAGTAAAGACTAAATATCTTTATGCTGCAAGGTTATTTAATAAAGGATGGTCAAGAAATAAAGTAAGTGAGGAACTTCAAAGTAAATATAATGTAAGCCAATCAACAGCTGCAAGATATATTGGAGAAGCTTATAAGATAATTGCTGAAAAGAACGATAACCTTATAAAAAACCTTAGACATATACAATTATCAAGATTGGAATCATTACTGGATACTGCTATTAGTAAGGGAGATATTAGAGCTGCAAATGAGATTATTAAGACTATAAATAGTATGTTTGGATTAAATCAACCTGAGACTATTGTAGCTATTCAGAATAATGAAGTCCAGTTTAAATTTGGAGATCCAATTAACAATGACAAAAATATATAAAGGATATAGCCCATTTATCTATCAATTAAAGGTACATACTGCTATGAATGACTCATATAGGTCTGGTAAAATCTTTACAATTAAAGCAAAGAGACAGGTAGGTAAATCGTTCTTGGCAGAAAATGAATTATTGAGATTCGCTATAAATTATCCTGGGAGTGTTAATTGTATAGTTGAACCAACTCTTGGACAATCTAGAAAGGTATTTAAAGAACTTGTACAAGCTGTTATAGACTCTGATATATTAAGGAGAAAGAATGAAACCTTATTAGAATTAGAGTTTAATAATGGCAGTTCTATACTATTTAGATCTGGGGAACAAATGGATTCATTACGAGGATTCTCCGTTAGTGGATTATTAGTACTTGATGAGGCAGCTTATCTTAAAGATGAAGTATTTGAAATTATTAAGCCTACCACTGATGTATGGAATGCTCCAATACTTATAATTAGTACTCCAAGGTTTAGAGAAGGATTCTTTTATGAATGTTTTAAAAAAGGCTTTGATGGCAATTTTAGCAAATATTATCAATCCTTTGATTGAGCATTAGAAGATACCTCTATGCTATTGAGTGAGGATAAACTTGAAATGTATCGCCTTACAACCTCCAAAAATAAATTTAGAACTGAATATCTTGGGGAGTTTGCAGATGATGATGGTTGTCTCTTTAATAATATATCTAACTGCATAATTGATAAAAAACCTGAATATCATAATCTTTATATTGGAGTTGACTGGGCTACTGGTTCTGGTAAAGACTATACTTGTATTACAGCTTTAAATGAAAATGGGCAGATGGTCTTTATAAAGTATTTTAACGACAAAACTCCAACAGAACAAGTTGATTTACTGACAAATATATTTACTGAGTATCAGGGATTTATAAAGATAGTTCAAGTCGAACAAAACTCAATAGGTTCAGTGTTTTATGATATTCTTGTAAAAAGGAATTCTAAATTACGGATAGTTAAGTTTTTAACTACTAATAAGTCTAAAGCAGCTATTGTAAATAAGCTACAAGCTGCATTAGAAAACGAAAAGATTGGTATTTTAAAGGATGATAAACTATTAAATGAATTAAGACTATATGAAGCCAGTTATAATCCAAAGACTGGAAATGTATCATATAATGCTCCATCTGGATTTAATGATGATACTTGTATATCTTTAATGTTAGCTTATGATGCTTTAAATACAAATAAAGGAACTTATAATATTGCAATTAAATAATGAATATAGCAACTAAATGGGAAGACGTAAGTCTTAAACAATATGAAGCTCTAATGGAGTTTATAAACAGTAATGCAAAGATGACTGATTTAGATAGAAGTATTGAGATATGTGCATTACTTTCAGATGATCCAGATAAAACAAGAGATGCTCTTTTGAGTATGGGATTAGATGAATTAGCTACAGAACTTAGTAAAGTTCAATTTATAATCAATAAATACAAAGCTAAGGCTCCAGAAACTGAATATACTATTGCTGGAGATAAATATACTGTACAATTAAATATTAGGCAGATGACTGCTGCTCAATATATAGATTTTCAGAACTTTTATAAAGACTATCAAAAGAATTTTAAATATATCTTTTTATGCTTCTTAATTCCAAAAGGTAAGAAATATAATGAAGGCTATGATTTAATTGAACTGGCAGATAAGTTATATGATAAAATTCCAATTACTGTCATAAATGACATTATGGTTTTTTTTTGCAATCTATTAGCCGCATTAACGGTCAGTACCCTAATCTCTTCAATAAGGGAGATGAAGAAGATGCTGAAGAAGGAGAAAGATCCAGTGAAGAAGTATCAATTAAGGAAGATGATCGTTCAGTCTCGGAAAACAGTGAGTTTGGTGCAAAATGGAACTGGGTTTGTTGAATAGACAGAGTTAGTGAAGTTACAAGATTAAATTGGCATCAAGTCTATGATATGTATATTCAAGAGTTTCTTAATATTATATGTTATCTAATAGATAAAGGAAATGAAGAAAAAAGACAAATAGAAGAGTGAAAGAGGAGACACTAACTGTAACCTTTTTACTCATATTTGGTACTAAGATAATATAAAAAAGTTACAAGGGAGTAAAAATCTCCCTTGCTTTTTGTATAGCTACTAATATTCAGAACAATATATTTTATAAAAAATGACAAGTCAAGATTTAAAATTCCCTAATCTTGAAGGAGTACTAAGACAATATGGAAGTCAATTGATTTCAATATATAGACAGAAGTTATTACAGAATAATGCTGATGATACAGGTACATTAGGTAATACTTTAAACTACATTGTTGAGGATCAAGATGGAATTTATGAAGTCAGCTTACAAATTCAAGATTACTGAAAGTATTTGGAAGAAGGTAGATCTCCAGGTAAATTTCCACCTATTAGTGAAATAAAGAATTGGATAAGAACTAAACCTGTATTACCAAGACCTTATGGAGGTAAACTTCCATCTACAGATCAACTTGCATACTTAGTTGCAAGAAAGATTCATTTACAAGGAACACAAGGAAAGCGTATATTAGAAGAATCTTTAGATGAGCTTTCGGCTGTTGCATTGTTAGATGATGCAATTACAAAAGATTTAGAAACGCAAGTTAATAATGTATTTAAAGACTTTTAAAAATGACATTTATACCAAGTAAATTAGGAATACCAAGAAGTACAGGAACATATCCTGTTAAATGGGAAAATCCAGGATGGGGTCTTACAGGAGTATATGATTATTGGCTATGAGGAGATGACTATTCAGAAGAGGGTCCATTAGATGTTACTATTTCTAATGCAAGTACAAGCGGTTGTACTATTAACTTTAGAAACCCCTCAACTATTACAACGGACTCTTCTACAATATTTAGATTCTATCCAAGAGGACATACTACTGCTTTATTGGAAGATACTATGCCAGTTTATCTTCATAGTAAAGCCCCTGGATATTATCCTGCAAATAGCAGTATAACAGTACCCAATACTGGAGGTACTTATACTGTTGAATATATATTAGGTAGAGCAGATATTATTAAATGAACTTGTGATGTAGTAAAGGCTATTGCTTTAGTAAGTGTTGAGGTATTAGAATGGGATTCCTGCTCTATTAAGTTTAAGATTACAGTAAATGCTAATACTCAATGGAATACTAATCTTACTGGAACTATTCAATTAGGAGCTTATTATGATACTAATAAGTTTATTTCTTATAGTTATGGCTTTACTATTGAAAAGAGTGGAGTTCCAGAAGATTTGAAGTTAATAGTTAATCCATCATCTGGAACTTATGGAGCTGGCCCAGGTGTTACTGATAGATTTATGTGCACTCTAACAAGTACTGAGGAAGAGATAACAGAATTATCTGTAACTTGTCCAGGATCTTCAAATATTATGGTTGATAAAGTTAATAAATACTTTGTTATTACTTTTCCTGATAATGCTACAACTAGTATTAAAAACTATGCTGCATTAGTTACTGCAATAACCTCTGGTGGATATACATTAAATGCTACAGTTCCAATTACTAAGTTAGCTACTTCTTTATCTTTAAAGTCCAGTGTTAGTATTGGATATACAGCAGGAAGATATAAGATAGACGGTACAGGTTCTGATAATTTAGATGATGTAGTATTTGCAATTCCAGCAGATGCTCAGACTTGGTTAAGTAAAATGGAGTTAGTAATAGAAAGAGGAACTCCAGGAGGTATGAATATTGTAAGTATTAATTTTGATGCTACAGAAAATACAGGTAATGCTTCAAGAAAAGCAACAGTTGGAGTTACAGTAGTAAAAAATGGTTCTAGTGTTATAAATACTTCATTTAATATTGTACAAGAGGTTAAAGCAGATATATCTCCAATATGGAAAGATTATATATGAGAAGAGGAAACTTTAAATGATTTTATAGAATATCATCTTGATTATGCAGGAGATACTATTTATGCTGGTAAAGCTTATAAATATCCTGATACTACAGGAGTACAATTTTTACTTAATGATGTATCTGAAGACTTTTTAGATAACGGCATTATATTTCCATCTTTTGGAAAGACAGAAATTATACCTAACTATTTAAAAACCTTTACATTAATAACTTCAAGCGGTAGTGAAAAGCCTGTAACATTCTTTAATGATTGGTCTTATAAAGATACAGATTTAACTAAGCCTTATTTCTTAAGTGATCCTATTGACACTTTAGTTGATTCAAGACAGTATGTATTATGTAGTTGGATATTCCCAACTGGTGAAGGTGTGCTTAATAGACGTTATACTACACCTGAAGGAGTAGCAACTACTGTAGATATTACATTACGACAAGGAATTAATGGTTATACTTATGCAGAACCTTTAGGCAATTTACTTTTAGAATGCAAGAGTAAATATGAAATAGGATTTGTTGAATCTGGCTCTTTTACTACAACTATTAATTATCAGATTGATACTACTAATAAGAATTATGTATTATATTATACTAATGCTTATGGAGGATGGGATAGTTTATTAGTACAAGGTAATGTTAAACAAACGGATCAAATTGAATCTCAGACTTATGTAAGAAAGGTATTAAATACCGCTTCTCAGTTTAGTAAAAATAAGTATTTAAACACTATAGTTCCAGAATGGACTTTATATACTAATTATCTTACAGATACTCAAGCATCAAAGATGCACCATCTATTAGAATCTACTATGGTATATTTACATAATCTGGAGGATAATAAGATTATTCCTGTAATAATTACTAATAATAGTTGTGAGTATAAGACATATAGTAATCAGGGTAAAAATATGTTTTATTATACTATAGAAGTGCAAAGTTCTCAAGATAAATATAGAAAATAAAATGAGAAAGAATATTAAATTATTTATTGCAAATAAAGAGGTTGACTGTAGTGAGGGAATTAGTCTTCCTATAACTTATACAGTTGAGGATTTCCAAAACCCCACTATAGTCAAGAACTCGTTTAGTAAGACGATTTCTATACCTGGTACCAAAAATAATAATAAGATATTTGGAGAAATCTATAAATTAGATAGATTACAACATATTGAAGACGGTCAGTTTAGCGGTATTAATTTCAATCCTTCAAAACGAGTTGATTTTGGAATCTATGATAATGGAGATTTAATAGAATCTGGTTATATGCAATTAAATACCATACAAATTAAACAGAAGGTCATTACATATAACATTACTTTATATGGAGGCTTAGGAGATTTCTTCTATGGGCTTAAATATAAAGAAGATGGATCATTAAGAACTCTTGCTGATTTACAATACTTTATTACAGATGAGGAAGGTAATGTTTTACCTGCTGATACTGAAATGGATTTTTATATTAATAAAGATTTTGTAAATAAATCATTTAATAATTATTGGAATAGCGACTTTACTACATTAGATAGCTTTGTTGGATTTATTCCTGCATATAATGGTTTATATGAGAATTTTGACAATGAAACTTGTTTAATAAATACAGCAGGAGACACTCTATTTCCCAAATCTGCAAGCGATGGAGGAACAACATATACTCCATATAATGGTTATGCTTTAGCACAATTAAATAGAGCTTATACAGAATGGGAAATAAGAGACTTACGCAGTTATATGCAAAGACCAGTGTTAAAACTTTCTAAGCTTATAGAAACTATTTGTAGAAAAGAGAATTCTGGATATGATGTAATATTTGATGATTACTTCTTTAATTATGCAAATCCTTATTGGAGTAAATCATTTGTAGCTCTTCCCTTGCTTGGAAGTAGTGAAGATGAAGAATCAGATTCTATTAAAGAGAACGCAAAGCTTATTAAATATGGAGCAGATAACTGGTGGGTAGGATTAAAACCTGGAGGAACAACAACTTCATATAATTGAGGATATACTTCTGTTGATGGCAGCGAGGTAATAGTTCCTGGAGAAGGAAATATTATTGATTTATCTGCAACACCTGCTAATACTTTAGTAAATATCTCAATGGATTTTCAGGTGTTCTTCAATGCTAATGCTAGTTCCTCTGCAAATAATCTTTATTTATCATATGTACGCAATGGAAAAATGGGAAATACTGAGTATCATAATGATCCGTATAGAACATCTTTAACTGTTCAGATACTTGTATATAATGCCGATGATGAATCTGTTCCATCTAAACCTATAGCATATTCTCCATTGTATAATTTTACAAATAAGATTAATACTCAAGTTCAAGCTGGACCATCTACTTGGTTTAATTATTATCCTCTTACTGATGCTCCTGTTGAGGCTATTTATGGCCATTTTGTTAAAGATAGTGGGCAGAGGTACTATTTTAAAAGTGATACGGGAAGCAATACCTTTAGATTTGTAGTTAAAGATATGCCAAAAGTAAATAAGATAAGGGTGTCAATTCAATTTGCCAGAAGAACAGAAAGTCTCTATAATCAAGATGCTTTATGGATTTCAGATAATATGAACCCAAATAATGTTACTGCATCAAGAGTAGCAGGATGATCTGAATTTTTATATGATTCAGATCAATATACATTAATTGCAAGTTGGCCATCGGCTGTAACATCTGATGCTCTTATTACTAAGCAGAAGCTTTTAAAGACAGAATCTACACCTGCGGATTATTTACTTAGCTATGCTAAAATGTTTGGATTATATTTTATTAAAGATATAGATTCCAAAACTATTAGAATATTTACCAGAAACAACTTCTTTAAAAATAAGATAACAGATTGGTCTAAACGAATTGATTATTCAAAAGATTTTTCAGTTAATCCATTATTATTTGATAAGAAGTGATATACTATGAAACAAGAAGCTCCTGAGACGTATTATGCAAAGAAATATAATAAACAGTATGATATAACTTATGGGCAACAGAGATTAGATACAGGATATAATTTTAATAGTGATAATACAGATTTATACTCAGATAACTTATATGAAAATGTAATATCTGCAAGAGATGTAGATAAGTATTATAGAAACTATTTTAATAGTTCAAGTTCACCTGTTCCTTGCTTCTTAAATGATAATATTACTTATCAATTATTCCATTCTACATCTACTGAAAGAAAAACAAACGATCAGGATCTTTATGGAGTAAATTTCATTGATTCATCTAAGACTACAGAGTGGTGGGATGTTCCTGGTAATGATATATTTGCAAAGACTTGTTTCTATTCATTAGATAATGATGAGCAAAGTTTAGAAGAAATTAAATCGACATTACTGTTCTATAATGGCAATGTAGAGATGAAAGATATTGATGGAAATCCTATTACATATTGGATTACTGATGATGTTACAGAAATGTCTGTATTAAATGATTCTGAACCTTGCTATTTATATACTACTAGAGAAACTAATGAAGCTGGTGCTAAGATTGCAATTAAAAGAACCTCTTTACCACAATTCATAAGATATAATATATCAAGTAATTATGTAATATCTAGTTGGGATTTTGGATTACCAAGAGAAATTTATATAGATAAAATTGCATATCCAGAACAAAGTGTTATTTATTCTCAATTCTGGAAAGAGTTCTATACTGATCAATTTGATGTTAATACTAAGAAAGTTACTTGTTTTGTAAAATTAAATGATTTACAAGTAAACTTTGATATGTTAAGACAATTTTATTATTTTGAAGATAGTTATTGGGTATTAAATAAAATAGATGCTTATGATGTTAATTCTGATGCAACTACCAGATGTGAATTTATAAGAGTTCAAGACATCAATAATTATATAGGAGGAGTATCTACTTTAGGTAAATACATAGAAGTAAGTGACCCAGAAGTTACTGTAGGGTATGAAGCTGGAAGTAAAGTTGTAACTATAGAATCTAATGTTCCTTGGAAAGTTAGTTGGTATAATAATTTGAAGATTACAAATATTTCACCAATGGAAGGATTACCTGGAATTAGTACTATGACTATTGAATATAATGAAAATCCTAAATATATTGAAGATAACTTCTATTTAAGTTTAGTAGCTCAATCTGATATTTATGAAAGATTAGGACAAGTATATTTTTATCAAACTCCTGATCCATCTAAATCAGTAAAGCTTTCTGGAAAAGTAACAGATGCAGATGGTAAAGTATTAGATGTACAACCTTATATCTATGTAGATAATGACAACTTTGTAGATAGTACATATTGTGATGCAACAACTGGAGAGTACTATTTATATGTTCAAAAAGGAGTTCCATTCCATTTTGAAGTACAATTATCAAGTGTTGTTAAATATGAGGAAGAACTTACTTTAAATGCAGATACTATTAAAAATATTACTATTTAAATATGGCTGAAGAAATTAAAAAGGTAATAGATATAGATACTACTAAAAGTACAAAGTCAATCAAGCAGCTACGAGAACAAGTAGCTGGCTTGACTGACGAACTTGAATCATTGGAAATTGGTAGTTCTGACTATTCCAAAAAACTTGAAGAGCTTGTAAGTGCACAAAACAAGCTTAATGTAGCTACTGAATCTATGCAAGGTAAGACTGTAAATGCAGTTAAAGCTTTTGATAGTATTAACCAAGTAGCTGGCGGTCTTGCAGGTGGAGTTTCGGCTGTAAGTGCTGCATTTACTTTATTTGGAAGAGATACAGAGAATCTCCAGAAAACTATGGTTAAGCTTCAAGCAGCTATTGCTATAGTTCAAGGAATTGGAGGATTAAAGGGTTTAGGTGAAGGTGTTCTTAATGGAGTAAAATCATTTAAGGCTTTATCTGTTGCGATGGCTGGTGCTACGACTGCTACTGGAGGTTTATCTGTTGCGATGGGAGTGCTACGAACTGCTATTATATCAACAGGTATTGGAGCATTAGTAGTAGCATTAGGAATGTTAGTAGACTTTGCAATCAAAGCAGCATCTGGAGTTGATGATTTAAAAATTAGTATTTCAGGGTTAAAAGACATAACAGACCAATGAGGAACTAGCTATGCACAAGCTAATACAGAAATTGCAGGATTAGAAAGACAGAGAGAAAGAGATTTAGCTGAAGGTAAAAAGAATGAAATACAAATCTGAAAGGATTATGCTCAAGCATTAGGTGAATTAGATGCTAAATTATTCCAGCAATTTGGAAGTGTAACTAAAGCATATAATGATTCATTTACAGATATACTTAAGAGTAATAAATACTTCAGAAAAGAGTTTAAGAAATCTGGATATGACACTTGGGAGGAGTATTCACAAGCTATACAATGAGGATTAAAAACTAGTTCTAATGAAGTTGATTTCTTTTTAAGTAAGTTAAATGATGATCAAAGAGCTGCTTACGACGAAGCTTCTGGTATCTACAATGCATATATAGAGAAGAGAAATAGTTTAATGCAGAAAACTTCAGAAACTTATGAAAAGATTAAACTGATGGAAATCTCTGCAGAGCGTAAAGCCAGAGAAGAGGCTAAGGCTAACTATCTAAAGAATATTGAAGATGCAAAGAAACGTAACGCTGATTTACTGAAGGTTATCAATGATTTCTATGAAGAGAATAGAAAACTGCTATTAGATGATGAAGCTAGAGAGTTAGATGAATTAAATACCAAATATCAAAATCAATTAGATGCTCTTAAAACAGCTAAAGATAAAGAGCTTATAACAGTTGAGGAATATAGAAAGAGATTAAAGCAAATAAATGATGCTTATGATAAAGAGTATCTAGACAATCAGAACGAGCGGTATCGTAAAGAAATTAATAATAGAATTAATTCTTTAGAACAACTTAGAGAACGAGAGAATAGATTTTTTGATCAAAGGCAATCTGAGTTAGATACTAAATATAATAAGACATATACACATAATGCAGGTCTTGGAAACGAATACAAGACTGCGGGAGATATAAAGAGTGAAAAGAACGATAGAATAACACAATCTAATGAGCTACTTGAAATACAGTTAGGATTCTACGAAAGAGATAATAAAAGAATTGGAGAATTACAAACCACTTTAAAAGAATCGTTTGATAATGGCTTAATAACTCAAGAAGAGTATAATAATGAGTATGCAAGATTAAATGCAGAAAGAGAAGCAAATGATACTGCTGCTGCAAATGCTATTGTAGCTAATGGAGAAAAAATAAAGGCTGCTAAAAAAGATGAAATTAAAGACATTGTAGCTGCTGTTCAAGGAAGTTTTGCTGCATTAGGAAGTTTAGGTGATGCTGTAGCTCAAAACTATAAATTTGAGGCAAATAATTCCAAGAAGTCATTAAAGGAGAGAGAAAAAGCTATGGAAAATTATAAGTCTATAGCTAAAATATCTACCGTATTTAATACCGCTTCTGCAGCAATGAATGCTTATAACTCTATGGCAGGAATTCCAGTAGTAGGTCCTGTATTAGGTGGTATTGCTGCTGCTGCAGCTATTGCTATGGGATTACTTCAAATTAAAAATATTGAAAATGAAGAAATATCTGGTAGTGATGTATCATCTTCAGTATCCGCTCCATCTGCACTTACACAAGCTCCTGTTGAGTATACTCGAAATTTACTTGGAAATAAAGAGACTGATGAACTTAATAATCCAGTTAAGTGTTATGTTGTTGAATCTGATATTACTTCAGCTCAAACTAAGGTAGCAGTTACTGAATCTAATGCTTCATTCTAGAAATGTTTAATGTAACTTTTTTATTCTTATTAACTACAAAATATGAGTAAAAAGGTTACATTAGATATTCTAAAAATATTACAAATTTATAAAGTGCTATATATTAATAAAAATGGAAATTACTTATAATGATCTTCCATTATTTCAGGCAGTGATTACTGATGATTGTGATGGAATAGAATATGTTGCTTTAACAAGCAAACCAGCTACACAAGTTAACTGGGTTGCTTTTAGTAATTCTCAGAAGTTCTCGATGGATGAAGATAAGCATTTAGTAACATCTTGCTTAATGTTAAGTGATACTCCAATTTTCAGACGAGATGAGAAACTCGGAGAATACTACATACAGTATGATAAGGAAACTCTTCGTAAAATGGCAGAGAAGATGCTGTATGATAAGAGAACTACAGATGTAAATATTGAACATTTAGAAGATTCTGATTTAAATGGAATTACTCTACAAGAAATCTATGTAAAGGATATTAATAGAGGAATATCTCCAGTTGAATTCCAGGATGTTCCTGATGGTTCTTTATTTGCCACTTATAAAGTAGATAATCAAGTTATTTGAGATGCAATTAAAGCTGGTAAGTTTAAAGGGTTCTCAATTGAAGGTTTATTTACTTTAGAGAGAAAGTCTGATGAATATGACGAAATAAAAGAGATCCTTAATATGATTAAGAAGATAAAAAGAGTTAAACATTAAAATTATTAATTAAATGAGCAAATTCACAAGAATCAAGCTTGAATTGGCTAAAATGCTTGCAAAGTTCAGTGATATTAAAACTGATAAGGCAGTACTTACTTGGGATTCAGATGAAGACTTACGCGCTGGTATGGATGTATATGTTCAGGATGAGAACGGAGAATACAAACCTGCTGAGGATGGTGAGTATGTAACTGAGGATGGAAAGACGATTGTTGTTAAAGACGGTAAAGTAGAGTCTGTAACTGATCCTAAAGCTGAGGTTGATCCAGAAGAAGCAGCTAAATCAGAAGTTGATGCTGCTTGTGGGAAACGCAAGGTAGAAACTGCTGAAGAGCCAGTTGATCCTGAAGTAGCTACTGATGGTGACAAAGAAACTGTAACTGATGCAATTGATGCAATTCATCGCGAAATTAATGAGCTTTATGACATTGTTGATAAGCTTGTTAAGAAAGTAGCTGAATTAGAGGGTAAATCTGAAGCTACAGAAAAGACGGTTGAAAAGATGAGCAAAATGAGTGCTGCATTTTCAGCTGAGGAACAGATAGAAGGTAAAGCTTCAATAATGACTGGCAATCCTGTTATTGATAAAAAGCTTAAAAACTTTATTGGTTAATTATTAAATTATTTATAAAATTATGGCAAATAGTCCTGTAATGACTAGTCTTACTGCTTATGTAGAGCAGAGACGTCTTCCTCTTATTAAAGAGGCTGTATTAAAGGCTAAGAGTGCTTCGTTGTTCAATCTTCAAACTGACATCAAAACTAGTGCTGCTCTTAACCTGTTATCAACTGCTATTCAGTTTGGCGATGGCCTAGCTTGTGGTTGGGATGAAGCTGGAACTCAGACTCTTTCTCAGAGAATTCTAGCTACTGGTAATATTAAGATCAATATGGCATATTGTGATAAAGAGATGCTTAAATACTGGACTCAGTATCAAGTACGAGTAGCTGCTGGTCAGAAGACGCTTCCTTTTGAAGAGGATTTCGTAAATGCAGTAGTTGAGAATGTTAAGGCTGCTATTGAGACTGCTATTTGGCAGGGTGATACTGCTTCTGAAACAAATAACCTGAAGTATTTTGATGGTCTGTTAAAGATCCTTGGTGCTGCTGATGGGGTTGTTGATGTAGTAATTACTGGAGCATCTGCTTATGATGACATTATGGCTGTTTATAACGCTATTCCTGAGAAGGTTCTGGATGGTGCTTCTATCTTAGTTGGCAGTGATACTTTCCGTAAATTTATCCAGGAGTTAGTTGCTAAGAACTACTACCACTATAGTGGTGAGAATCTTAATGGTGAGATTATGCTTCCTGGTTCGCAGGTTAAAGTAATCGCTGTTAATGGTCTTAATGGAACTGATAAGATTGTTGCTGGTCAGTTAGATAAGAACTTCTTCTATGGTTGCGATATGATGAACGATGAAGAGAAGTTTGAATTGTGGTATTCACAAGATTTCCGCGAATTTAGATTAGCTATTGAATTTAACGCTGGTGTACAGGTTGCATTCCCTGATGAGGTAGTTCTTGGTGCCAAAGCCTAATTTCAATAGAGTTTAACTTTAAATAAGATTGAAATTATATGGCTTGTTTAATAACTATCGCTGGTATTACCCTGGATTGCGAATCTTCGCTTGGTGGTATCAAACAGGTATGGATTACTCAGTACGATAATGTTAAGAGTGTAACTGTAGATGATGAGACTAATCAAATCTCAGCTATTACTCTTGAATCAGATGCTAAATGGTATAATTACCAATTCCGCAAAGGTACTGGTTCTCTAACCTCAACATTGAACGTTGACGAAACTGCAGGAACCAACTATGTAAGTAATGAGCTTGCTCTTGTATTTACAAAGATGGAGACTAAGAAAAGAATCGAGATTGCTGCTCTTTCTATTGGACAACTTGTAGTTGTTGTAGAAGATTCTAATGGCAAATACTGGTTCTTAGGAAAAGATGACTATGTAAGCGCTTCCGCTGGTACGGGTGTTACTGGTACTGCAAAAGGTGATCAGAACGCTTATACGCTGACTTTAGCTACTGACTCTGAATCATATCCTTATGAGTTGAGTGCTGAAGCTATTCAAAGTGTTGTAGGTGCTTAACAACAGAAGAGGGGCGAGTATTAATTTACTTGCCCCTTATTTTGTTTATGGACAGATAATTAACTATTTATATTTTATAGAAAATGGCTATTAAATATACAACACCAGAAGTGGCAAAGAATACAACTTCAAGAGATATTGAAGCTTTAGCTGCTCAAGAATGTAAATTACAGGAGAAGTCTGTAGAATATACTCAGAATGCTGAGTTCGTTGTAACTCCAGATGAGGGTTATGATGGTATGTCGAAAGTAAATGTATCTGTTGATGTTGTTGTTCCTACAGTACAAGCTACTAAAGAGATTACAATTACATCTAACGGATTAATAGATATTTTACCTGATCCAGATTATGATGTTATGGAGAAGGTTTCTGCACAAATAAATGTTCCAGTACAACTCCTACTTTACAAGAGAAACATATAACAATAGATAAAAACCTATCAATGACTGAAGTTAAACCTGATGCTGGCTATCAAGGTTTATCAAGTATTGAAGTAGATGTAGAGATTCCAGTTGAGGAGCATAGAGAAGTTACTATTACAGAGAATGGAACTACAATGATTCATCCTGCAGATGGATATGATTATATGGAGTTTATTGATGTAACTGTTAATGTTACGAATCCAATGAATACCTATGATATTACACAAGCTGTAGTTAATTTATATAGGTTTACGGGAACATCTGTTCCTGCAAATGTTGTAGGTTGAGAAAATTTAGTTGATGGAAGATATAAATGTCAAAGATCAAAAATTAAGGAGTTCACTATGCAATTGCCTAAATTAGAAGATGGCAGATATATGTTTACAGAATGTGCTGATTTAACATCATTCACTATTCCAATGCCTGAATTAACAGATGGGTCTAATATGTTTAGCAGAGGTACCTTATCTGGATATAATAGCCTGAAAACACTTAATTTAGACGCTCCTAAATTAGTAACTACTACTAATATGTTTGGAGATTGCATTAGATTAACAGATGTAACATTAAACATTCCATCATACACATCTCAAGAAAGTTCAATAAATCCTATATTTTCAAAATGTAGTGGAATTACTAATCTTACAGTAAACGGTGAGCTTAGAGCAGGATTATATCTATCAGCAAGTACCAATCTTACTACTGATTCTTTAATGTCTGTTATTAATGCATTAGTTGATTTAACAGGGGAGAATAGCAAAACTTTAACATTAGGAGCTACCAATCTGGCAAAATTATCAGATGAACAGAAAGCAATAGCTACTAATAAAAACTGGATATTAGCATAATGGAACATTTACATATTGAGACTAGCATATTTATAAAGTTATACTCTGATGAAGGATATTTTATCACCTCATATAAAGAAGGTGATGATATTAAAGAGTATAGTGCATCAACTATTTTATATTGCCCTTTAACCTTTGATATATCTATTTATAGGGTTATTGATGCAGAAACAAATGAAAGATATTTAAAAGAACAAGAGGAATCTTATAAAAATAAATAATATGGCAAACGAAACTGAAAAGACAATTCTTCCCTATCTTAATGTCCTTGAAGTCGAAACAATAGATAAGTCAAATGTGACTAAAGTTATTGTTATTGACAAGGATGATGAAGTTAAGGTTATGGATGGTTCTCAGTTAGGAACAAACAGTTATTTTGATATTCAAAATAAGCCTGAAATTAATGGAGTTGAGTTAAATGGAAGTATGACTTCTGATGAACTTGGAATTCCGTCAGTTGAAGGTGTTGATAATCAGATTACTGAGAAACTAGCTGACTATCCAACTAAAGAAGAGGTAACTGCAGAGATTACTGAAGCCACTGCTGGAAAGCAAAATACACTTGTTCAAGGTGATGGTATAGTAATTGAAGAGAATACTGTTTCTGCAGATTATAATACTATTCGTAACAAACCATCTTTAAATGGAACTGAATTATCTGGAGCAGCTTCAATAGTACCTGCCATTAATATTCAATCAGTCCCATCTAAAGTTACTTTAGCTCCTGTATTTGGTAATCAAACTGGAGAAGCAGTTGAACTTCCAATATATAATACAGAGACTAATCAAGCTGGTATGGTTAATGGTCCTCTATATGCACAATTAACAGATAAATATACCAAAGCTGAAATTGATGCTTTAAATACAGCTATTAATAAAGAGATAGCTTCAAAACAGGAAACGCTTACAGCAGGAAAGAATATATCTATTATAGATAATGTAATCTCTGCTTTTGAGAATCATTTCTTACTTAATTTAGATGAGAATGATCCTGTAAGACAGAAACATATCTATGACTTTATTAGAACTAATCTGGACTTCTATTTATTCTGCCAGATTACATATAAAGGTGATATTATAGTTATTCCTGTTGCAACTATTGAACATCCTGAAACTATTGATTTATATGGTTATTATTTCCAAGATAATGGTGTATTAGTAGTTATTAATGCAATCTTAGTAAATAATGGTAATATGACTGTTAAAGTTACTGAGGTTGATCTTACTAATAAAGGATATACTAAAGAAGAAGTAGATGCCAAACTTGAGGAAAAACAAGGAGTATTTACTCCACAAGCTCCATTAGCTTTTAATGAAGATAAATCCCAATTATCTGTAGATTTATCTGGATACCAACCAGTTGGTGATTATGCTTTAAAGAGTGATATCCCAACTAAAGTTAGTGAGCTTACTAATGATTCTAACTTTGTAACTGAAGCAGAGGTTTCTGGAGATTTAGCAGGTAAAGCAGATAAGACTTATGTTGATGAGCAGCTTGCTACTAAACAGCCTGTAGGAGATTATGCAACAAAAACAGAACTTGCTGGTAAAGCTGATTCTTCTGTGGTAGAATCTTTATCTACTCAAGTAGCAACTAATACTTCAGATATATCAATTATTAAAACAAAACAAGAAGAAGATGGAGATAAGATTGATTCTCTTGATAAAGAGATGGCTACTAAGCAAGATTTACTTGTAAGTGGAACTAATATCAAAACAATCAATAGTCAGTCTTTACTTGGAGAAGGTAATATAGAAATTGAAAGTGGCTCTAATATTCCATTTCTATTTATAAATTCCACTACTCATCTTTCTGGAGATTTCGCTGCTGTTAAGAATGCTATAGCTAATAAAACACCATTTGAGCTTTATTATGTAAATATTCTAGGTTATGGTGATATAGCAGCTCCAGAAGTATGTTTTGTTTCAGGAGAAAATATTCAAGCTACATTCCATTTTGAATCTGGCACAACTAATCATACTTTAGTTACTGCTCAGATTACTCCAACTGGAGTTTCTGTAGATAAGAGTTACCATAATTATCAAGAACAATTAGTCTCTGGGACTAATATAAAGACTATTAATGGTGAAAGTATTTTAGGAGAAGGTAATCTTGAAATATCTGGTAGTGGAGGGACTACCGATTATACTCAGTTAACAAATAAACCTCAGATTAATTCTGTTGAACTTAGTGGTAATAAGAGTCTTGAGGATTTAGGTATACCAACTAAGACATCTGAGCTTACTAACGATAGCGGCTTTTTAACTTCTATTCCTGATGAATATGTTACAGAAACTGAATTAAATGCAGGATTAGGAAATAAACAAGACACTTTAGTTAGCGGAACAAATATTAAGACAGTTAATGGAGAAAGCTTGTTAGGTAGTGGAAATATAGATATTGAGAGTGTTTCTAATCCAGTTACTTATGGAAGTGGAACTCAACCACAAGTTCATACTATTCTTGTGGTAACTCAGTCTGAATATGATGCTATTTCAAGTAAAGATCCAAATACTCAATATTTAATTGTAGAGTAATATGAATATTCGAGATAATTTAAAAGCTTTTTATGTAGGTAACAGACAAGGTACTGCCATATATGTTGGCAGTACCAAAGTCTGGCCTATTGATCCTTGTAATCCTATAACCTTTATAGACCCAGAATTTGGAAGTCAAGTTAAAATGCATTTATTAGATGATAAACCTGTAACGGATTGTAATATAGACAGTGTAAAAAGCTGATATTATCCAAATTCTTTAAATGATTCTGCATTTACTGGTTCTGCTGTAGTTACTAACGAGGATTATAAAAAATTCAATGTTCCTGCATCTAATGATGATTATGTGGTATTTATGAGACTTTTTCAAAGTTGCGCCGATTTAACTACATTTGATACTGGAATGGTTGAAGGTGGAGAAGATAAATTAGGATTGTTATACAATATGGGCGGTTTTTATTGTACATTACAAGGATGTACTTCATTAACTACTATTATAGGAGATTTTGATGGTTCTAAGATATATAATTATAACTGGATGTTTGGAAATTGTAGATCTTTAATTACGGCTCCAAATATAACATTTCCTCATAGGGATTATTTAGTAACTCATACAGTTAATGTAAGCAGATTATTTGATGGTTGTACTTCATTAACCACCATACCTTTATATGATGCATATTCTTGGGAATATTTAAGTCTTACGTTTAATCGTTTATCTAATTTAGAGAATGTTGGAGGGTTTAAAGATATAGGAAAATGCTTTACTACTAACTCCTTTGCTGGATTAAATTTTGAAGATAGCCCAAAGTTAACTAATCAATCAGTACAGAATATAATTAATAATTTAGCTATTCCAAGAGAATCACTTGCTGGAGTTATAAAATTTGCAGAGAATGTTTACAATTCATTAACAGAGGAACAAAAATCACAAATCACCAGTAAAGGCTGGTCAGTAACATACTAATATGAAAGTTGAAATTAAAGAAAAGTATCAAGTAGTTAAGCCTGAAGATAGTATGCTTCTGACTAACTATAAAGACGAAATGGACATTAAAGGGTATAACTCATTTAAAGAGTGTATTTGTCCATTAGATTGCGATTTAACTCATCTAAGAGAAATATCCCTGGAACAAGACAGGATTTATAAAGAACAAGCTGAGAAGGCTATTGAAGAATCTCTTAAATAATAAAACTATGATTATATTAAAGAATACTAAGAATACTCAGACCTTCTATGTTAGTAAGAAATGTGGTATTGAGACAGCTCAGCTTCCAGTTGGTTCTTATACAAAGATTGAAGCAGATGCTAGATTTCAACCTAAAGGTAATTACATTTCTGAAGAGAAAGCAGAAGAGTTAATTGATACTAAAGTAACAGAAAGTATTGAAGATCAAGTTCCCCCTTTAGTAGATCAATCTATAGATGCTAAGCTTGTTCCAATTAATACTGAGATTACTAATCTTAAAGGGGAAGTTGAGGAGTTAGAAACTTCTAAGATGGAAGTATTCCAAGCTAATCAACCTCTATCTTTACATAGAAATGGAGAAGGTTTGCAACTATCTGTAGATTTAAGTAATTATGCAACTAAAGCAGAAATTCCTGATACTAGTGATTTTGCTACTAAAGAAGAGCTTACAGCTGTAGAGAATAAGATTCCTGATGTATCTGGATTAGCTACGAAAGATGAAGTTGCACTTAAAGCAGATAAAAGTGAGTTATCAAACTATGTAACTACAGATGCATATAATACAAAGATGACAGAGTTAGATGGAGAAATCTCAGCAATTCAAGCTCAGATTGGTAATATTTCAACTACTCTTGATACAATTAATGGTGAGGTAATCTAATATGGCAAATACAATTTCTGATAAATTAACGTATCTTGAAGGTACTAAGAGTGCCATTAAAGATGCTATTGTAGCTAAAGGTGTTGCTGTATCAGATTCCGATACCTTTAGAAGCTATGCAGATAAGATAGGACAGATTTCTGGAGGTGGTGGAGGAAAGGTTAATTTAAATGATTATGGATTAACATTTGCATATTCTAGTATGACACAAGAGCAATATAATAATATAGAATATTCTCTTCCAGATAATATAAATCATTGATTTGATGGGACTAATTTCATATCTACAATAGATATATCAAGTCATATTGATCTGTCTAAAGTATATGACGCATCATATGCCTTCCAAAACACATATAATATATATATTGATAATATAAGAACTAATGTTGGGGATTCGTACACATTTTCTGGATTTCAAGGCATACTAAATAATTTAGAATTAATTAATACCTTATCCTCTAGTTGAAATTATGCAACAAGAACATTCTTTAATGCTTCTAATTTACCAACTACTTTAAAAGTGATAAATGAAGTTGATACTGGTGTATCATCTTTACAATTTTTCTTTTATGCTGTTAGCAGTAATGTTCCTGAAATTGAAGTTATTAATGGACAACTGTCTTTATATAATTACTTTAGTTCATATAATGAGGGTGTTACAACAGTAGGAAAAATTAAATTAAATAATTGCACATTAACAGAAGATCTAAATAAAACTTCAATATGTGTATCTGCTAATACTATTGTTACTTATTTTGGGGGTGTTGAAGGAGCTGATAAAAGTATGAATTTAGCAAATTTTAGAGCACTAAATAGTCAATCAGTAACTGATATTATTACAAATGTTAGTGATTTAACTGGAAAGGATACCAAAACTTTAACTTTTTATACTAACGTTTATAATGCACTTACTGAGGAACAGAAATCATTAGCTGCATCTAAAAACTGAACTTTAGCAAGTTCAAACTAATTGTCAGTTTTTATTTTTTCTTAGTACTTTGAGTGAGTAAAAAACTTGACATTAAAGGAGGCTTAGGTCTCCTTTAATTATTTTAATACATTAGTAAATTAGTTTATATTTTAAGAAAAAGATATGTAAAACTAATGTAAATTGCTGTAAAATATGAATTATACTCTATTAATGCAAAATACAACTACTAAAGAAGTTTATACATTTGATCTTGAAAATCAGAATTATTCTGAGAATATCTACTATAAGTTTGATATTACACTTCAAGAAGGAATGAGAGACGGTGAATATCAATATATTTTATTTACTAATCCAAATAAATTTCAAGTTATAGTTGATGTAAACAATCCATTTAGATCAGAGTTATATGGCAATCCAGTTATTCTGGTTACATATAATAATACTCTTACTAATGGTACTCAGATATTAGTTGCTGGTAAACCAATACCTATATTGGGAACAGGATTAATAAGAATTGGAGATTATGAGAATAATAATTATCAATACGACAAACCTAATACATACGTAAGTTATGAGCGAAAATAAAACAAAAGTTCAGTTAAGTGCTATTGATCCATTTATTGCAAGTAATATCGTATTACCTACAGAAACTAAAGTAAGAGGAAAAGATTATGTAATGTGAGGAGAAGATAATAAATATCCATTATATCTATGGGATCTATATTTAAATGTAGCTACTCTTCAATCTATCATTAATGGTACTGCTGACTTTATTGTTGGTAACGATGTTAAATGTAATGCTCCAGGATTTGAAGTAGTTGTAAACAAGAAAGGTGAGACTATTATGGATATTATGCGTAAAGTATCTAAAGATAAGATGATTTTTGGAGGATATGCTTTACAAATAATTAGAGATATGTTAGGTAGAGTTTCAGAGATCTATCATCTTGACTTTATGAAGATTCGTTCTGATGAAAAGAATGAAGTATTCTATTATGCTGATGATTGGTCTGCTTGGTCTATTAAAGCTATCAAATATCCAAAATTTAATTATTCAGATGATAATCCTACAAGTGTTGTTTATAATAAGGGTTATATAACAAGAAAAGTATATCCAGTCCCTGTTTATGGTGCAGCTATCCTATCTTGCGAAACTGAGAAGAATATTAATGAGTTCCATCTAAATTCTCTTCATAATGGATTTATGGGCAATCTTATCATTAACTTTAATAATGGACAGCCTACAGACGAAGTTAAAGAAGAGATTGAGATGAATATCAATGAGAAGTTCTCTGGTTATCAGAATGCTGGTAGAGTTCTTATTTCATATAATGATGATGAAACAAATAAGACTACTATTGAGCGTTTAGATTCTGATGATTTTGATGAGAAATATAGTGCTTTATCTGATAGGACAAGAGAACAGATATTCTGCGCATTTAGAGCTAATAGTGTACTTTTTGGCCTTAACTACTCAAGTGGATTCAACGAACAAGAATTTAATGAAGCTTTTAAACTTTATAATCGTACAGTAGTTAGACCAATTCAGGTCGAAATAGTAGATACATTTGATAAGATATTTGGAATGAAAGGTTCAATAACTATAACTCCTTTTAGCTTAACTCCAAATGGACAAGAAGATAGCAAACAAAATGTTGAATAATTATACTGTTTATTGCCATATAAATAAGTATAACAATAAGCTATATTTTGGCATTACTGGACAAAGTGTGCAAGCTAGGTGAAAAAATGGATATGGATACTCTACTCAAGCTTACTTTTATAAAGCGATACAAAAATATAGCTGAGATGGATTTGAACATATCATAATTAAAGATAATTTACCAGAAGCTTGTGCTAAGACATTAGAAAGGATATTGATACATAAATATAAAACAAATACTCCTGAAAATGGTTACAATATAACATCAGGAGGAGAAGGTACATACGGGTATTCTTTTTCTAATGAGAGTAGAGCAAAAATGTCAAATTCTAAAAAAGGTAAAACACCCTGGAATAAAGGAAAGAAAGGAATCTATACTTTGGAAACACTTATTAAAATTGGAAATGCTTCCAAAGGACGAATTACTAGAGTTAAGCCTATATTAAGATTTGATATGAATGGGAATTTTATTGCAAGATATAATTCAATGAAAGAAGCTGTTAAATCAGTTAATGGAGAACGTTCTGGATTATATTTAGCTTTAAAAGAAAATAGACCTTATAAAAACAATAAATTTATTTATGATGGAACAACTTAACTATAGAAATGTACTGCTTATTTCAGAAGACTATATAAAGTCAAATTCTACATTAGATAACAATATATCGGGTAAATATTTACAAGCAGCCATCACAAGTGCTCAAGATGTAGAACTTCAGTCAACTATTGGTACTAAGCTATTGGAAGCATTACAAAAGAAATGTATTAATTGGATTGATCCTCATACTCCAGTTCATCCAATAGAGCCTCCTGAGCCACTTCCAAGTGATTCTATTGATGATTCTGATAACTACAGATATAAAGAGCTATTAGACTATTATGTTCAGCCTTATTTACTTTATCAAGTACTTAGTGAGATAGTAATTCCTATATCTTATAAGCTTGGTAATTTTGGAGTTATGAGAACTGATGATGAGAAGGATATTGCTGCTGAAGCAAGTCAAGTAAATCAAATTAAGAAGTATTATAGAGATAAGGCGGATTTCTTTAAGACTCGTTTACAGGACTTTATAATTACATATTATAATGAATTCCCTGAGCTTTATACATATAAGCCATTAAAGGATATGTTTCCCAATCTTTATTCTAGCTCATCTTGCAATATCTGGCTTGGTGGTGCAAGAGGTAAAGGATGGAGCATTAAACCTGGAGAGGGACCTCTTCAAAGAGCTTATGATTTCCCTTCAAGTAATAATAAAAAGAGTAAGTAATTATGACCTACTATGAGATAATTAGCAATTTAAAAGCTTGTGCATTAGAAGAGCCAAACATCAATTTTGTAGGAAGTAAAGACATTTATGAGTTAAATAGCTTACCAACTATTGAGTATAATGTGTTCTATATAACACCTAATACTTTTAGTGTAGATGAAGATACTATTACTTACTCTTTAAACCTATACTTCGTATCAAGATGGGATGAGACTGATAACAACCAATTGGAGGAACAGTCAGCAGGTATGCTTGCACTGCAAAATATAATTAATCGTTTTAATAACCTATATCCAGAAGTTGAAATAGCTTATCCTTTAATTTATACTCCATTCTATCAAAAGTTCAAAGATATTACCTGTGGAGTGTTTGTTAGAGCTGATTTCCAAGTTGACAACACATTAGGCTTATGTCAAGACAGTATGTAGTTTATATTCATACTTTTCCAAATGGGAAAAGATATGTTGGATTGACTACTCAATCAGTAAATAGTAGATGAAGAGGTGGAGAAGGATATAAAGATCAATTTGTTTATAAACCAATTAAAAAGTACGGTTGAAACAATATTAAACACACTATTTATTATGTAAATAGTGAATCAGAAATGAAATATCTTGAAAAATACTTCTTTAGCTATTATAATACTACAGATTTAAGATTTGGTTATAATAGAACTGACACAAGTAATCATCCTATAGTTTCTAATGAAACTAAAGTTATTATTTCTGAATTTGCTAAAACTAGAATAGGAAATAAAAATCCATTTTATGGTAAGCATCATTCGGAAGAAACTAAGGAATTAATACGCAAGAAAAATCAAAACTATGGAACTAAAGCTATTAGTCAATACACTTTAGATGGAAGATTTATAAAATCTTATAAAAGTATAAGATCAGCAGCAAGAGAGTTAAACATAACTTCTTCTTTAATATCTTCAGTTTTAAGTGGTAGGCAAAAACAAACTAAAGGATATACCTTTAAGTATAATATGTAATGGAAAATAAATTAAACTGGTTTGGAAAGGTATTAGAATGAGTAGATAAATATGGATTACTAAAGATATTTAAAGCAGGGATTGGATTAATATTTATATCCTATGTAATGGTTATTACACTTAATCCCTCTATTGTTTATAATAAGGTTGTAACCTATATTGAACAAACTCACAATTCTAAAACTATTGCAAGAAATGAAGCAACTTTGAAGATTAAATATAAGCTTAAAGAATTGCTTCAAAGTACCAATGCTGATAGAGCTTGGGTTATTGAATATCATAATGGAACTACTGGATTAGGAGGACTTCCATTTACTTATGGAGTAATGAATGCAGAGGAAGTAAAACCAGGAATAAGATCTGTAAGTAGCCATTATAAAGACTTCCTGTTATCTGACTATACTTCAATTATAGAGTTTTCTAAGAATGATGGATGGTTTGGTAATATAGATAGTTTAGAAGCAGATGATCCAAGATTATATTATGCATTTAAATCCAACAGAGTGAATGAAATAGCAGTATTTTATTTAAAGACTGAGGATAAAGATATTGGCATTTTAGGTTTATCATTCTGTGATACACCTATGCCTTATGATACTTGAGTACATCTAAGAAGAGCTGGAATACAGATAAGTATAATTTTAAATAAAATATAATATGAAATATTGGTTAAAATATGTAATTGCAGTAGTTATTATTCTGCTGATATGTTTACTAATCAAAGTAATTCCTTTTTGGATTACTGTAGTATTACTTGTAATAGGTGTGGCTTCACATCTATTTTATAGATATGTTATGATTAAAGATATACTTAAATAATGAAGTATTTCACACTCGAAGAATTAACAAGATCTGATACTGCTTCAATTAAGCATATAGATAACACTCCAGATGAGAGTATAACAGAGCACCTGATAGAGTTGGTCGAGAAGCTTTTAGACCCAATAAGAGAGAGATGGGCAAAGTATTGTGATGACAATCAGCTTGGCAATGCAGGCATCAGGATTTCCTCTGGTTTTAGGAATAAGGAGCTTAATAAAGCAGTGGGAGGATCTTCAACTTCTGCTCATTTAACAGGGTATGCAGCAGATATATCTCCAATTAATGGTAATATGAAAGTATTCCAAAGTTGGATTGCTGAAGCTATCGAAGAATTTGATTTCGACCAGTTGATATATGAAAGGCCTAGGAATGGTATAGCTAGTTGAATACACTTGGGATTAAAGAATAAAGACGGGATGCAAAGACGACAGAAATTTACTATTATATAATTATGTTTTACTATTGTTATAAAATTTATTTAACTGCTGGCTCATTGAGAGGAAAATATTACATTGGTAAGCGTATTTATAAAGGAAAAGACCCATATAAAGATCCATATAAAGGTTCTGGTAAAATTATTAAGAACTACTATAAAAGATTTCCTAATGCATATAAAAAAGAAATAATTGCATTCTGTAATGATTCAGATGAATTATCTAAAAAGGAGTATGAATTAATAGGAGATAAATGGGAAGTAGATCCAATGTGTTTAAACTTGAAGCCAGGAGGAGAAGGAGGCAATTACGGAGTCAAATTTAATTCTGAATGAAAGAAGAAACTGTCTAATTCTAATAAGGGAAAGAAACATAATTGCCCAGAATCTTGAAGAGTTAAAGTAGATGCTCATAACAAACAAAGATGTCGTAAAGTAGCTCAGTATGATTTAGATGGTAATTTTATTCAAGAGTATGAAAGTTGCACAGAAGCAGCCAAATCTGTAGGAACTGATAGAGGAGCTATTAGTAGAGTATGTGGTGGATTAGCAAATACAGCTAAAGGATTCAAGTGAAGATATGTTTAATAAAAAAGAAAAGGAGGGCAAATAACCCTCCTTTTTGTTTATTCCATTATCTCAAATAATTTCTCATCTTTAGGTATTAATTCTCCAGTTTGTAAATCTACTAAGAATTTACTATTTTCAGGAATTACATAAACGTAATTTATTCCATTTAAGCATAATTTATATGTAAAGTACTTCATATTAGTCAATATATGTTGCGTTAGGAATCTCTGGTTTTTCTTCTACTTCTTCCCAAACTAACCCTTTGTTTTGGTTTTCTAATTGAACTATTCTATATTCTAGTTCTTTAAGCTTTTTAAATAAAAAATCATCCATAATTAATCAAATTTTGAAATAAATGTAAAATCTCTTTGTGCTAATACTCTATCTATAATATCTCCTAATTTCTTAGAATTCTCTTTAAATTCATTCATTCACTTATCAAACTCTTTAATAGTATCTTCTGACTTTTTAAGAGTTTCTTTAATATCCGCAATTCTATTTAAATATGAATCTTGGTCTAATAATAATGTATCCTTTGCTTCTAACATCCTTTTCAGTTTTAGTTGATTTTCTAACTTCAAAATAGTGTTCAATATCTGTTGCCTTTGCAGTTTTCTTTATACCTAAAGTCTTATATACATCAGCAATCCTATTCTTTAATAAAGCTAAATTGTAGAACATACCATTCTGAATATCTCTTGTAAGTAATTTGGCAACCTTATTTGGCATATTTTTATCTGATATTTTAACAAGTTCCTCT
>OHQS01000370.1_pt1 | contig 31355 bp, 30 predicted proteins | sample 1578181 | NCBI WGS metagenome assembly OHQS01 (sample SAMEA3879528, study PRJEB24766) | human gut metagenome | biome: human-associated habitat; feature: feces | place: USA | collected 1985/1987 | reverse complement strand
GGTAGCATCCATGACTATGCCTTGTGCTTGATGTACGGAATCGTTAATCTCTTCTGTGCCGAGCTCGGTATTTTCTTGTTCTATAGTTCCGGCTTTATTTTTGCAGGAAGCACATCCCAACAAGATAATGGAAACAAATAAAAAAGGTTTAGATATTAATGTTTATACTTTTATTCTCTTTTGTTTCCAAAATACAGAAATTTACAGAATTAAAATAATTAGACTACTCTCTAAACAATTTGTAATTAAAGACTAAAGAAAGCGCAAAGGGACAAATAAAAATCTTTGTCCCTTAATTTTTATTTTCAAATGTTAAATTTAAGGGAACCGTACTCCCCTTTTAGTACCACAACTTTCGAAGCCCTCACATTAAGGGGTACCTTGAAGGCAAATACACATTTTTAGTACCACACAAAAATCACTCCTCGTATTAAGGGCATACCTAGATATCCCACAACCACACATGCTCACATAACACACAAAGAAGCCAGGGATGTTAGGTCTCTGGCAACTAATTAAAGTATAGCACGAATTAAATCCTTAGTCCTATCTTTCCCAAGAACTCCTCGAACCTTACCACCTTTCTTCTCATAAAAGAAAACATAATACTGTTGAAGATTCCTTAACCACCATCTCTTAACTTCACCATACCCATCAAAGTACCTTTCTATACAATTCATATCCAATTGGGTAATCCATATCTGATACCAAATCCGATTACCTTCAAAGCATCTTAGGATTCTCTTTTCATTATCATCCCTAATTGTTTCAACCTTCACCATCTTAATAATCCTCCCTCACTGATTTTAACCTACTGGTAATATCTATTCTCCCAGTAACCTTTAACACCCTACTATTTTTTCTCTTTAGGTATAAATATCTTAAATAATCTTCTGCCCTTTCAATTGCCTTATCCTTATCAAGGAAGGTTTCTATATTACTCGAATTCTTATCTCTAAGTGTAAGCCAAAACACCAATCCCAGGAAGGAATACCTAATCTTAATGAAGTACCTTCCTCTGCTTGTATGGTAGTAAATCTGATACTGATACTTTCTCATAATTCTTTATATTGATTATATAATATCATAGACTTCGGATTATCCCTCTGGTAGATTACAATATCAAAGTTCTTTCTATAAACCAAAAACTTATAAAGATATGGAAGAAACATTATTCAAACTAGCACGTGCAATTACAGATACAGGTACAGATACTGTATCTTCAGAGGGTGGTACTATAACCTACCGTATCACTTCCCTCAAAAGGAAACTGGTAAATGGCAAAGTAGTTTCAACCTCTACACCCTCTTGTACTTTGAGCTCAGCCTCCGTAAGTTGGGCTATTTGGGGAGGAGTTACCGTTGGAGATGGTTACTTAGATGTAAAAATTAACTATTCAAAAAATACTGGGTCCTCAAGGTCTACTACTCTGACATTTGCCCAAAATGGGTCTAATAACAAAATCAATCTCACAGTAACTCAAGAGGCTGGTGTAACCTATAGTGGATACATAAAAATGGTTTCAAACACATTGCCTTTAGGTGGTGATAAATATAATGCTGCTCAAATCCTTGTGATGGCCTATTTAAAGGGTAGTGATGGGTCTAAAAAGCCAGAAACTCCCCATTTGGGTAGTACTCCCGGTTGGTGCGCAGTATCCATTGACTCAGTGGATACTCCTGAGAACCATTACATGTTATCCCTGACCGCTTTATCGAGTAATCAAACTGGAGCTAGCCGTTCAGGGTATATCTTCTTAACCTGTGGGGATACTAACCTTAGTATACCAGTAACTCAGAAGCCCCTTGTGGCTTCAACATTCACTCTCTCTGGATTGCCCACAGGTACAGGCTACTATCTCTTTGGCAGGGGAGCTAGGCCACAGAATACATCATCTTCAGGTCAGGTGTATATACAGGGTTCCTCAGCAACTGGTACTACTACTATGAAGATTCCATTCTATGCCAATGACTCAGAACCTGGTTCTCAAATAGAATGTACTACTGGAGATAAAGTAGCTGTATATACTAAATCAGGTGCTACCTGGATATCAGAGGGGTCATTTATAGTACCAAGTGCAGGAGGAACAGTATCAATCTAAAAACATTATACATTATGGAAAATAAAGTTCTTAAATTAGGGGGGGGAGAGATCTACCCAAGATGTATATGCAGAAATAATACGGGGAAACTCTGAGATGTGGACAATACAATCTCAAAAGCGTAAGTATGTAAATGGCAAATTGTCCGGGGTTATTGAAGTTGGTTATTCTGCTAGCATCGATAACCCGGACTATCTTCTGGAGGAAGACAAAAGTACCAATGGTATTCTGATCACTGCACGAGACAACGGTACTTCTGGGCTTTGTATACTTACACAAAATGAATCTGGTAATAAAATAAATCTACACCTTACTACTCCCGAAGAAAAAGAATATTGGGAAATACATTTTAATCCTATTATGGTCTATGGAACAGACCTGAGTGTTCTTTTTAAGGTTACTACCAATATTAGTGGGGAAGGTGGACTTATGTCTGATGGTGACCAAAATAAGAATTGGATAGTAAATCAAAATAGATATGCTATTAATGTCTATATTGCTATCTCGTACCCGGGAAATAATATCGAAATGTTGTCTTGGTCCTGCCTTGATAAGTATGGTGATGCTTTTAGTCCTAGCTACAATTTACCAAGTAATTCATACTTTACAACAAAAACAACTGGATTGGGTTCCTATACTCTTACAAAAGTTTCAACTCCCCCTGCTGCTAACAGTGATACTCCTATACTCTCCAGTAGGTTTAACCCCACTAAAAAATATCCATTAGATTTGAATTTTTATTGGGTAGATAGCTTCCTTTAATACCTGTATTAAGATAATATCCCAATTATAAAAGCAATTACCCAGAATATAAGAGCCAGTGTATATGCAACAGAATACCTATGCCAGGGATACCAGCAGGTAATATAAGAATCTACTTTTAGTATTTCTGGATGTTCTTCCTCGTATTTTTTATCCTCTTCTCTAGAACTGTATTTATGAAATACATAGAAAGGTAAGAATACGAGGAAGATTATTAGAGCAACTGGGAACAAGAGTAGGAGAAGAATCTCCCACCCTTGCATTGATGACCCAGCATAATTACCATCTCTGTCAAAAAAGTATCTCATAGTAATCTATATTTTAGGTATTTGATTAATAAGTAAATCGGGAATAGAGGTAATACTATCCATACCGATATGAATAGAATAAGAGAGTGTATTTTGTGAGTATAGGGTAAATAATCCAAGCAAGCCCTTACAAAAAATACCGTGAATGGCAAACATACCAAGTAAATTATCGCTAATACCGTAGTCATCATTGTTCTTTGAAGTATTTGTTAATAATCTTGGTAAGCTTCTTATCAAATTCAATCATCATATCGAAAGCATCTGTATCTTTCATACTTCTCATCTCCTTATCAAGTAATTCTATGTTTCTCTTAATTGAGAAATAGGCCTTATATGCAAGGAATACTCTTTCATTTTCTTCGGTAAGCGGACGAACTTCTCCCTTTTGCCCATCCAATCTTGGGTATGTATCATCAGGACCCAAGGTTCTTGCAACTTTTACTCGGTTACTGAGCATTGCGAATCCACCTTTTTTATCAATAGATTCCACTGTAACTTTCTCAATGATGGGTCTTCCAGATAAGGTGAAGAGAACCTCATCCCCCTCTTTAAGCTTTTTGATTTCTTTCTTTTCTTTTTTCATATCTTTATTTATTAAGAATTTTTCTTTATGCAAATATACGAAATTATTTCTTATTTATTGCATTATCAATCATATTTTTAATAAATTCATAGGCATTGCCTCGGTAATCTTCTAGCATTTTGTATTCCTGTGGAGATAGAATTACTCCGTTTACTTTAAAAAGCTTTCTTAGATGTTCTGGTATAGTGCCTTGGTGAGCGATGTTATTATAACGGATAATGAAAAGCTTCTCTCGATCTTCATCAATAACTCCCAGAGTGTTTACTGGTTGGAGTTTAGTTTGGTAAATACCACCAAAAGCCGAGGGCACCATTAAAATATTTCCGGGAATTTTAGTTACCCAGTGAGAATAATCTGGAGTAATTACCGCAATTTTACCCTCTTTCTCAAGCTCTTTATCATAAGCTAATCGATTAGACCAAAAAGCACATTGAAAACAAACTTGTTTTCTTGCCATAAGTTGAGGGATTTCCCGAGTTTCATCAAATTCCTCTAAATTAATGGGCTTGCCACATATCTGGCACTCATTTTTCTTGTCCATATTGCATTATTTTATAAGTTATATATGATAATAGAACCTCGAAACATATTGAAAATGGGTTATAAGCAATACTTTTGTTACTAAAATTGAACCATTAAAACTGATAAGTTATGGATAAACTAACAAATGAAATGATTAAAGACCTTGCTATTCGCTTAGGTTTAGAACCTGCCCTATTGAAAGCTGTCCAATTGGTGGAAGCTGCCGGTAGAGACGGGTTTTTAGCTGACGGTAGGCCTCAAATTCTCTTTGAGGGTCACATTATGTACAAAGAAGTACATAAGAAATTCCCTGACAGAGATTTAGCTTACCTTTGTAAGAGATATTCTACGATTTTCTTCCCTAAATGGGATAAATCGAAGTATTTGGGAGGTGTACACGAGTATAAGAGACTCGAATTAGCCAAAAAAATTGATGAGGAATGTGCATTGAAGTCTGCCAGTTGGGGTATGTTCCAAATTATGGGCTTCAATCACCGCCTTTGTGGATGTAAAGATGTCTTCGAATTTGTTCACAAGATGTCTGAATCTCATGAGAAACAATTGGAACTCATGTATTATTTCATGAATAACTCGGGTTGTTTGAAAGAACTCAAAGCAAAAGACTGGGCTGGCTTTGCCAGAAAGTATAATGGTCCTGGGTATGCCCAGAATGCCTATGACCAAAAGTTAAGAAATGCTTACGAAAATTTCAAAGATAAGTTATGAAAAGATGTCATTTTAACAGCTGGGTAGCAAAGGTATTCCTTTTCCCCAGTTACAAGGCAATAACTATGTTGTACAACTCTTTTTTCAAGCATAGAGTAGAGGAGTGTAAACCGGATGATATCAACCATGAGAGAATCCATCAGGTACAACAGATTGAGTGTAGTATAGTCGGTTTGATACTTGGTATCATACTCTGGGTATTATTCGATATATCCTTCTGGTGGGTAGTAGTTCTCTGTTTTGGTCTCTTCTACCTTTGGTATATTATCGAATATCTTCTCATTCTGTGTTTTGCCAAATGGGATAAACAGAATGAAAGGTATCATGATGTAAGTTTTGAAGAAGAAGCTCACAATAATGATAAAAATCTGAGTTATTTGGAAGACCGTAAACCATTTGCTTGGATTAAATATATCAAATTGAGAAGTTACAAGAAATGAAAAAGTTAAGGGTATTGGGAGTGTGCGCTGGACAGGGTGCACTCCTGTTCCCTTTTAGGGAAAATTTGCTAGGGAATATAGAAATAAGAGGAGTTTTTCATACAAATTGCGAAAGTCAATGGAAGTTAAATTTTGGTGATATACCATTCTATAAGGGCTTTTGTTTACAAGAGTTCGATGAGAAAGTAGATATAATTATATCAAGCCCGGATTGTGGCTCATCTTCAGTAATGAGGCTGTCTAAAGTAAAAGAATTGGGCAATCCAAAAGATAATCGTAGTCTCAATCTAGTAATTTCATCGATACTCAAGTATAAGCCTAAGATATTTCTTATAGAAAATCTACCAAGACTGCTATCCTTGCTTCCCAAGAATTTTTTTGAGGAAACCTTTAAGGACTATAAACTTATTTTTCACGAAAGGTCAGTTTTTGATTATGGAAATTCTCAGATATCTAGGAAGCGTTTAGTTATCATTGGAGTACATAAAAAGACCGGTAAGAAATACTTGAATGCTTTTAATGAAGTATTTCAAGTAAAAAACCCAACAATTACTAGAAATCTACTTAAACCCCTCACGTTTTCTTCAGAAGATGATACCAATCAAATCCCTTGGATTAGTAAAACTCTGGCAATGTATGATTATCGAAAATTGCCTGAGAAAAAGAATCTAACTGTAGCAAAGATACATCGACTTTGGGTTAGAGATTTCAAAGATGAAAAGAAATGGCCTATCAAAACGGCAAAGATGAGTACTCTCCCGGGAGTATATCGATTGGAGTATGATAAACCTCCACTAACCTTAAGACCTGCAGATAGGCAATTCAGACCAGATGGTTATCCCTTGGGGGTTGAGGATTTTAAGGCAATCATGGGATTCCCAAAGAAATTCAGAATTTACCTTCATGAAAACCAGGGTACCTCTGAAAAGGATTTTAAGGATCACCATTATTGGCTTAACAAGGCAAGATACACAATTGCCAAGGGCTCGGTTTATGAAGTAGGATTATGGTTCAAGGATTGCCTCAAAAAGGTAAATACCAAGAAACATTGAGTTTCAGCTTTATATATAAAGTCTTATATATAAGTTTCTGGGGTGCCTTGAAATATATAGATATATAATATACTACGTATATATATCTATATATTTATCTGCGTATATATAGCTATTCATATATCATATCGTAAGTAGTATATTTGGATATTATCTCACTTCGTTCGATAAAGGTAATCGCTAAGCGATTACCGAATAGATAGTATCATTAAAGCGTACGAACTTCCTAAATTTTTAAACCATGAAGAATTTAAAGAATGCCTTGTTTATTGTACTTCTAGGATTTACTATTTACCTTTGCTTCAGGAATTATAAACTTTCTCGAGAAGTTGATTTCCTGGAACTAGCGGTCAATGAAATCCCAGATACAGTATACAAAGACAAACCTTTCAAACCAGAGAAGAAGTATTCTAAAGAAATTGAACCAGGTAAAATCTTAGTTTACGATAATAGTTACGATAATAGGCAGCCAACTCTCTTTCCTGATTCCATGCTAAGGCAGCCAGCTATCAGTAAACAAGATTCCCTGGTTCAAATTGTTTTGAAGAAAGATAAGTTGAATTTGAGTTTATTCAATCAACAGACTGGAACTTATTCAACTAAGCTGTTCAAAATTGACTTAGATAAGTACAACTATAACTGGTATGAAGGTCAATTAACTCGGAAGAAAGTTGCAAGGTTATTACTTAGTCCATACGTTTATGGCAAATATAGACCTTTCAATAATCTATTCGATATGGGAGCTGGTCTTTCAATCAAGACTAAGAGATTTAATTACAAATTCGGAGTCAATACCTTTTACTATCCGAAGGTAAAATCTGGGATAGGTACTGACATCGAATTTCAAATAATATATAACTTTTAGATATGGCAAAGACTATCTCAGAAACTAGAACTACTTTAACTCGAGAAGAGTTATCAAATCTCTCAAGGGTTACAGTAGATGTTTTCTTTTTCAGTCTTTTCGGTTATGTGATACATCCAGTAAGGGGAAAGGTAAGGTTCGAACTTTACCCATTTCAAAAATCGGTTTTGTATAATTTTATTGCTCAACGTTTCAATATCATTTTGAAATTTCGTCAGGCAGGTATTACAGAATTGATTTCTATGTACTGTCTTTGGTTGGCGATGTACCATCCCAACAAAAAGATAAACATTATTTCTATCAAGGATACCACTGCTAAAAAAGTACTTAAGAAGATTAAGTTCATGTACAAAAATCTACCATGGTACCTTCAAACTCCCATTATAAACGGTAGGGCTGGTGAATATGGATCAGCATCCATGATAGAATTTGATAACGGGTCTTTTATTGAATCAATTCCGACATCATCCGAAGCCGGTCGTTCGGAATCTCTTTCCCTTTTGGTAATTGACGAGGCAGCAGTAGTTAGATGGGCTGCTCAAATTTGGGCTGCTGCTTTTCCTACTCTTTCCACTGGTGGAGCTGCCATCGTCAATTCCACTCCTTATGGAGTTGGTAACTTTTATCATTCAACTTGGGTAGATGCCATTGCTGGAGGTAACCCCTTCAATCCCATTCGATTATACTGGCAGATGCACCCGGAACGAGATATAAATTGGTATAACCAAATGTCTTCTGCTTTGGGTGCAAAACGAACAGCACAAGAAATAGACGGTGACTTCTTGTCATCAGGTAATACAGTCTTCGATTTAGCTGATATTAAGGCTATCGAAGACTGCCTTAGTGATTATCCAGTAATAAAGAAAAGATTCAATGGTCAATACAGGCAATTCTGTGAACCAGAATCTGACAAAGAATATTTCATTGGTGCTGACGTTGCAACTGGTAGAGCTTCTGACTATTCCTCATTCACTTGTATGGATAAGCTAGGAGAAGAACAAGCAATATATAAGGGAAGAATGGCAGTAGGGGCTTATGCTAAATTACTTGGAGATACCGGGCAATTGTATAATTGGGCTACTATAGCTCCGGAATCTAATGATGTGGGTTTAGCAGTAACCTCTAAACTTCAAGATGAAGGTTATCCAAAGCTGTACTACTACCAAAAAATGCTTAAGAAAAAGGGAAAGAGTAGACCAGAAATGGACCAATCTCCTGGTTGGTTAACTACACAAAAGAATCGTTCAGTGATAATAGAAAACTTAGAAGAAGATATCAGAAATGATAACGTAATCATAAAGGACCCATTTTTTGTTCAGGAAGCTTATACTTTCATCTATGATGGTTTAGGTAGGCCTGTTGCAATGGGTAAACATAGAGCAAATAATTCTGCTGTTGATGTAGACCTTGAAGGAGACGTATACTCAGATGATGATATATTTGGAAAAGCAATATGCAATCACATAAGGAAAGGAAAAACTAACGTAATAGTACAACCAAGATGAAAAAGTACTTCAATTTTAATTGGGTTTGGGGACGTAAGAAGGACCCTCCCAAAGATGGTACCTCCTCTAATAAAGAGCAAAAGCCTACCACTCCAATGTCACCTGGTAGAGTTTCAGTTGACGATGATAGCAATAACTTAATCACATCATTACAGGGGTTGACTAAATTAGTCGAGCCCTCTTTTCGTGTTGATGTAATACCTTTAATCCGAGATTTATATAAAGTAAATCCGGATATGGGCATTGCATTGCAAGATATGTTTAAGTTAGCTAACACCAGTCATACAGTAACCTTTCCAAACAATACAGATGAAGAGGCTTCTAAGATGAGAGACCATCTTAAAAAAGCAACCAAAGGATGGACCAGATATACTGCCGGTATAGATGGTTTAGTTAACAAAATGATTGTTCAACTTCTTGTAAGTGGAGCAATATCTGTAGAGGGAGTTCCCAATGATAAACTAGATGGTTTGGCTACGGTATTATTCCTTAAACCAGAATATATCAAGTTTAAACGTGAATTAAATGGGGTGTATCATCCTTATCAAAAGAATCATAATTACTGGAACAAGCAACAAGATTACATTAAGCTTAACCCAGAAACTTATTTCTATGTTGGTATGTTCAATGATACAGATGAACCCTATGGAGTTCCTCCCTTTATGCCTGCCTTAGATTCTCTCAAGGGTCAAAATGATATGAAGATTAATTTCAAACATATCATGGAGATTTGTGGTATGGTGGGTTTTCTTGAAGCTAAAATGCAGAAATCCCCTCAAAGGGCTAACGAAAGTATAAATGCCTACGAATCTAGACTAAACCGAGAGCTCAATCTTTTAAAACGTAATGTTAAGGATGGCATGAAGGATGGGGTTGTTGCGGGTTATATTGATGACCACGAATTTAAACTCAACTCTACTACCAAAGAACTTGGTAATATCGAAAAGCCTTGGAATATGAATCAACAATCCGTGGCTAATGGTTTGGGAGTTAATGGCTCTATCATTGGAGTATCTGCTACTACTGGTGAAGGGGCAACGGGTATAATGCTGTCTAAGATGATTAGCCAGTTAAAAAATATCCAAATGCTAGTAGCTTATGTATTAGATCGACTTTATTCTCTAGAACTGCGTCTGGCAGGATTTAATAATAAGGGAATGAAGATTGATTGGGGAACTTCTACAATTTCTGATGAAGTTAAAATCCAACAGGGTCTTCAGTATAAGATACAGAACCTTGACTTACTGTATAAGGCTGGTATTATTAGCCAAGAACAGTATGCTTGGGCAATGGGCTATGATTCCCCGGATGAGAAAGAACCAAGAGTTTCATTGGAAGATCAATTTGCTAAGGGTGGTAATTCGGATCCTCAAGAGGGAACTAAAAAGAAACAAAGGCAGGATGATAAAAATCAATCTGCTCGTAGGTCAAGAGATAAGAATAACCCGGCTCCTTCTCGAGGAGACCAAAATACTAAACCAAGATGAGTAAATTTACAAAGAAAAACAAAGAGCATCTTGATTCTATGGTGATAGGTCAAGGCCATACCATTATGGCTGGTTATATACCAGAAGCAGTGGGAGCCCAGACTTTCTCAGAGAATTACTATAAATGGAAGAATCCTACACCGGACTCCATTGCTCAATTTGGATTTTGGGGAGGGGATATAGATTATAATACCTATTACCCTAACCTGGATAAATCAGAATTAACTCCTAAAGATGAAGAGTTTATTGAACCTATGTTCAGATTACTTTCGGAAACGATTGTATCTAAGAATTGGAACCCTACAGACTTTGGTCAAAATGGAGTATTGAAAGCTTCTATGAAAATGTTACTTGGTCAAACAGTAAACTGTGACCATGAAACTAACATAGGTAATGCTATCGGTGCTGTATCTCAGGTAATGTGGCAAGAGTCTTACAAAGATGGAAGTTTCACTATACCTGCAGGTATCAACGGTATTCTGAAAATTGATGGTAAAGCCAATCCAAGGATTGCTAGAGGTATACTTATGGAACCACCCTCAATTCACAGTAACTCGGTCACAGTACAATTCAAGTGGGATAAATCACATCCTCAAATGGAGGATAACGAATTCTATCAGAAACTCGGTACCTATGATTCTAAGGGAGTGATGGTACGTAGAATGGTTACTGAGATAGTTCGTTACCTGGAGACTTCATTGGTATCTCATGGAGCTGATTCTTTTGCTCAAAAAATCGGTTCTGATGGTAAGATTATTAATCCTACCTTTGCTAAAAGAACTTGGGCATCTTATGAAGAATACAGAGACGATAAATCGAAGCAATACTTCTTTACCGATTATAAATCTGACCTAACTTCTTATCAAGAAAAGGACGATACTCAAGGTTCTTTTAATGATAATGATGCCAAGGATAATCAATCAAACGAAAAAAATAGTATGAACGAATTACAAAAATTTCTAGAGAGCCTCTTCGGGGATAATCTGCTTACCCTTGAGGAAGGTAAAGAAATGAATCAGGAAACAGTAGTTGCCTGCATTCAAAGTTTGGTATCATCCAGAAATGAACTGCAAACTTCAGTAGATAACCTTACTACAGAGAAAAATTCTCTTACGGAACAGGTTACTAACCTGAATGCAGAAGTGGCTAATCTGAAAGAGATGGCAACTGTAGGAAAGAATCATATTGCTTCTCTTCGTGAAGATGCAGTAGCAACCTACAAAAAGTTGATGGGTGATAATGCTGATGAAACCATTGTTACAATGCTTAATGCAGAAACAACTGGTATTACTACTCTTGTTTCCTTGACTAAGGATTACCAAGCTCGCTTGGAAGAGAAGTTCCCTCTCACCTGCTCTAAGTGTGGTTCTAAGGATGTTAACCGGGCTTCTTCAGTAACTGAAGATGATACTCAAGGTAAAAAAACTACCGACGGTTCAGACACAACCAAGAATTCCGAATTACCGAGTACTAAGAATGTGATCGATAATCTGTATCGAAACAAAATTAAATAAGTTATTATATAAATATCCGCATTATGGAAACAACGAAAATCGTAAACGATCCTCAGCAACTTACTCTCTTTGGGGAAAGAACTCCGAGAGCGGTGATTTACAAGAGTGAATCCCACAAATTGCATCAGGCTTTCAATGTTAAAGCTGGAGAGAAAATTGTACAAGGTATGCCGGTAGCTTTAAATGAAGACGGTTTGATCTACCCTTGTACTGACCCGTCTACTCAAGTTTACTTGGGTGTGGCAGTAACGGATAACGTTAACCCGGCTTATCAGCCTCAAAGAAACTTCCCAGTAGAAGTAACCGTGGCTGTAGAAGGTTATATGATTTGTAACTGGGTATCAAACGGAACTATCGAAGCTGGCTATGTAACTCCCGATGGAGCATTGCTTAACGACCGTTTCGTTAAGGCTAATCAAGGTATTTCAACTCCGTTCATTGCCCTCAATCCTGCAGAAGAGGCAAATGAGGTAATCCAAGTACTCATTAAATAAGAGAAAAGAAAGTTATGGAAAATAAGATTGATATTACAAAAATGAAGGCTCAGGACTTTATGAATGAGCTGCCGGAAATGGTAAGAAGCTTGGAAGCTGTTCGTTCCGGTTCACAGGATAAGAAGCCTGTAGAAGTAACCTTTGAAGAATTGGTTACAGGTAAATGGGGAATTTCACAGGATGAACTCTTCGAAAAGGTGGGCATCAATCCAAAGGTTGATACCATGCAGAACATCTTTACTATGCCTCAGCAGAATATCCGTTGGATTGTTCCGGAGATTATCCGTGCTGCTATCACTCTGGGTATGCGTCAAGCACCGTTCTATCCGAACATCATAGCTTCAGACCAATCCATTAACGGATTGCAAGCAATTATGCCGATGGTTAATATGTCGGATGCTGCTCCTGCAAAGGTTAACGAAGCAGAAACTATTCCCTTGGGTGATGTTAGTTTCGGACAAAAATCAGTTAGCCTCTTCAAAATCGGAAAAGGTTTCAAACTTACTGATGAAGTTCGTAACTATGTTTCACTCGATGTCTTGGGGATCTATCTTCGTGACTTTGGTGTTCAGTTGGGTTATGCTTTGGATACTCTGGCTATGGACGTGGCTATCAATGGTAACAACCCTGATGGCTCTGAGTCTGCCCCAGTAATTGGTGTATACGAAACAACCAATGGCATTACTTACAAGGATCTATTGCATATTTGGGTTCGTGCTGCTCGTATGGGACGTAACTTTACTACTATGATTGGTGGTGAAGATCAGGCAATTGAAATGTTGAACTTGCCAGAATTCAAAGATCGTCATTCTGGTACAACTGAAGCTACACTGAATGTGAAGTCTCCGGTTCCCAAGAATGCTGACTTCTATATTCACCCGGGCACTCCAGATCAGCAATTATTGTTAATTGATACATCTGCTGCCTTGATTAAGCTTACCGCTCGTCAATTGATGTTGGAATCTGAAAGAATCGTTTCTAACCAAACTGAGGCTGTTTATGCAAGCTTAACTACTGGCTTCTCCAAGATGTACCAAGATGCTGCTCTGTTGCTGGCTGCAGATAAGAAGTTCTCCGAATTCGGATTCCCAGAATTCATGAACGTAGATCCTTACCTGATGGTTAATCTTGAATAAGAACGTCCGGTTTCATCTATATAAATTCCCAGAGAGGGTGGGTAACTAAAAAGACCCATCCCCTCTTTAATCAACTTTTATTTTAATCTTAGGAAATATGGCTAAAGATAATAAATACACATTAACTGTGGGACCAAGAGCTTACAGTTTTCATGACCAATCAACTGGTATTACCATTTGTAGAGGAGAAGAAAAAGAACTCACTCGTCGTCAATTCCGTACACCGAAAATTCAGAAGGCTGTTGCTTCGGGTCATCTGATTATCATTGCTGATAAATCGGAAATCGAAAAGTATTCGGAGGCTGACATCGAAAAGTTGGACAAGAGGTTAAATGCCCAGTTTAAAAAGGGCATGACTTTGGAAAAGCTTTCAAAGGGATATTCTCTTGAAGAACTGAAGCTGGTAGCTGGTTTACATGAAATCGTTGCCGAGAAAGATGATACAGTAGAAACACTTCTCCAGGCTTTGCTGGAAGAATTTGAATCTTCTTCTAAAGGTTAATATATGAAAATTACATAAGACAGACTAATATGAAAAATAATCTGGACTTTTTGTACGTTACGTCAGGTCTGGAAGTTTCATTCAGAGTCATATCCAAAGTCCCGGCCAAATCTATTTTTGACTGGGACTTTGGCGATGATAAGGGAGAGGTTTTCAATGGTGGAAGACATGTTTCCTATTCTTATGAAGCTCCCGGTTTCTATACAGTAACCCTACATGTAACTAACTCGAATGGTTTAGATATCACCGTAGATAAGACTCTGGTAGTTTGTGATTATGGGCATACGGCATTAGCCGATACAATATATAATTTAATTGACCATTATATTCCATCAGAAATCTCCAATGGTATGACACGAGAGGATAAATCCATTTACATCACCAAGTGGCAATATTATATTGGACCTCTAGTAAATCATACAATTCCACCAGATAAATATACTGACGAATTATGGTATGAAGCACTAGAAAACCAATTAATAATGGAATTGGCAGCATGGGATTTTCTTAATGTGAAGATACTTAACTTATTAACGAGTACTTCTGAATATTTAAGTCAATTAACTTCTACCAAAGAACAAACCGGTGATGGTACCTCTAAACCAGAACTTGCCCGAGGTGATAGAATTAAACAAATCACTACTGGGCCTACTGAAGTGCAATATTATGATACCTTGGCAGATGCTACAAGTTCCCTATGGAAAACACTTTCTCAAGCAATGCAACCGGGTGGATTAATAGATGAATTAAGAAAGAACCTTTGTATGTTAGCTTCACGGTTGGAAATCTACTTACCGTTCTGTGATGAAGTATTCAGAACTGTAATACCAAGGGTAGTTAACCGAAGAAAACCTGGTATATTAGATGGGCCTAACCCAAGTACACCAGTAAAGGGTGGTAATGACTCAATTTTAACTAAACTATGACAAAAGAACCATGGAGAATGGTAAAGAACCGCTCTTGGGATAGATACAAGAAAATTATCACCGATTTCTTGGATTGGGATGCTGGTAGACAAACCATAACTTGGGCAAAAAATGTTAACCAACTTCTCAGTCATGCCGAAGATAGTATACCCAAGTATTACAATATCCAAATCGAGGCATTATGTTACTACAATGCTTTCAGAAACTGGCCAATTAATAAGGCTACAGTAACTGGAGAATTGGACGATGAAAACTTATCAATACTAATTTCTAAATCTTATATAGAACAGATTGGTTATCTTACCTCTGAGGGATATTGGGATTTTAATTGGGAACAAGATAGGTTCGTAATCAATGGTATAACGTATAAACCATCCGGTGACACTCAAACTGCTCAGGCAAAGGATGAGGCCCTAGTTTTCATGGTTATCCTAAAGAGAGACCGAGATACCAAAATTGAATTTGTAGAATAAAACATTAAGTGTATGGCAAAGATGTTAGTACTGAGGTGGACCCCAATTACTACCTCCAGTGGAATCTGGTTTGATAGTAATCTGGTTATCCTTAATGGTACATCTGGAGTTCATATTGAAATGAAAGGTAATGGCAACGATGTAACGGCATTTCAATCGATGACCGGAAACAAATTTGTCACCTGCTTTCAAGATTACTTCGGTGATATCTGGGATAAAATAATACCTCATCCTGGTATAGGCCAGGTAATGAAATTCCGTGTAAATAAGCTTCCCGATTATGCTTGCATACGGGGGGATATAGAAGACGGTGGAGATGTAGATCCAGAAAATCCGAATATACCAATGAATGCCTTCTGTGGTTCAGAGGGAGAACCATTCAGGGATATAGATTCGGAATTCTTACTGGGTCGTCAACGTTCAGTAATTAATCCTTAAATTTTATAAATATGTATGTAAGTAAATATTACACCTGCGAAGAGATTGACCAGCGGTTGTTACAGGGTTACTATGATGACTTTGTTCGTGCTGGCTTTGGGGGAACTATAAATGAGTTCTGGGCTTTCGTACTTTCTATCAAAAATAAGGTAGATAAGAAGGAAGGATATGACTTATCTAAGAATGACTTCACTGATGAGTTAAAAGCTAAACTTGATGGCATTGAAGAACATGCAAACTACATCACTAAGGTATCTCAGCTTGAAAATGACTTAAAGTATCAAACTGAGGAAGAAGTTAAACAGATGATTAGTGATTTGGTTGATGGTGCAGATGATGCTCTTGATACTCTTAAAGAGTTAGCAGAAGCTTTGGGTAATGACCCCAACTTTGCAACTACTATCACTAATAAATTAACCGACCTTCGTACTGCCTTAACTGAAGAGGTTAATCGGGCTAAGGAAGCTGAAGCTGCCTTGGGTGCTGCAGTAGCCTCAGTTCAGGATAACCTCGAATATGGGTTAGACCAAATCAATAAGAAGATTGATACGGTTAAGGCAGACTTAAAAGCTGAAATCGACAGAGTTGAGAAGAAGGTAGATAAGAATGCCGAAGACATCAAAGACCTTGAAGATAAGGTAAATCAAGGTAATGATGAACTTGAGAAGGAACTCAAGGACCTTATCCAAAAGGAAAAAGATGAACGTATTGCTGCCGATAATGAGATTAAGGAAAGTGTAAATGATCTTAAAACTCTCCATATCAATGATAAGGCATCTCTTGAGTCAAAGATTGCAGAAGAAACTGCAAATCGTACTAACGCAGATACTGTACTGGATTCTAAGATTAACGAAGAAATCACTAATCGCCAGGCAGATACTTTAGCTCTTCAAGGTAAAATTGACCAAGAGAAGGTAGACCGTCATTCTGAGGACCAAGTTCTTCACAATGAAATCTCTAAAGAGGTAACAGACCGTACCAATGCAGATAATGCTCTTCAAGGTAATATTGATAAAGAAGTTCAGGCCCGTACTGTTGCAGACCAAGTATTACAGAACAATATCGATTCAGAGGCTACTACTCGTGCTGCTCAGGATTTAGTTCTTGAACACAAAATCGAAGATGTAAAAGAGCAGGGTGTAGAAGACAAGGAGCAATTGCTTAATGCTATTGCTGCCGAGGCTGCTGCTAGAGAAAAAGGTGATAAAGATCTTGATACTAAGAAAGTAGATAAACGTGAAGGCTATTCTTTGACTAAGAATGACTTCACCGATATACTCAAAGCTAAACTTGATGGAATTGAGGAAAAGGCAAATTATATTACGCATCTTTCTCAGCTTATCAACGATTCTGGTTTCCAAACTGAGGAAGAGGTAAATGCAGCTATCCAAAAGATTATTGGTTCTGCTCCAGAAGTACTTGATACTCTTAAGGAAATTGCTGATGCCCTTGGAAATGACCCCAACTTTGCTGCTACCATTACCAAGAAATTGGCTGCAATCACAGAACAGGTTAACCAAGAAATCGAAGACCGAATTGCGGGTGATGAGGCAAACAGTGCTGAGGTAGCTGCTGAAGTTCAAGCTCGTAAGGATGCTGATACAGCTCTTGAAACTAAACTGAAAGAATATGTAGACAATAAGTCTGCTATTGGTGATGCTGCTCTTGGAGTTGTAAAAGACAATCTTAACAAGGAAATCCAAGACCGTAAAGATGCAGATGCCGCAATTCAATCTAGCTTGGATAAAGAGATTGCCGAAAGAAAGACTGCAGATGAAGCCTATACTCAAAGTCTGGCTAACGTTAACCAACATATTTCAGACTTGGCATTGAGTATGCAAGAGTCTATCAATACATTGCGTAATGAGCTTACTGAGCAGGTAAATGCAAATACTACTGCTATTGCCACTAACCAACATAGTATTGAAAGAAATTCAGAGGCAATCACAAACTTAACTAAGACTGTAGGTGATAACTACAAGGAAGTTAAGGATATGATTAACGAAGAAATCATTGATCGTACTAATGCTGATAGTGCCTTGAGTTCTCGTATCGATACTCTCAATATCGACCTTAATACTGAGAGTGTAGAAAGAAAGGCTGCCGACCAAGTTCTCCAGGTTAACTTAGATAAAGAAGTAGCAGACCGTACTGCAGCTGATAAAGCTTTGAGTACTGAGTTTACTGCTAAGTTGGATAATACCAAGCAAGCTTTGGAATCCGAAGTAGCTAATATTAACACTAAGCTTGAACAAGAAAAGGAAAATCGTATTGCTGGTGATAATGCTTTGGGAGTTCGTATTGATTCTCTAGAGGCAGGTAATACCGATGCTATGAATGAACTAAAAGCAAAGGTAAATGCTAACACTACTGCTATTAATGCAGAGAAAGACCGAGCAATTGCCAAAGAGACTTCTCTTGAGGCCAAGATTGATACCAACCTTCAGAATCACAAGGATGATATGGCTGGTATTAATAAGGATATCCTTACCGAAAAGAATGACCGCTTAGCTGGAGATACTCTACTTCAAACCAATATTGATAAAGAAGCAACTGATAGAGCTAATCAAGATACACTTATCAGTAATGCTCTTGCTCAAGAGAAGGCAGATAGGATTGCTGCCGACCAAGCACTGGATAATAAGAAGGTAGATAAAGTAGATGGTAAAGTACTTTCTTCTAATGACTTCACGGATTTGCTATATGCTAAACTTGATGGCATTGAAGAACATGCAAACTACATCACTAAGGTATCAGAGTTATTAAACGATTCTGACTTTCAGAATGCAGAACAAGTAGAGGCTGCAATCCAAAATATTATTGGTTCAGCCCCTGAAGTATTGGACACTTTGGCAGAGATTGCTAAGGCTCTCGGTGATGATCCCAACTTTGCAGCAACTATGACTGCTAAGCTTACAGAGTTGGAGAATAAGCTTGAAGCCGAAAAGAACTTACGAGAACAGGGAGATAATACTTTACAACAATCATTCACTAACCTGAGTAATACTCTTACTACTACGGTAAATGAGCTGAGAACTTTTGTAAGTGAAACTCGTACAGAGTTGTTAACTTCCCTGAATGCTACTAATGCTCTGGTAACTCAGAATACTGCTAATATCCAACGTAACCTGGAATTAATCCAGGGTATTCAGGATAATATCAATGGTAATTATACGGCCATTACGGATCTGTTAAATAACGAAATTGCTGCTCGTAAAGCTGAAGATATTCGGTTGGAAGCAAAGATTGATCAGAATACTTCTGACCTTAATACCGAGAGTGAAGAGAGAAAGGCTGCTGATAAAGTTCTTCAAGATAATATCGATGCAGAAGAAGCTGCTCGTATTGCTGCAGACACCGCTCTTGGTAAACGTATCGATAAAGAAATCCAAGATAGAATAGATGCAGATACATCTTTGGATAACAAATTTACCAATATTACCAATGATCACGAAGAAAGGTTGGTAGCCGAGGAAGCAACTTCTGATGCTTTACCTAATACCATGGTTACTGGTGTAAGTGAAATAAGTAGAGATGACTCTAAACTTACTTTCAAGGTAAATACTTCTACTAAGGACGTTTCTAACAACCAATACGGAGAATTCAATGAGGCCATTAAAGAACTTCTCCCGGTAACCCAATCTCTTGCAGGAGTCATGTCTGCAGCAGATAAGATTAAGTTGGATGGGTTGGATGAAAATGCCCTTACAGATATATCGGCTGATTCCGATGCAAGTAAAGTAACCGTAACCGTAACTAAGGATAATGGTCTGAATGCTGATACTACAGAAACCTTTGATTTGCCTCAGGCATCAGATACTAAAGCCGGTACGATGACTGCTAAGGATAAGGTAGAGTTAGATAGAATTACTACTGTTAACTTTGCTCTTGGGGATGTAACTCCAAATGAGACTTCAATAGGCATTGCTGCTACTAAAACTGTAATTGAGGATGGTACTGTAGAACAGAATCCAATTACTTTACCTGCTTCTACTGCAGAAAAAGCTGGTGTACAAACCGCAGCCGATAAGAAGTTATTTGATTCTCTTCCCCCAAATATCATTCGAGGTTTTAATGGAAGAGTTCAACGCCATAACATGGTAGATATTTATTTGGACTTATCTACTATAAATCCCGATACTGGAGTATATGAAGATAATCCCATTGAAAATGCTATACGTCATCTAAATATACCTCCTGCGACGAATAAAGCGGCAGGTGTACAAACCGCAGCCGATAAGAAGTTATTTGATTCTCTCCCAGAATCCTTTGTACTTGCTTCTGGGAGCAATCTAGAAATTTCAGATTCTGAGGTCACCATTACTCATGCTGGAGCTAAACTAGACTCAGAATCTGGTGTCTATGTTAATGGTAGTAGATATGTAATGGGTACTATACCAGCAGCAACTAAGACTACTGCAGGTGTAATGACTGCCCAAGATAAGATTAATCTTGATGAGACTTTGCCCAATGCTATTGCTAAGGAGATTGAGGATAGACAAAAGGCAATCGATACAGCTATCAAGAATCTGGGAGATTCTCAGACTGCTGCTTTAGAAAAAGAGATTCAAGATAGAAAAGATGCTGATACTGCCCTTGATACTAAACTGCAGAATAACATTGATACTCTAGAAGCTAAGCATGATGCCTTTGTAGCAACTAAGGGACAAGCTGATGGGTTTGCTCCATTGGATGGTAATGGATTGGTACCAGCTAACCATTTGCCTTCATATGTAGACGATGTAATCGAGGTATACGCTACTTATAAAGTAAGCTCTACTGGAGGTCTTACTAATGTTCAGTTGTATACTGATGCTACTCACCAAACTCCGGTAACTGGAGAATCTGGTAAGATATACATTAATGTTGCTAATGGGGAACCTCCTTATCAATTCCGTTGGTCAGGTACTAAATTCGTAGATAGTAACACTTCTTCCCTTATTATTGGAGAAATTGCAGGTACTGCTTTCGAGGGTAGTAGAGGTAAACATCTTGAGGATGTGGTATCTAGTATGCCTAGAAATTTAATCAGTAATATTTCAATAGCTAACAGAAACAAGAGGAATATAATTATTCAGTGTAATTATTCTTCTTTAGATGACCAGGGTCATTACATAGATCAGCCTGAGGGGATGCTTATTCCACTAACCAATGCCACTACTCAAGAAGCCGGTTTGATGGAGGCAGAAAGTGTAATAAAACTTAATCAAACCCTACCGAAAGCCATAGAGGATGAACAAGAGGCTCGTATTGCAAAAGATAATGAGCATGATAAACTAATCAATAGTTTACCTCAGGAGATAATGACGGTAATAAACAGTGTTACCCAAAATACGAATAATCTCGGATTAAAGTATTTTAGATGGGTAAAGAATACCGAAGAGGGCTCATATAGTAGAGGTACAGATGTGAATGTCACCATACCAGCAGCAACTAAGACTACTGCAGGTGTAATGACTGCCCAAGATAAGACTAACTTGGATAATACGGTACAGGGGTTGGCAAATGAGATTACCAATAGAACTAATGCTATCAATGCTCTTCGTACAGAATTGAAAACTTACGTTGACGATTTGATTGCTGATACTGGTTCAGATGTAACTGCATTAGAAACTAAGGTAAATAATCACATTGCCAATAAATCTAATCCTCATACAGTTACTAAAACTCAGGTTGGATTGGGTAATGTTAATAATACTTCCGATGCTAATAAGCCCGTATCTACTGCTCAAGCTACTGCTATTGCTGATGCTAAGGCTGCAGGTACTGCTGCTCAGACTTCTATCAATAGCCATGCTGGTAGAAAAGATAATCCTCACGTAGTAACTAGAGCTCAATTGAGTTTGGCAACTACCGACCAGGTAGTATTTGCTAAGACTACTGCTCCTTCCGGTTTCTTCAAAGAGTCTTCAGATGTTCGACTCAAATCTAACATTAAGGATTTGAATCATACTCTGGAACAGATTTGCCAGATACCAACTAAGTCATTCGAAATGCTTGGTAAAGAGGACGAGGGAACTATTGCTCAGAATCTTGAGGGATTGGGATTTGGTAAATATGTAGAGGAAGTTCCAGTAGAGAAATCTACAGTACCTAATCCAGAGGAGTTCGAAACTTTGGAAATCAATGGAGAAGAATATGTACTCGTAAAACAAGTTAAATATCACAAGATGTCAACTTTGGCAATCGAGGGTGTTAAACTTCTTTACGATGAGATTAAGGCTTTGAAGGCTGAGATTCAAGAACTTAAAAATAAATAATCATGGGAGAGATAGCAACCTGGAGTGCTGTCAAAACTAAAGTAGGCCTTGGTAAGACAGGAAATGACTGCCCTACCAAGGCTGAATTGTTAGCACTCTCCTCGACAGGAACCGGGGAGAATTATGTGGGGTTGGAACTATCCAATGCCAGTTCCTATGGAAACAACGAATGTGTAAAGTTGGAAGATATACACAAGGTAACCTATAAGTATACATTTACTTCTCGATACAGTAGTATAAGTTTTGATGCTTTGGGTAACCCAAGTTCTTCTAATCAAGGTTTTGGTTTTATTTCTACGAAACAGAAATATTGGGATGGAATAGCTAATGGGGCTGAAGTTACGGTAAATTATATTATTAGTAATACACCCACATGGGTAACTAATCACGGTAATCAAGTACCTCCTTGGACTGCTTCAGAGAATCTGGGATTAACCTCTCGGTCAGATTCCAATACTCTTGTTACACAGAGCGAATCTGGTAAAACTTTTAAAGTAACTTTTACTCAAGCTGCAGCTTCTCAATCTTGGAGTTATGGGTTTAGTGTAAACCCCACTTCTATGTCTTTTGGGGCAACTGGAGGTACTAAAACTTTCACGGTAACTTCATACAAGCAAGAATTAAGAAATGGCCATAATTATGGTAACCAAATTTCTTTAACTTATACTAGAGCTAATGGAGGAAGTATATCCGGTACCGGTACTTCAGTAACTATGGGTAATAATACTTCTACCAGTACTCGTAGTGGTACCGTAACTTTAACCCAAGCAGAAACCAATAAGAAGTTAACCGTATCTTGTTCTCAATCTGCAGGTTATAAGACTTATAGTGAAATTACTGCAAGTGGTGGAGCTGTAACCGATATACCTGCAAGTGGAGGTACAAGAAGTTCATTCTCTACTATGCCCTCATATTCTCAAACTTGGGGATGGAATGGTTCTACAACTGGAGGTGGCACAATTACAAGCGGTGCTAGCATTAGTTATGGTACTGCAGTTAGTGCAGGTTCTTTGGGAACTACGGTTAAATCTAGAACCCAGGTAGGAACCCTTACTGGTACCTTATCACTAAATGGTAAAACCAAATCTGTAAGTGTACCAGTATACCAGGCAGCAAACGAATTTACTGGGTATACCTATGGTTCTTGGAGTGTAAGCTTAACGGCAAATTCTTATACCATCGGTAATACTGGAGGTAGTGTAACTTTGTACCCCAGTGCAAGTAGACCCAGGTATGCTAACTATACCTCAGGTTCAAATACAAGGGATGGTTCTGGTAGTGCTACCCCAAGTTTAAGTACCAATGGTACCTCAGGATTTAGCTTATCAGGTACTACTCTTAGTGCTTCTGCGAATACCAGTACAAGTAGTAGGTCTATCAGAGTTACTGCTTCTTATGGGGGTGCTTCTGATTATGTGGATATCACTCAGGGCGGTGCAAGTGTATCTTATAATTATTATTTTAATTGGGGGAGTGCTCCTGGAAGTCAGACTTCTGAATCTATTACTCATCCAGCTTTGGGAAAAACTGAAGAGGTTCCATTTATCTCTTATAAAAAGAAAGTGATAAATGGTACAGAAACCTCTGATATATATCCGGTAGAAGCAAGTCTAAATGTACCGAGTTGGACTACTGTTAATATAGTAGATAATGGGCTCTCAGTTAAAACTTATGAGAACACTGCTGAATCCTCAAGGTCTGCTACAGTAACAGTAACTCAATCAGAATCTGGTAAGAAGATAATACTTAATATTAACCAGAGTGCTGCAACTATAACCTATGATTATGTATTTAGTATATCTGCAACTGATGTATTTAGTATATCATAGGTTATATACAACACCAGTATTTATTATATGAGAGACCCTAAAAACTTAATTATTAATTTGCCGGGATGACTAAAAGGAGTGCATCTATTTTAGGTGTACTCCTTTTTTCGTTTTAACACATTAACTAAGGAATTATGGAACAAGAACAACTCACCATATACTTGCCATCACAATCTGATGAAGGTATTTATAATGGTGTATATTATACTACCGATGTAGTGAATATAATTAATGAGGTTACTATGCAGAAACATAATGCCTTGAATATACTTAACAATCGACCAAAGTTTGAGGCAATTGTTTCTGAATGCGATAACATTCTCAATTCAATTAATCAATCCCAATCTGCTCCAAGTAAACCTGCTCCAGGGTTTGAGGAGTTCCGTCAATACATGGACCAACGAATCTCCACTCAAGAGACTCTGTTACAGAGAATTGCTCAGGAGCTGGGATTGGATAAACCTAAACAATAGATAAGAATTATGCCAAGTAAGTCGGTTAATATTACACTATCGATTCCAGTTGGCTCTCTAGAAATATACGTAGACAAACGAGAACAAGCTCGTGCAGAAAGGTTGATTGCCAAAACTCCAAGTATCTTAACCAAAGGCTATGCGAAGGGTACAGAAAAGTTTGGTAATCAACTTCTTCGTATAGTAAGACGAAGTTTGAATACGGGTGTTCCACCAAGAGGTTCAGGAGTATCATGGCCACCCCATGCTCCAGGAATCATTAAAAAGTATGGGGATCACACTATGTTACACCTTACTGGTCAGTATGCTAGATCAGTTACTTTAGTAAAGGGTAAAAAACGGACTTTTGTTGGATTACCAATTGAAATCAAGAAGATTACTTATACTGGTAAGACTTCTAGAAAAACCTTGAACCAGATAGCTATCATGTTAGAATATGGTAGCAGGGATGGTAATTTACCACCTCGTCCTCTCTGGGCTCCTGCATTTAAGGCTGCTGGTGGAAAAGCTGCCTTACAAAAGGAAATACGTAATGAAGTTAGAAAAGAAATAAGGAGGATTATATAATGGCAGTAGATTTTGAAATATCTTCACTATCAGGAACTGGTACTGCTACCATTCGTGTAAAACCGAAAGCAGTAAATACAGAACAGACCTTAAAAGAGCAGGTCCTCAAGGTAGTAGTTCAGGGTGTAGAAAGGGAAGTAACTCTGATACAAAAGGCCGCTCCTAAAATAGTAGAGACCTGGGGAACTTATTTTAGTATCACTCCAGAAACTACTTCCCATACTTTCGATGGTACTAAAAGGGGTGAGACTCTAGAAATAGGTGTATACAGTTACCAACAGAAGTTTATCGATAATGAGCCTCAAGATGAATATCGTGCTGTAGATTGGAAAGTTGAAAGCTCCTCAGATTGGTTAGAGGTAACCCAAGAAATTGGAGAAGCTAATGCCGCAGGTAAGCTTACTATCAAAACTAAATCTACTAATCAAAATCACAACCCCAGTAACTATGACCCCTTGGAAAGAACTGCTATAGTTAAGATTATCTCACAGCAAGAACCTAACACTGAGATAGTTTTAAATATAACTCAATCTCCAGGTACTAGAACTACTAAGTATGGCTTTGAACCAACCCCGAATATACCATTCCCAAATTTTGGTCAAAATACTAGTACTGCTCAGATTAGTAATGTAAAGGGTTATCAGTACTACCTTATCAACGGTATTCAAGTTGCTAAATTTATAAAACAATTTAAGATAACCGATATAAGTAAGACAATAGAGGGTCAATTACCTGTAGGTATTGGTTCAGAACCAATACCTTTTAAAGTATGGCTTACCGATTATCCTTCAAATATTGCTACTCAATGGGTTAGTGAATTAAATTGTGTTGGTCATTTACAAACCCTAATGGGTGGTTTTGTAGGTATTCAGGTAACTTATAATGGGTATATTAATGACTATGGCAATCAAAGGGTTCAGTTAAATATTAGATTAGGACTTTAATGGTAAACTCAGAAGAAATAGTAGAAAGAACTTTTTATATCTCTCTACTTAGTACAATGTTGGAAATGGGTCTTACCTTAAACCCAGAAGACTTCTTACCTTTGTCTCAAGAAAACGAAAAAAGATTTCAAGAGGCAATCAAAGGTATGAAGAAGTTTATACCACTTTTTGGTATAGGGAATAATCAAGTAAAAGGCCCAAAGACTCTCCCAAGAATAACCATAGAACTACAGGGTTATTATGCTGGAGATATTGGTGTGAATAAATACATCATTGGTGATAAACTTGAGGATGGTAATTACCAAGCTTCAGAGTTTCCTTATGAAACAAAAGATATTACTATAGATGTACATCTAGTTTCTCAAACACAAGCCGATATGAGGTTGCTACATACAATCTTATATACTGGCTTACCTGCTAGAGGATACGTGAGACCATACTTCAATGACTTAGAGGAATGGGAAAAGGGCAGGCTTGCTCCCACCGGAAACCTATTCATTGAGATTGGTAATTATTATGACCATCCAGATGTAGAACATGGTATACTTGAGAAGGTATATACTTACATATGTAAAGATGGTATTCTTCCAGAAAAACCCCTGGAAGAAGGTATACTTACACCTATCCAGGATATATCAGTTCTCATTGGTTTGTTAGAACAAAACGAAAATGAAATGTTAGAGTTAAAAGTACCTAAGGTATAGGTACAATACTCTAGGGTATAAATTAAACGAGTAATTAACTTTAATCACAATAGAATTATGCCAACTTCACCTCATGTTGATTTTAAGTTTAAGAACAACAATGTTCTTCAAACTACTCCTATGTTAGGAGTTTCTTGTGTATTGGCTAGAACTACTAAGGGCCCTTATGATGACCCATCAGAAATCATCTCTACATTCTCTCAGTTCCAAAGAATCTATGGTTCTGAAATTGTACCCGATGGTTCTGTATCAAATATCGAAAAGGCTTTGCAAGGTGGTTCTAAGCTTCGTGTTATTCGAGTGCTTGGTAAGGGAGCTACTCAAGGTACAGTAGCTGCAACTGCGGGTAAACCTAAAACAGTTGCTAAATCCGAAGAGGAAGGTATAGCACCTGCTTCTGCTACTCCAGACCCTGCTACTCCTGCAGCATTGATAACCATTGCTTCTGGGGGAACTACTTATAGTTTGGGATTGGTAACCAAAGGTTATGGAGACCCAATCGGTAGTACTGATACCTTCCAGGTAGGTTTCTATAAACAATCCAATACCTTGTATTATAGAATCTATTCAGGCAATGGCCAGGTACTTGAACAAGGTCCGGTAGTAACTTATAAAACTGCCGATGATAACAATAATACTTCGGTAGATTACCTTGCTCTTAGTGCCTTTGCTAAGAACTCAGAGTATATCAAACCGGTAGTAGTTGCTGGTTCATCTTTTGAGAACTTAATCAAATGGCTTACCGATAGTGTAGATGGTACAAAAAATGCCGTTACTGTAACAGTTGGGGGAGCAGCTCCTTCAGATACCGAGAAACTATTTACCGGTACCGTAGGTAGTGCTGGTTCTAACCCTACTGCTGATGAATGGATCGCTTCATTGGATTTAGTAAGGGACTACACTGACTTTTACCAATTATTCATTTCCCATATCTCTCAACACCTTACTACTGATGCTGACGTACTCAAGGTATATAAGGCTGCTGCAGATATGGCAAAAGAATTGATGGAATGGGTACTGTACATAGAAGTCCCAAAACACTTAACCCATTACACCCAGGGTACTCAACCAAGAGACTATAAAGCTCAGGTTACTTGGGTACAGACTTGTCTTGGTACCGTGGGTAATTCCAAGTACATTGCTTACTTTGGAGGTGGCCTTAAGTACTACAATGAGAACGGCAATCTTCAAGATTCTGATGTAGTGGGTACCATTGCAGGTTTGGGAGATGCTTCTGCTACTCAATATGGTCCTTGGAAATCCTTTGCTGGTATGAACCGAGGAGTTATTGGAGATGCAGTTGGGCCCGTATGTCCAAATTATGGTTCTCCTTCTCGATATAATGAACTGAACACACTTGCTCAGAATTATATCAATGAGATGGTAATCAAAGATACCCCAGATGCAGGTAAGCAAACCATGCTATGGCATTGCTTCTCTTCTCAAGTGAAACAGGATTCTGAAAGGTTCCTTTCAATCGTAAGACTGAATCTTTACTTGAAGAAGTTCCTTCGCCCGGTACTCAACAAGTATATCGAAGAACCAAACGTTTGGAGTACTTGGAAGAGAATCTGGTTGGAGGTTAAACCTACCTTGGATTCTTTGGTAGACGAAGATGCTATGACCGAGTATACCTGGATGGGTGACCAAGATGCAACTTCTTGGGATGACCTTTCGGTTAATAACGAAGCAGATGCTCGTCAGGGTAAGTACCGTGCTATCCTTAAGTATAAGGATGTAGTTCCTATGCAAGAGGTAACTATGGAGATTGTAATCGATGCCGCTTCTAAGGCAGTATCAATCGTAGAAACAAGTAATAACTTATAAACTCATAACACAATGGGAGCAAAAGTAAAAAACCCACGGAAGAAATTCTTGTGGAGCATCATGTTCCCCAAACACCCTATCAATACTTATCTATTCCAAAGTTGTACTTTGCCAGATATTGAAATTGACCAGGTTGCTCATGGGGACGTCAATAGAGACGTTAAAACTGCAGGTAGGGTTACTATAGGTAATCTTATTGTAGAGAAACTTATGACTACTGCAGGTTCAGACACATGGCTTCATGATTGGCTTTATGCTTGCCAAGACCACATAGTTGGTGGAGGTTTGGTACCAAGCCAATATTGGGAAACGGCTATTGTAAATGAACTTGCCGAAGATGGAGTCTCGGTTCTTAATACCCACGTCTTCGAAGAGGTATGGCCATGTAAGATTACCGGCTTAGACTTGGACAGAATGGCTTCAGAGAATACCATTGAGTCCATAGAGTTCTCAGTTGGTACTGCAGATAAATACTAATTCCTTAGTCTATTCTCACTAAGATTCGGTGGAGGGGTGGGATTCCTGTGATAGGAGCTCACCCCTTTCTTGTTGTTATACGGAGTACTATGAACATTTGTAAACATTAAATATATCAAATTATGGAATTTAGAACATTTAGATTTACCGGACCTTCTGGTTTCGAATATGAAATCAGAGAACAGAATGGTGCTGATGAAGATATCCTCAGTAACCTTTCAGACATGAAGACTTTGATGAACCTTACCAAGTTCATTGCAGCAATTGTAATTAGAACTACTGCTACCCCTAATGGGAAATTAACTGTAGACGATGCCCTTAACTTACCAGTCAATGACCGTTATGCTATTATCTTCAATTCTCGTATCTTCTCTTTGGGAGAGGAAGTAGAATTCGAATATGATTGGGGCAAAGAGAATGGGGGTAAGATTACTTATGGCCAAGACCTTCATGAGTTCCTTTTCGATTACGGTACTACTCCAACTGTAGAGGATTTAAATCAGAAGCCAGATGCTATCCCTTATTATCCAGAGGGAGTTAGATTGGTAGACCATGAATACACTCTTTCATCTGGCAAGAGAATTAAATTCGATTGTATGACTGGTAAGGGAGAACAAGAGTTCATGAAGTTGCCTTTGGATAAACAAACTAAGAATGCTCCTCTTCTTTGCCGTAATCTTCACTTAGAGGTTGATGGTAGTTGGGAGAAGGTAGAAAACTTTACTCCGTTTACTGCAAAGGATATGGCTGAGATGAGAAAGCATATCTTATCTATGGACCCTATCTTCAAAGGTGAATCTCATATCACTAACCCAACCACCGGAGAAGAAAGAACTTATCCTATAGTTTGGGCACCGAATTTTTTCTACCTGACGGAAGAGTAATGTTAGAGAGTGATTTTGTTTATATCACCAGAGCCGAAATAGCCTTAGACTATTTCGGCTTTTTACGTCTTCCGTATAGAATCAGGAAAATATTTAAGGAAATGGCCGAACAATATTATAAACAATTAAAGAAAAGAAAATAAATTATGAATACCAGTAGGAGTATAGTAGAGGTCGGTGTTGCCATGGTATTAAAAGACCGATTCTCTCAAGAGGCTGGCAAGATATCTGGGTCATTCAGAACTATGATGAATGACATGAGTACCTGGAATAGAGGTATACAGATGTCAGCTTCTAATACAATGGACTTCGGAATGCAGCTCGTAGGGGGAATGGCAAGGGCCTATAAATACTCTGCGGGTGTTCAGAATGAAGTTTGGACTGCTTCGAAAATTGCCGGTGCTACCATTGCAGAACAAAGAGAGATGTTACAATTGGCAAAAGATGTCAATGAGATAACTCCTCTTACTGCTTCGGATGTTGCATCAGGACAAAGATACCTGGCTATGGCAGGTAATAAATTCGATGCTATTAAAGAAATGATTGGGCCAGCATCTAAGCTGGCTTCAATCTTTACTATGCCAGTGGGACAGAAAGGTGGTGTAGCTGACTTGATGACTAATATCATGTCAATGTACCAAATCCCAATGGGAGAAGCCGCTAGAGTAACCGATGACTTATATACTGCAGTTACTAATGCAAATATATCTTTGACAGACTTAGCCCAGTCCATATCTTATGCAGGAGCAGATATGGCAACTGCTGGAGTAGATCTTCGGCAAACGGCCGCTGCCATCGGTGTATTGGGGGATATGGGTATACAGGGTTCTATGGCAGGTACTTCACTGGCTAATATGATTCGTTACTTACAACTCTCTCTTGTTAATCAAAAAAAGAAAGGCTATAACGCTTTAGCAGACTTGGGCTTAAGTCCTGATGAGTTTTTCGATGCTCAGGGTAACCTTATAGATCTTTACACTATCTATCAGAAATTTGCCAAGGCGGCAGTAGACTTACCTTCACGGATAGAAACACCAACCTTCTTCAATATCTTTGGTGATTCTTGTAAGCTCCTGATATACAATACGTCCTGCTCCCATATTCAGATGTCCTACCTCGGAGTTACCCATCTGGCCTTCTGGAAGACCTACTGCCATTCCGCTTGCCTGTCCCTCTACGAATGGGCAGTTTGCCATCAGATCGTCCATAACAGGTGTATTTGCCTGCTTTACAGCATTGCCTTCTACTTTGTCATTCAGGCCATAGCCGTCAAGAATCATTAATACGGTTGGTTTCTTCTTGCTCATAATATTCCTTTCGTGCCGGCATTCGCTTTCAAAAAGCTTTTATGAATTTCGAAAAAAGCCTTAGAAAGCGCTGGCTCTGCCTTACAAAAAGCAGAGCCAGAGCCGGAAATATTTACTTATTAATTACTTGTTGTAATTTACAATCTTTCCAAAATCCGGCTTTAAGGATGCGCCGCCTACAAGACCGCCATCGATATCCGGCTGTGCGAACAGTTCTGCCGCATTTCCTGCATTGACAGATCCGCCGTA
>OHQS01000353.1_pt1 | contig 32647 bp, 31 predicted proteins | sample 1578181 | NCBI WGS metagenome assembly OHQS01 (sample SAMEA3879528, study PRJEB24766) | human gut metagenome | biome: human-associated habitat; feature: feces | place: USA | collected 1985/1987 | reverse complement strand
GCAAAGATAAACAATAATATTGGATTGTTAAAAACACAACAATATTATTTGATCCAATGTAGGGTTAGCATTCTGATTAGGTTATTATTCTGGCACAAAAAAAGCGTGGAGAACCTACCTGTTGTCCATTCCACAGCTTGAGGCTCTCGCATTGCCTATTATAGTCGAACAGACAACGTCAGAGCCCACGCCGATATGATAATCCTACCCGTGAGGTCTGTGTACACAACCACGCACTGCACCTATAAGGGTACAATGATGGCTTACAGAGAACCACACAGGAATGATATAATCACACCCGGGACATCTACCGTTGCTAAGTTCAAGACTATAATGACTTTGAATTTGCGAGATTCCAAGCTGTCTCAAACAGAGCGTCAAGTAAACGCCTTAATTATGTCGTGCCTCTACCCACCCTTTCTCCTTTGTTTAAAGTATAAATACCCGTAAAAGGCTCGGCGTGAACTGAGGCATAAATCGATTGAAACTAAGTGTACGAATACACGAAGTCAATTAATCTGCACAAAATTAATATATTTCTACGAATAAAAAAAGGAAATTCAAAAAAATACCTCAATAGATATAAAATCGAATTGACGAGGGTATCTACCATATCTTCCAAACGATGATACCAAGAGCAGACGGCATCATCGTCTGGAAGATATATTGCTAAATGATTTTATTTATTGATTACCAAGCTATTGTTGTCCAACACAACATGATGGGCAAAAGAAGTGGGAGGGAAAATTTGCGTTTCAAAAGCGGATATTCAATAAAAACGTTGGCGTTTAGAAGAAAATACCATATCGTTTGCAGACGAACAAGAACCCAAAATATAATAAAAAGGTTTCAAAAATATGGTACAAACATCAAGCCAAAGCACTGTAAATAAGATAGAAATGAGGCTTAGAGGAAAAGGACGTGGTTCAATATTATATCATATTATATAATTGTCATTTCTCAAGTTAGGGATTCTTTGGCACAATTGGATGAAATCCTTTAAACATGATATATATTAAACACCTTAATAATTAGGCTTTTGCCCTTGCAGGGCGTATGGGGATGTGGGGGTATAATGTTTACCCAGGGCGCTGCCCTGGGCTATGTGATTGTTGGGCTTTCAGCCCGTCTTTGACCATACTGTCTGTTTTACCGGACAGCAATACTTCACAATATACACGCCATTTAAGGACGAGTGTGCATAGATATACAACTGTACGACATTACAATTTCCGCATCACTTGCCGCCATGCCGAACGCAACCCAGGCGAAAGCGGTTCGCAGCTAATCAAGTCAAGTGTCTGACGCAGTTCATCAAGCAGTTCGGGCCAGTGGCGCATCTGCTCGTAGGCAAGCTTGATGCACTGCGCCCTTATTGCATACGGTGCTCGGGTGTCGGTGAGACGCGCAAGACAATTGTTTGGTTTCAGATTGAGAGAGACGGTGGGCGAGGAGGGGTTTCATGGCTTTTGACTTAACAACTGGGCTGTCTCAGAAAGGACATTAATCATAACACGCTGAAGTATTTAGCTTCCTTACCAGTTTCTTTGCGGTACTCATCGCGCATACTTTTCTCCAACTCAGCTACAAAAGCTTTCTTTTTTTCTAAAGAAGCCTGGAATCTTCTCAACGCTTCTTCTCTTGTTAATTTCTTTGTTTCCATTGTCCACTGTCTTTATCTCATACTTTATATTTGCAAATCTACAACATTAAATCCAAACTGCAAAATCTTTTCGGAGAATTATTGCTGTTTGGATTCTCAACAGATTGTTATACAAAAATCGAGTTGGTGAAAATATCTGCCATATCTTCCAGCAACGGCACATCTCGCTGTATATCAACAGAATAAAGGCTGGCAGATAAGCGCCGAAACGACTTATCTCCCAGCCTATCTCCCAGCCTATCAGCGAGCACTCGGAGATATCCATTTTATCCCAACTGGCTTATAATTCGGAAATTCTATTTAAATTTGTAAGCAAAAACTGAAATTTATGATACTAACAGACTCAATGCTCGACGCAGCATTCCAGTGATTTCTGCAAGAAATGCGACATCAAATTGACAAAGGTCGACTCTCTGCCCAATCTTGACGATATATGCACCTACGTGGTGAATGATATGATGTTTGGAAACTTCTAATAATACTAATTCCCGCACTGCTGTAATAAAACTCCGGCAGTGCCGGAATAAAACTCCGGTAGCACCGGAACAACACTCCGGTAGCACCGGAACAACACTCCGGTGCCACCGGAACAACAAAAAGCAGCACCGGAACTACAAAAAGCAGCACCGGAACTACACTCCAGTTGTGTGGGAGTTTCGCAGTTTGTTGCCTATGCTTTAGGAAAGTTTTACTTCGGTTTTGCCTATGTTTTAGGAAAGTTTTACTTCGATTTTGCCTATGTTTTAGGAAAAAGTTGTATCTTTGCAATACAAATTAACGATATAACTATTATGATACACAGACTATTAATCGAAGATTTGACCGAATGGGGCAAACGTAAGAACAGAAAACCTCTTGTATTACGCGGAGCACGACAAGTTGGAAAGACTACTCTTATTGACGAATTCAGCAAGCAGTACGACTGCTATATAAAGTTGAATCTTGAGCAAAGTAGCGATGCCAAGGCATTCGGCATATCAGACAATGTGGCTGAAATATTCCAGTATATATGTCTGCAAAAAAAGATTGTTGCAGACAAAAGCAAACGCACATTGCTGTTCATTGACGAGATACAAAACGAACCTAAAGCCGTAGGACTGCTCCGCTATTTCTATGAAGAAATGCCATGGCTGCACATCGTAGCTGCCGGGTCAAGGCTACAGACACTTATAAAGCAACGCATATCATTTCCGGTAGGACGTGTGGAATACATGTCGCTACGTCCATGTTCGTTCCTCGAATTTTTGAACGCTACAGCTAACGAACCTTTGGCAGAGATGATACGCCAGCTAAACGTCTCGCCTATCTACCACGATATGCTCATAGCCCTTTTCAACAAGTACACGCTCGTTGGAGGTATGCCAGAAGCTCTTGTAGAGTATGCCACAAATGAGGATGTCTCAAGGCTTTCGCCAATATACCGATCATTGCTTAACGGTTACAACGAGGATATTGAGAAATATGCAAAGAACGCCAATCAAGTGAACGTGATACGCCACTTGCTTACACACGGATGGACAGAGGCTGGACAGACCATTACGTTCAACCGCTTCGGCGGCAGCAACTACACGAGTAAGGAGGTACATGAGGCACTTGAAGTGCTGCAAAACGCATTCCTACTCAGTCTCGACTATCCAATAACAACAGTGAAGGCTCCAGCAATACCTGCACTTACACGACAACCCAAACTGATATGGCTCGACTCTGGAATAATGAATTTCTCGGTTGATATACAAACCGAATACTTACAGAACAGCTCGCTGCTTGATGTATGGAAAGGACATGCTGCAGAACAGATTGTAGCCCAAGAACTACGCATCGTGCTCGACCGCAACTACAGAAACGAACAGTATTTCTGGGTTAGAGACAAAAAGGGAACTACAGCCGAAGTTGATTTCGTATGGCAGCATAACGCCACTATAGTACCTATCGAGGTGAAGTCGGGCACCAATGCCCACCTTCGATCACTGCATTCGTTTATGGACACAACTGAAGCAACCGGCATCGCCGTTAGGATATGGCCCGGCAAATATAGCATAGACGAAGTGACAACTCCAAATGGTAAAACTTTCCGACTAATAAACCTTCCTTTCTATTACATAGGAATGCTCGACAGGATACTTGACAAGAACTTATGAAAATCGTAGAACAATTCATTTGCGGCAAGCATACTTCGCCATGTCTCTCGTCGGAGAACTGACAGATAACTGGTAGACAACTGATAGATGGCTGGCAGATAACCCTGACCGAACAGCTATCTATCAGCCCTCAACTCTCTGATTTATAATGGACTATGCGTCTGCTGATATTTCTGACACATTTTTTCGTATACTTATTGTTTTTATGCTTTTATTTTTTTTATCACTTGTCTCCAAGCCGAGCGAAGTCCAGGAGATAATGGCTCGTTGGAAATCAAATCGAGCATTTGGCGCAGCTCGTTAAGCAGTTCGGACCAATACTTCATCTGTTCGTAGGCAAGTTTGATGCACAATGCCCTTATTGCATATGGCGCTCGGGCATCGGTGAAACGTGCAAGACAAAAGTCAATGAAGTCGGTGCGGACGGTTTCTTTTTCAAAAGGTTGGCGAAGAAGAATACTGAGAATAAGGCGTAGCTTTGTGGTGTCCTGCTCCTCTCATAAAATGTTAGAAGCTACAATCGTTTGAAAATATAAAAGGGCAGACTTCGATATATTATAGCAAGTATGTGCCATCTTTTGGTGACATAGACTTTTGACTTCTTCCTGCTAATAGCAGCAATGATTTGAGTAGCAACTTTCTCTACCGGCATCACCCAAAACAAACCTTCTCCCTTTGCCATAGCTGTGTCTACAAGACCTGGTCTGACATCTGTTACGGTTATGCAACCACCATTTCTGAAAGCCTTCTTGCGTATTGCTTCCATATAATTAATTTGGTAGGCTTTTGTTGCGCTATAGGCTAGTGCAGCCGGTTCGCCTCGCAATCCGCCTGCAGAAGTTATAGCGACAAGATGACCAAAACCTTGTTTTTCAAAAATGCAATACAACCTATCAATAACATAAGTCCAACCTACGATATTAGTATCTATTGCAGGACGCTCGATTGCATAGTCAAGCGTAGCATTAATGTCGCCAACGCCTGCACACATGACGACAAGATCAAAGTGTGTTAACTCTTTGTGAAGTGTATTTATCGCCTGTTCTATCTCTTCTAAGTTTGCAACATCTGCTTTTGCAATAATAGTTTTGGACGGATGTTGTCTACTTAATTTATTAAGCAGGTTTGCTCGACGTCCTACGATACCGATACGATTATCTGCATTGGCGTATTTCAAAAATAGGGCTTTTCCAATCCCTGAGGTTGCTCCGATTATAACAATATTCATACTGTACTTTTTTGCGCAAAGTTAATACTGAACTATTAAATACAGTACATATCCTAAGACTAAACGCCATTGTAGAGGTAAACTATCAAATTGTTTTGAGAGTTTATTCCCCGAAAGTAATTTCCCTACGTATATTGCTTAAAACCTTAATAATCTATACCTGAAAACACCGAGGGGCCAGAGGCGAGAAGCCCCATCAGGCTGAGAACATATAAAAAAAACGAAATGACGACAATCAACCTTTCTTAACTCTTTTTTTCTTTGAGATTAAAACAGTATCTTTGAAGTATGAAGAAAGGTAAGCGTATAATCCCTGAGAATGGTTTACCTTTGCAGCCATGCCCAGGGTTGACTTCCGGGCTACGCCCTCCAGTCAACCCTGGGCAGTTATAAGAATGACTCTGTCAACAAATATCAGTAATAAGAATCAATAGTCAACTATAACCTGTTGGCGGAATTAATTTAGTGCATACTTAATTCTGCCAACAGGTTATACTCTCAAATTTAGTCAACCCTTCTTAGTAATACTCAAAGGCAAGTGATTTGAAAATGGTTAATAGAGAGAAGATTCTCACGGCTAATTTGATACATCACAAGCAAAAACATGCGACACAATAACGATTTTTATATAATGTATGGGGTAAATAGCAGGAAATTTTGTAACTTTGCATGGAGTATTATAAAATAATCATTTGATGGTATATGATCACAAAAATACCTTTTAAGGTTTCAGCAAGGACAGCGCGACTGATAGGTCGTGAAAATGTGGCCACTGCTAAAGGCGCCATTATTGAACTTGTTAAGAACGGCTATGATGCAGATAGTCGTTATAGTATCGTATATATCAACAACTACTTTTCAGATCTGCGAGAAGTAGTTGATAAGGCATATGTTGATGAACTGCAATCAAGAGGTTGCGATAAGCAAATGCTTAGTCGTATCTATTGTGAAGCAGATGGAAAATATGTGCTAAATAATGCCGCAGCGAACTCTGACATAATTGAGTTTCGCAAGTTTCAAAAGAAGCTATGCGAGCTCTTTATTGTGGATTGCGGCGAAGGTATGACCAGACAAATTATTGAATCTTGCTGGATGACCATCGGCACAGATAATAAAGCGCTCAACTATCTTACACAGCACAAAAGAGTCAAGGCCGGTGCAAAAGGTATTGGCCGTTTTGCGCTTGACAAACTTGGCGAAAAGTGTGAGATGGTGACCATCTTCGATCCGAGTGTACATTCGGATGTAGATGCTCAGGGCAAGTCATTGGGCTTTGATGGCTATAAATGGATTGTCAACTGGGGAGAGTTTGAAGGTGAGAATAAAACAATAGATGATGTCAATGCTACTCTCGAGGGCTTGAATATTTCATATCTTGATTGTATTGAAGCATCAGGGTTGCCTGCCAGCATCAAATCTTTGTTGATAGACCAAAAAACTACTCATGGCACAATCTTAAAAATAACCAATCTCCGCGATACATGGGAAGATGAAGTGGTTTCGCAGCTATATGATGATCTTGGGGTATTGGTTCCACCTTCAGAAAATGATGATTTTTCAATTGTATTGCGAGAATCGCTCGACGCAGAAAAATATGGATTTGTAGAGAGTGCTTTTTGCGACGATTATGATTATAAGTTAGAAGCTCACGCTGATGACAATCAACATGTGAGTATCAAAGTATATAGGCGTGAATACGATGTTGAACGTATTTCACCATCATTCTTTGCACGTGATAATCAAAAGAAAGTAAACTATACAAAAGAAGATTTTCTAAGAGGATATTGGACTACAGAACGAACATTTTCTGAACTTATTCCTGGTTTTAAGGCAGTAGATGTAAACAATGTCTTTGGTCAGGTAGGGCAGTTTGATATGACGTTTTATTTCTTGAAACGTGGTGCAAATAAGAAAGACATTGAACGATTCTGTTATAAGCAGTGTGCGTATGGTCTTAGAACGGATTGGCTGAATAAGTTTGGCGGAATAAAGCTCTTCAGAGATGGATTCCGTGTACGTCCGTACGGCGAAAAAAACGATTCGGCATTTGACTGGTTGGGGCTGGGTGCACGTAAGCAAAAAAGTCCTGCGGGTATAGCAAAAGCAGATGGTGGATATAAAGTAGAAGTTGAGAGTGTGGCAGGATCTGTCAGTATCTCTCGACTCACGAACATAAACTTTGAAGACAAGTCTAGCCGAGAAGGTTTGCAGGAAAATCAGGCTTTTCAAATCTTCAAACAACTGATACAGGGTATTATTGCCATCTTTGAAGAAGACCGTGCTTGCATAGCTAGAGAACTTGCAGAGGATGACAATATGCGAAATGGTGCGGCTCGCGATAAAGAGGCTGCAAGGCTGTTGATTCAAAAGATTTTAGATAGCCAGGGCTCTTCTCAAGCAATCGGTGCTGATGCCAATGATCCTCACTCATATCAGTTGTCTCTTCTTGCTTCGTATAATCAGCAGCAGACTCTGGAGATAGAACAGTTACGTGAAGAGCAGAAGGTGCTTAGAGCTTTGGCTAGTAGCGGATTGATGCTTGCTTCGTTCAGTCACGACCTAAGTAAACTGAATGACTCGATGAACAATCGCTATGAAAAGATAAAGACGCTGTTTCTGACAAAACTGCAAGAGGATGCTTTTGATGGCACTGAAGAACGAAAGAATCCATTCTTGCTGCTCGATAAAGCCAAGAAATTAGATAAGAAAATGCAAAACTGGTTGAGCTTCTCAACTGGTATAATAAAAAAAGACAAGCGAAAGAGGAAAAATATCAATATGGATGCCTACTTCGTGTCGTTGAAGGCTACATGGCTGCCAGTGTTCGCCCCTAGAGCGATTAACTTGGTAGTAACTGGTGTTGATGACTTAATGATTAGGGCTTTTGAAATAGATTTTGATAGTGTCTTCTACAATTTGTTTTCCAATTCTGTAGAGGCATTTACAAGAATGAGAGAAAACAGACCTCGTTGTATCACAGTCAATTTCTCAGAAACAGCAGACAGTGTAATATGCGATTACAAAGATAATGGCCCTGGCTTGAGTCCGGATATTATTAACCCAGATGATATCATGCAGCCACTGTTTACAACGAAAAGAAATCGCATAACAGGAGAAGAAACCGGTACGGGTTTGGGTATGTGGATAGTGAAACTTATTGCAGACGACAATGATGCATCGCTTAGAATCACTTCTCCTGCAGAAGGTTTCGGATTAAGACTCACCTTCCCGAAGAAGTATTAACGTATTAACAAAGAAAAGTATTTAATATTATGGCATATAAATTGGTTTTTATCGACGAAGAAAAAGATCAGCATAATGATTTTAAAGATTATATGGATGCCGCAGGAGATCAGTTTGTATTGGAGTGTCTTTATCCTGAACCTGATATGGAATCTATGATTAATCGCCTGGAGGAATGCCATCCCGATGCGATTGTGTCTGATTTTCTTCTGAACGATATTAAAGAAGATATTAAGTATAATGTGTCTTATAATGGTGCTGAGCTGGTTCAAGAATATCGTGCCATGCGACCAGATTTCCCTTGCTTTGTCATCACCTCGCATGACAATGATGCTGTGCCTGAAGTTGACGATGTAAATTTGGTGTACGTAAAAGGTTTACTGACCGATGGTGAAAAAAACAACAAGGTCAAATTTTACGACAAAATTAAGGCCCAGATTGATAAATATAAAAGTGCTATCAGTGTTGCTCAGAAGGAGTTTAATGAGTTGCTTGATAAGAGAAAAGCTGGCACAATGGATATGATTGATGAAGAGAGACTTGTTGACCTGGATAATTATTTGGAAAAGTCGCTTGATAATCATACAGCATTGCCTTCTCAGCTGAAGGGCTCAGACAATCTCCGCAGAATGACTTCAGTACTTGATGATATAGAAAGTTTACTGTCAAAATTGAACTGATATGGCACATTTGTTCAGAACAAAAGCTCCACAAAGAACTTGCAATAAGAAGAGAGCTAGTTATCATAACTATAAAGATGATTTGGCAAAGGACTTTAACAACAAGTGTGGATATACGAATTGCGCAGACCATTGGTTTGGTGGAAAGCGATGTTTTCAGATTGATCATTTTAAGCCGGAGTCGAAGTACCCTCAATTGAAAAATGAGTATTCCAATCTGATATATTGCTGCTCGTATGTGAATAGAGCTAAGTGGGATGATGAGAGTACTCATTATCTAGATCCATGTGATGTAGACTATAACCAACATTTCGAAAGAGATGATTGTGGTATTATTTGTGCAAAAGCTGGTGATGCAGATGCTGAGTATATGGTTGAAAAGATGAATCTAAATCTTGCTCGTTATTCAATTATGTGGAATTTGGAGCGCTTAGAAAATAGCATCGACCGACTTAAACCATTGGTTAAGGCAAATAATAATATAGAACCAATCCTGTGCAAACTGCTTTCTTTGTATTATGATACTGTAAAGAGTTTACGTCTAAACCAATGAACCGACATATTTTCACATATCTTAAGCGAAATGAATTGACGGATGTGGGGTTGGTGAACAGACTCTTTATCTCGGCTTTTATTCAGCATTATCACTTGATGCCACAACGTAATGCGTTGTTGTGTAAGTATGTGATTGCAGAAGAATCGGCTGAATACGAAAAGCTGCAAGCGTTTGATGCTCAACTGAGCCGATATGGTTGTGAGTATTCGCTGGAAGATTTAACAGAATTGTTCGAGTTTGTCATTTCACCATCCGACCGTAAAATCAGTGGAGCCATATACACCCCCAAGGCTATACGTGAACGTATTGTGGACGAGGTGATCCGTGGCCTTGACCAGACACAGCTGCTGCACAAGCGTTTTGCTGACATCGCCTGCGGTTGCGGTGGTTTCTTTTTGACTATCGCTATTTTGATACATCAGCAGACAGGAAAGAAGTTTGCTGATATTTATCGTGATAATATACTGGGTGTAGACATACAGCCTTATGCTATTGAGCGAACAAAACTCTTATTGGCTCTGCTGGCATTGATGAATGGTGAAGATGAAAATTTTGACTTCAATCTGTATGTGGCTAATTCACTCAGTTTTGACTTCGCTTCTATTGCACCCATCGATATCGTTGTAGGCAATCCGCCCTATGTGTGTGCACGCAATATGACCGATGAGAATAGGGCGTTGCTAAAAAACTGGAAAGTTTGCAATGCAGGCAATAGCAATCTGTATATTCCATTCTTTCACATAGCTGCTGAAATTATTCAGGAGGGTGGCAAGGTAGGATTCATTACGATGAATAGTTTTCTCACCAGTCTGAATGGCAGGGCACTCAGAGATTATTTCTCTGAGCAGTTGCTAGACATTAAGATAGTAGACTTCCGTGGCTGTCAGTTGTTCAGAGGTAAGAGCACCTATACCTGTCTTTTCTTCCTTACGAAGACAGAATCTGAATCGGTTTCTTACTGTTTGAATCCATCAGCACAGTTATCTGATAGTTTTGACTATGGACAATATCCATATAAGTTTCTGAATAACCGAAAAGGGTGGAAGTTTAACCTAACTGTTGCACCTGCAGAGCCTAATGGCATTACCCTGCATGATTTTTGCAAAACGCGTCATGGCATTGCTACACTCAAGAACAAAGTGTACGTGTTTAAGCCAGAAGGAGAAACCGCTAATTGCTATGTGATGGAAAAAGATGGTAAGCAGTTCTTCATTGAAAAAGGAATCTGCAGAGATATCGTTAATTCAAATAAGTTCAACTCGGATGTTAAGCTCGAGAATATCGTTGAGAAGGTGATTTATCCTTACCAACTGAATGAGATTGGACAAACGGTGATTATTCCTGAAGATGAGCTGAGTGAAACATATCCGTTGGCTTACTACTATTTGCACTCGCAGAGAAGTTTGCTAGCAGAGAGAGACAAAGGTAAGACAGAACACTACCCAGCATGGTATGCATACGGTCGCACGCAGTCGCTTACCATGCCGCGATATAAACTATTCTTCCCAAAGATAGCCAATCGCAAACTGCGATGTGTGGTGAGTGATGACCCACGGCTTCTGCTTTACAACGGCATCTCGTTTGTGGATGATGATTTGGATAAAATCATGACATTGAAACAGGTACTCGAGTCGGATGCTTTCTGGAGTTTCGTTACAGCCAATGCTAAGCCATACTCATCGGGGTATTACTCAATAACGGGGCAAAATGTGTTGAACTATGTTGTATAAAAAGTTGTATTTTGCGAAAAAGCTATTTTCTGTTCAAAAAAAGCAAAGTAAGCGTATCCACGATGCAGCCTTGTCCATATTTTTTATCTCTTTACCTTTGCTGCGTGAATAAAAAAAGGGTCATCTGGAATTTGGAGTGATAATAATAGTTTATTATTATAACGTAACAAGTTTATATAGTAGCGGAGGTCTCCGGCCTCCGCAGTAACCAATGATACAAACTCTATTATTAGTAATAATGATTTGTATTCGACTTGGTATTGCGGAGGCCGGAGACCTCCGCTACTTATAGGTTCATAATTGAATCACTCCTAATTCCGGATAAGCCATAAAAAAATCTAATATGATAGCAGCAAAACGATATGAAAGCGTATGGAATGCGGATTTGCAGTTGGACCGAAACGTGTTCGAAGTTTGATGCACAAGATGAGTATAACTCCCATCTACCCTAAGAAATCACTTTCTAAACCAGGCTCCACAAAATACAAGAAGCCTTACCTCTTGCGACATTTGGACATAAACCATCCAAATCACGTGTGGAGTATAGACATCACCTATATTCCTATGAGGAAGGGCTTTATGTATCTTACGGCTATCATTGATGTCTACAGTCGCTGCATTATGGCCTGGGGACTGCATAACACCCTTAAAAAGGCCAATAGCATAGAGGTGCTGCAGGCGGCTGTCAATGCTTACGGAAATCCAGAAATCATCAACTCTGATCAGGGCAGCCTGTACACCAGTGAGGAATGGACATCTACCTGCGAGAATCTAGGTATAATCATCAGCATGGATGGACGTGGCAGATGCAAGGACAACATATGGATTGAGCGCTTCTGGCGTACTATTAAAACGGAGTATATTTATCTGAATCCAGAGGATGACGTGTGTCTGCTACGTGAAGGGATAAAGAATTGGATTGAGTACTACAACAAGAGGCGACCACACCAGGGTATCGCACATGAGATTTCAATGACCCGTTATGAAAAGAGTGCGTGATATGCATTTTTTTTGCCATAATACTATCGTATTCTGAAAAAAAGATGTACTTTTACAGCACCCAAGGAAGGATGACGGTGATACTTTACGCTGTTGTCGAAGAAATGGTGGGGCATCGAGCCCCATCCATTTCTACCCAAGGAAAGGACTCTGGCTCACATTGTCTGTTGTCAGTAATGCAAATGAAATCTGCATAAGTTCTTGCCTTAGTCAATAAGATTACTGGTCTGAGATAAGGGAGTATTATACAAATAGACAAAATAAGCCGAAATATAGGTTGAAGGAACAAACTTATGAATTTATCGACAATCTGTAATTTATTAAATCTGTCATGATAGAATGGAATAGAAAAAATATCATTGCTTTGGTCATGGCTTTGCTAAGCCTTGCCTGTGGCGGTGTTATATATTTGGCCTTTAGGAGTGAAGACCTCCTTCTTTATAAAGCTATAGATGCTTGTGGAGGGATGTCTCTTCTCACCCAAATGCGCAACTTTGCATCAACGCATTCATGCCCAGAATGGGTCATATATAGCTTGCCAGATGCGTTATGGCTAACAGCCTATTTACTGGTAATAAATGCAATATGGAAGAATAAAAATATGCCTTACTATAAATTATTTGCATATTTGATGCCGAACATAGCAATTGTCACTGAATTATGCCAATATATTGGTATATGTCCAGGAACATTTGACAATACGGATTTGATAGCATACATAATACCATTAATTATATTAACACCGCTTAGATATGAAGTATAAAATCTCTAGCAATGCGAGGATGCTGCTCTCATGCGGAGTTTTGATTGCTTTTGCGCTAATTGCAGGAGCGTCAGCCGATGAGATTGGTGTCTTTCTGGTGAGTGGTGTCGTCGCTATTGTAATAGCGGGCATCGTTGCCATTGTCAATGAGCAGATGAAAAAATCTGCTCGCAAGTCCTTGGAGGATTCAATGTCGAATGATTTTGAAATCACGAAGAAGAGCCTCATGGAAAACGACTTTGCGCTTTACTTTGACCGAAAACGTGAAAAGATACGTTTTGCCAAAATCGGGACAAGTGATTGCGAAAGCAAAGACTTGGAAGGTGTAGTGTTGGGCAATGTTCATATAGCTAGTTCTACCGGAATGACTATTGGAACAGGTGGCAAGTACTACATTGCGGAAAACCTTAAAGACGAGAGTCTTATACTTGCTAAAGATTTAGCCTTTAACAAGATATGCGATTTCTCCATTTCCAATTACGTCTTGCCTGCTCGTTCCTTCTTCGCCGTGGATGACAAACGCCAGAAGTTGATTGTAATTGCTGATTTCAAGCAATATACAATTGTTGACTATGAAGACGTTATAAGAGTGGAGATTATAGAGGATGGCTCAGCCATCTCGTCTAAATCTGCAATGAGAACTTTAGGCGGTGCTGTAGTAGGCAATGTTGTAGCGGGCGGAGCTGGAATGATTGTTGGTGGACTGTCGGGAGCGTCTAAAAGTTCAAAGGAGGTTCGTGAAATAAAAGTAAAACTACTTTTACGCGATATCAAGAAGCCCGAACTGGTAATCACCATTTATGAAGGCTGTTTAAAGACAAAGAACGACTCTGATCGAGACACTTATAACAAACTAATTAAGTCTGCAATACAAATCAAGGACATCATCAGTGTCGTTATAGACAACATGGATAAAAAGGCATCTGCAACCGCAACGCATAACGATACCACAAGCGTTGCTGACGAGATATCAAAACTGCTTAAACTTAAGGAACAAGGGATTCTTACAGAGGAAGAGTTCAACGCTCAAAAAGCAAAATTACTTAAGTAACTACTGGCTATGTATCGGCGCATCATCCACTTGGGATGGTGCGCCGTGGCTTATCTCTTGTCGCTGTGTTCTTGCCAATACCAAGCATCGACGATTACGGCATTCATGACAACGAAACCGCCGTTGGTGAGGGATTATTTCATTGCTTTAACTTACAACACCAGTTTCTATTTCGTTTTCTAAATACGAGATTACTTCCATGATATTATTTTAGCATCCCAATCGCCCTCCATTCTTTTGACACAACAACATAATGTCCTCAACAGCATCTTCTATAGAAAGAGTGTGTTCTGCCGCATAACAATCAATAAGGAAATCTATACCTTTAAACCTACGCAAGTAGGCATACGACTGTGCCAATGTCAATTTAAAGCGATTAGCAAAAGCTCCGACACAGCAGTTCACATATTCTATTATATCATGTGTCAAATCCATATATTTCAAAAACTTGAGTGGTTACTCAGAATAATTATCTCACTGCAAATCTACAACAATAAATACAAACGGCAAAATGTTTGACCGACTAATCAAACGGCTATAAAACAAAAAAACGACAAAAGAAAAAACGGCTGGCAAATCGCTATTAACGAGTTGCCAACCGTTTTTTGAGTTATGAGTTTTGAATTTTGAGTTTTGAATTATTGCCTTCGGCAATTTTGAATTTTTAGTTTTGAGTTATGAATTCCTAACTCAAAATTGAATAATTCCTCATCGGCGTAGCCGACAATTCAACATTCAACACTCAAAATTCAACATTCTACATCGCAGATGTAGCCGCTACGAGCCATCCGTAGACACAGCTGCATACGCCGAAGAGGAGTACGCCTGCGGTGCAGAGGGCGAGGGCTGTGCGTGTAGCGCAGTCGCTCTTGAACGGAGCGAGCGGAGCATCGGTCTTGTTGATGTACATGCACTTTACAATCTTCAGATAGTAGTAGAGTGACGGTACGGTGTTGATCAATGCGAGGAACACTACTGCGTATGCGATGTTAGAACCCTGCTCGGCTGCTGCCATGAACACGAAGAACTTGCAGAACATACCTGCGAACGGCGGGATGCCTGCGAGCGAGAACAGAGCGAGTGTCATGAGGAACGAGAGCTTCGGGTTTGTGGTGTAGAAGCCGTCGAATACAGACATCTCGGTGTTGCCCTTGCCGCGTGTCTCAACAACGTTGATGATGGTGAACACTGCCATGTTGGCTGCTACGTAGATGAGCACGTAGTACATCAGCGCCGGCAGACCCATTGCGCCGTTGCCTACCGCTGCAAGCATGATGTAGCCTGCCTGCGAGATAGAGCTGAACGCCATGAATCGCTTGAGCTCTGTCTGGCGGAGTGCGAAGAGGTTGGCGATGGTGATAGTGAGGACGATGACTATGTACATCAGCATCTCCCAGTACTCTACCATCGGTGCGAACACCTTGGTGAGGATTGTCATCAAAGCGAACGCTGCTGCGCCCTTAGACACTACGCTCAGATAGCCTGTAACGGCTGTAGGAGCACCCTGATATGTGTCGGCTGTCCAGAAGTGGAACGGCACGAGCGAAATCTTGAAGCCGAGGCCGCTGAAGAAGAACACGAGACCCATGATGGTGAGCGGTGTTGCTGTGATCTGCGCCATTACGTCGTCGAAGTAGAGTGTGCCGCAAGCTCCGTAGATGAACGAGATGCCGTAGAGCATCACGCCGCTCGAGAATGTAGCGGTGAGCACGAACTTGGCTGCGCCCTCTGCCGACTCCTTTTTGAACTTGTCGAAGGCAACGAGACATGCCATAGGCACTGATGCCATCTCCAAGCCGAGGAAGAACATGAGGAAGTGGCCTGACGAAATCATCATGTACATACCGAGCAAGGTAGAGATGATGAGCTCATAGAACTCGCCCTCCTTGTTCTGCACGTCCTTCTGCTCGAGCCACGACTGTGCCATCACTACCACGATGAACGCACCGGCTGTAAGGATAACCTTCATCACCTGCGCTGCTGCGGTGGCGGTGTAGAGTCCGGCGAAAGCCTCTGCGGGCTCTGCGGTGAAGCAGACTGCAATCTGAGCTACCAACAGCAGACCTGTCAGCAGGCTCAAGGTAGTATGTTTCTTCTCGCCCTTCAGGATGAGGTCGGCGAGGAATACTATCACGAGGGCTGCCATGAGGCCAGCCTCGGGTATCATATTAAAAAACTGACTATAATCCATTTTTTACTGCTGAACTGTTATTAAAGTGTTGGAATTACGCTGAGGATTGGTACTACGGCATCGCTGATAACATGGCTTGCCCAGATCGGGAACGAACCCAGACCTGCAACGCAGAAAATGAGGCAGCATACAGCGAAGCGCTCATCCCATGTAGCGTCGGTGAGCTCCTCGAAGTGCGGGTTCTTCACCTTCTCGAAGAGGATGAAGCCCACGGTACGGAGGATGTACACAGCGGTCACAACGATTGAGGTGATAGCGATGACAGTGCAGCAACGGTGGAATGTGTCGGCATTCTCGAACGAACCGTTGAAGATGGTCATCTCGGCGATGAAGCCTGAGAAGCCCGGCAAACCGAGGTTAGCCAAACCTGCAATCACGTAGCCTACAGAGAGGAACGGCATAATCTTCATCAAACCGCCAAGCTCACGGATGTCACGTGTGTGGGTACGACCGTAGATCATACCGATGAGGGCGAAGAAGAGGGCTGTCATCAAACCGTGAGAGAGCATCTGAAGGATAGCACCCGTGCAGCTCACCTTGGTCATCATCAAGAGTGCGAAGAGCACCAAGCCACAGTGAGACACTGAAGAGTAGGCGTTGATGAACTTCAAGTCGGTCTGTACGCAAGCCGAGAACGCACCGTAAACGACAGAGATGGTTGTAAGGATAAGGAATATCCAAGCCAAGTCGTTAGCTGCCTGCGGCAGGAGGAACATTGCGATGCGGAAGCAGCCGTAGCCGCCGAGCTTCATGAGCACACCTGCGTGGAGCATAGACACTGATGTCGGGGCGCAACCGTGACCGATCGGAGACCATGTGTGGAACGGGAACAACGCGCCAAGCACGCCGAAACCGATGAACACGAACGGGAACAGCACGTTCTGAACGGCTGCCGGGATGTGGTTGTTGTGCGCAATCTCAAGGATGCTCATCGTAGAGGCACCGTTGAAGAAGTAGATGCCTACCAAGCCAAGGATGATGAGCGCAGAACCGCCCATAAGCATCAACGTAAGCTTCATGGCTGCATACTCCTTGCGACCCGAACCCCAGAAACCAATGAGAAGGTACATCGGGATGAGTGCCACCTCGTAGAACATGAACATGGTGAAGAGGTCGATCGAGATGAAGAAACCGTAAACACCTGTCGAAAGCAGAGTGAACCACATGAAGAACTCCTTGGTGAGGGGCTTGAGCTTCCATGAAGCGAATGTACCGGTGAAGACGATGATGCTCGAAAGCAGCAACATCACAACAGAGATACCGTCTACACCAACCTCATAGTTGATGTGCAAAGCCGGGAACCACGCAGTAGAGGCATGGAGAATCATCTCCTCGGTGTTGCCGCCAGCGCGCTCGCTGATGAAGTGGAGCGTGAGCCAAATGCTCATTGCCAAGAGGCAAGATGAACCGGCAACCATCACACCACGCACCTGATTGACGTTGCGTGCGATCCACAGACCGAGCAGCATCAACGCAGGGATTACTACGAATAAACTTAATATATTCATATTCTAATTATAAGCAAAGTAATAATAATGTTAAAGCTACCGTACCTGTGATGAACCAAACGGCATACTGGCGAACGTCGCCGCTCTGCCATGGGCGGATGGTCTCACCTGCCTCGTTAGCACCCCAAGCAGTGAAGTCGATAAGACCGTTGATAATCTTCTCGTCGATCCACTGTACCGGACGGCTGACGTAGCGGAACAGAATCTTGTGAGTAACAAACTGGTAAACCTCGTCCATGTAGAAGCGCTTGTAAGCCCAACGATGCAGACGCGGGAATGTAGCGTACAGCTTGTCGGCGATAGGCTGCTTCTCACCCTTATAGATATATGTAGCAAGGGCGATAGAGAGGATAGCGATCACTGTAGATGTGGCAGCCACCTGCGGGTCGAAGTGAACGGTGTAGGCTGTACCTGCTGCGCTCACGATAGAGCCGAAGCTTGCCCAGCTCCAGTCGCAGAAGCCGCCGAGTGTGGTAACAACACCAACGCCTACTGTGACGATGCTCAGGAACACGAGCGGGAAGGTCATAGTAACCGGAGCCTCGTGCGGTGTGTGGTGAGCGTGCAGCTCCTTGTTCTCTGTACCCCAGAAGATGCCGTAGTAGAGGCGGAACATGTAGAACGCTGTCATAGCGGCTACGCCTGTCATCCACCAGCCGCAGAGCGGTGAGTACTCGAAGCAAGCAGTGATGATCTCGTCCTTAGAGCTGAAGCCCGAGAAGAACGGGATACCTGCGATAGCGAGGCAAGAGATGAGGAATGTGATGTGTGTGATAGGCATATACTTGCGCAGACCGCCCATTGCAGACATCTCGTTAGAGTGAACAGCGTGGATGATGCAACCAGCTCCGAGGAACAGACAAGCCTTGAACATGGCGTGTGTGAACAGGTGGAACATAGAAGCCATGTAGCCAAGCTGTGCGTGGTTGTCGAGAGCCGCACCGTGGTGACCCGGCAGACATACGCCGAGCGCTACCATCATGAACGCAATCTGAGAAATTGTAGAGAAGGCAAGCACACGCTTGATGTCGCTCTGTGCGCAAGCAACGGCTGCTGCGTAGAAGGCTGTGAAAGCGCCTACGATAACGACTACCTCAAGAGCCTGCGGAGCGTACTCAATCCATACCGGGAAGAGACGTGCAATCTGGAACACACCTGCAACGACCATGGTAGCGGCGTGGATAAGTGCAGATACCGGTGTCGGACCTTCCATTGCGTCCGGCAACCAAATGTGCAACGGGAACATTGCCGACTTACCTGCACCACCGATGAACATAAGCACGAGGGCTGTAGGCAGAATCATGCCGCCTGCAGCAAGAGCGCGTGCGCTGTCAGCAACGGTGAAGGCAGAAGCACCTGCGCCGTAAGCAATCTCAGTTCCGGTGAACGAGAAGTTGTAGCTTCCTGTGTAGTAGCCGAAGATGAGGATACCGATGAGGAAGAACATATCGGCGAAGCGTGTCACGATGAACGCCTTCTTAGAAGCGTGAACGGCTGCGTGCAGAGTGTAGTAGAAGCCAATGAGGAGGTAAGAGCTTACACCCACGAGCTCCCAGAACATATACATCTGGAAGATGTTGGTAGCAAGCACGAGTCCGAGCATTGACATCGTGAAGAGAGAAAGGAAAGCGTAGTAGCGCTGGAAGCCTTTCTCGCCGTGCATGTAGCCGAACGAGTAGATGTGCACCATAAGGCTGACCGTAGAGATGACGATGAGCATCATCACCGAAATCGGGTCGAGCAGCACACCGAGGTCGAAGTGCAGATGGCCCAGCGGCAACCATGTAACGTTGTAGGGAACGAAGGTTGCGAAGGTGCCGTCGGCAAGACGGTCGGCTGTGAAATACTGGAACGCTGTGTAGTAGCTGAGTACTGTCACCAAGCCCAAAGAGCAGGTGCCAATCAATCCAGCTGTCTTGTGCGACCAGGAATACTTCTTATTCACGAATTCTGGCAGACCGATAACCAGGAAGCTGATCAGCGGCAACAGAAGAATCCATATTGAATATGTAAAATCCATAATCTAATTAATATTTCATGTTTTCAATACTGTTCACCTGATCGCTGTGGAAATTGCGGTAAACGTTAATAATAATCGCGATAGCTACGGCGCTCTCTGCTGCGCTCACGCCGATTGAGAAGAGGGTCATGAAGAAGCCCTCGAACTCGCCGGGGAAGAGCAGACGGTTGAAAGCCGCGAAGTTCAGGTCTACGGCGTTGAGCACGAGCTCTATAGAGACGAGCATGGCTATCAGGTTGCGGCGTGTCACGAAGCCGTAAACGCCGATGAAGAACAGAAGTGCGCTAAGCACGAAATAACATTCTACTGGTACCATAATTTACTTGTCCTCCTTTTCTTTACGTGCTACAACGATTGCGCCAATGATACATGCCAGCAGGAACACTGAGATGAACTCAAAGGGCAATACATACTGATACTTGTCTGAACCGAGAAGAGCCTCGCCGATGGTCTGCATGGGCACCTCTTTGCCTTCTACAGCTACAGAGATGAAACCGTTCTTGAGCTGTACGCCGGCTACGGTAGCCAAACCTACGAGGCAGATGAGTGCGTAAGAGAAGGCACGGCAGCCCTTAACGCGCTCTACCAATCCCTGGAGTGTGCGCTTGCTGACGAGCTGCACGGCGAAGATGTACATCATCACCATACCGCCAGCGTAGACGCTGATCTGTGCTGCACCGAGATAGGTGTAGTCGAGCAGGAAGTAGAGGCCTGCCACTCCGAGGAGTACGAAAAGCAGGAATGTGACCGAACGCATGATGTGCTTTGTGGTCACGCACATGACAGCCGATCCGAGGATTACTGCTGCCAAGATGCAAAACATTACTATACTTGCCATATTTTCTTACTCCTTATTTTGTTTTGGTGTTAAACGTTCCGATTTCGAAGTCGGCACCGCCGTCGATGATGTTAGGCAGCGAGCCGCCCTCGTACACTTCCTTGTCGAGGTGAAGCACGAGTGCTTCGCGGTCGAATACCGAATTCTCGAAATCGTTGACAAACTTGATTGCGCCGAAGTTGCAGGCGTTCACGCAGAGCTCGCAGAACATGCAGTCGCCGAGGTCGTACTGGTAGTCGACGAGCTGCTTTTTCTTCTTGCCTGTCTCCGGGTTCTCAACCATCTGCGACACAATCTTGATAGTGCCGTTCGGGCAAGCCTTCTCGCAGAGTGTACAAGCAGTACACTTCACGGCACCATTCTCGTCGCGGTTCATCACCAGACGTCCGCGGTGGCGTGCTGCTATGTGCAGTGTGGTCTTGCGGTTCTCGGGATACTGCTCTGTGATCTTCTTTGTGAAAAGCTCCTTCCATGTGGTCTTCATACCAATGGCGAGGGTTTTCATAGCCGACCCGATTTCTCCGAAATATGATTTTTTGTTTTCTTCCATTGTTTTAATGATGTGTTTTTAGAAGTGCCAACCGAATGCCACAACTACAGTCATGAGAATCAAGTTGATAAGACACAAAGGCATCAAGTACTTCCACTCGAGCTTCAGAATTTGATCGACACGCAGACGTGGGAATGTCCAGCGCACCCACATAAGCAGGAACACTATGCCGAATGTCTTGCCGAGGAACCACACGATGCCCGGAATCATGTCGAGCACACTGTCAACGCCGGCAACACCGATGTTGAACGGAGCCCAACCGCCAAGGAATACTGTGGCAGCGATACCTGAAACTACAAAAAGGTTGAGGTATTCAGCGAGGTAGTAGAAGCCGAAACCCATACCCGAATACTCGGTGTGGTAGCCGGCTGTAAGCTCCGACTCAGCCTCAGCCAAGTCGAACGGACCACGGTTTGCCTCGGCGTTGCCTGCTACGAGGAACACGAGGAAGGCGATGATAGCCGGGATGTGTCCCTTGAAGATGAGCCAACCGAAAGCGCCGGTCTGTGCCTCTACGATGCCCGATACCCGCATTGTGCCGGTGAGCACAACGGCGGTAATGAGGCAGAGGGCGAGCGACATCTCGTATGAGATGAGCTGCACGGCGCCACGCATAGCCGAAACTACCGAATACTTGTTGTTAGAGCCCCAACCTGCCATGAAGATGCCCACGATGCCGATGCTTGAGATTGCCGACATGAGGAACAGACCTACATTGAAGTCGAGCACCTGAGCACCATTATTCCACGGGAGGAACGAGAAGGTGCCTACGGAAGCTATAATCACGAGGAACGGAGCGATGTAGTAGAGCACCTTGTCGGCACCGTCAACTGAGAAGATCTCCTTGATGAGCATCTTCAGCACGTCGGCGAACACCTGGAATATGCCCCAAGGGCCTACACGCATCGGGCCAAGACGGCACTGGAACCATGCGCACACCTTGCGCTCCATGAAGATCAAGATGATGGCGAGGATGGCGTAGCCTGCGAGGATGCAGACACCAACCAGGATGCACTCGATCAGTATTGTCCAGAAATCTCCAAGACCGCAGGTCACTGAGAGGAGATTGTGGAGCCAGCTTGTTATGTTACTAAAGTCAAACATTTCTTTTAATTTATGATTTCGTTAACGGTCGATGTCAGGAATTACGAAGTCGATAGCTGCACCGGTTGTGATGAGGTCGGCAATCTTCTGTCCGCGAAGCATCGGGTCGAGAGCGCCGGTCAGTGTCAGACCCATCGGGCGCATCTTCATACGGTAAGGACTCTTGTCGCCCTTAGAGTCGAGATATACGCCGAACTCGCCGCTGGCACCTTCCACAGAGAAGTACCACTGTCCCTCGGGCACCTTGATGATTGGCTTCTGCTTAACGTAGAAGTCGCCCTCCGGAATGTTGTCGATGAGCTGCTCGATGATGTTAAGGCTCTGATAGAGCTCCTTAATGTGGCAGTAGTAGCGGTCCATAGAGTCGCAACCGGTCATTGTAATCTCCTCCCACTCTACCTTGTCGTAGAGGTCGTACGGGTGGCGCTTACGTGTATCGTTCTTCCAGCCTGCAGCACGTCCTGCCGGACCTGTCACGGCGTAGTTGATACAGTCTTCGCGTCCCATCGGGCCAACGCCAACCAAGCGGTTGTGTGTGATTACGTTGTCGCCGAACACGTCGAGATACTCCTGAATCATCGGGCGCAGATACTTGCAGAGCTTCTTTGTGTTCTCCACGAACTTCGGGTCGATGTCTGCCTGGCATCCGCCGATGCGGTAGTAGTTCTGGATGAGTCGTCCGCCGGTGGTCTCCTCCATAACGTTGAGCACGTGTTCGCGGTCGCGCATACAGTAGAGGAACGCTGTGAGGGCGCCCAAGTCCTGTGCTGTACAGCCGAGGTAGAGCAAGTGGGAGTCGATACGCTGCAACTCGTCCATGATGGTACGGATGTAGTGGATGCGGTCGGTAAGCTCAACGCCCATACCCTCCTCTATCACGCCAACGAGAGCGTGGCGGTGCATCATGGCAGAGAGGTAGTTGAGACGGTCGGTGAGAGCGAGTGTCTGCGGATAGGTCATGCCCTCCCACATCTTCTCGATACCGCGGTGGATATAGCCCAGGTGCGGATAGATGCGCTTCACCTTCTCGCCGTCGAGAACGGTTTGCAAGCGGAGCACACCGTGTGTAGACGGGTGGTTCGGACCGATGTTCACTACGAAGTCGGTGTCCTCGAAGAGGCGCTTCTTTGTAGCTACGAGGTGGCCGTCGGCGTCGAGGCTGTACACAACTGTGTAGTCAGACTCGGGCTCGTCGGTCAGCGGGAACTGGTTAGCCTCGGGGCTCATGTCGAAGTCCTTGCGCAACGGATAGCCGTTGAAGTCGGTACGGAGGAACAGACGGCGCATGTCGGGGTGGCCGAGGAACTTGATGCCTACGAAGTCGTACACCTCACGCTCGAGCAGCTCGGCTGCCTTCCAGAGCTCAACGACGGTAGGAATCACGTCGCTGCCGTCCACCTTCTTTGCGATGGTGCGTACGGAGCAGCGCTCGTTGTTGTCGGTGTTCTCAAGAATGTAGATACATCCCAAGCCTTCCTCGCCGAAGTCCTCGCCGATGATGGTAACAAGGTAGTCGAAATGTTTCTGGTTCTTCAGTTTCGACATCTCACTCGCGAAATTGTCGAATGAGAGTTCTATGTTTTCAAGTTTCATATCTTATACCTTATTATATTAATCAGTTAGACCTTTCTTTGCATCGAAGCCTTCCGGCACCTCGTTCACTACGATTGTCTCGCGTTTTGCTTCGCTGGCGAGAGCCTCGTTGCTCAAGCCGTGCAGACCACCCTTCGACATAGAGAGTTCTTTCTCCTCATGTGTCATCTTGTGGTTTGCTCCGCCGAAGAACTTCTCGACCTTCACCTTGCGCTGCAGCTGCATCATGCCGTAGAGGATAGCCTCCGGACGCGGAGGACAGCCGGGCACGTACACGTCTACGGGTACAATCTCTGAGATGCCGCGCACTACGTTGTACGAGTTCTTGAACGGACCGCCCGAGATGGCGCAACCGCCCACTGCCACTACGTACTTCGGCTCAGCCATCTCGTCGTAGAGACGCTTGAACACAGGCGCCATCTTGTTGGTGATGGTACCGGCGCACATGATAAGGTCTGCCTGACGAGGAGAGTTACGTGTCACCTCGAAGCCGAAGCGAGAGAAGTCGTAACGGGCACAACCTACTGCCATGAACTCAATACCGCAGCACGATGTACCGAATGTTAATGACCACAAAGAGTTGGAACGACCCCAGTTGATAGCCTGGTCGAGTGAGCCAACCACTACGTTGACGCCGCCCTCGTGGAGCTCGTCTACGATTGTCTCAAGGCCCTTGTTGTCCTTGAACTCATCGTAAGGAATACTCTTGATGACAGGTTTTCTTACTTCCATTCCAACGCTCCTTTCCGCCAAGCGTATGCAAGGCCAAATACCAATACCAGCATGAAGAAACCAACGCTCGCAAGCGCCATTACTCCAAACTGCTTGACAACTACTGCCCACGGGTAGAGGAAGAGGGTCTCAATGTCGAACATAAGGAAAAGGATAGCAAAGAGATAGTAACCTACATGCACCGGAATCCAAGAAGATCCGCGTGTAGGAATACCACACTCAAAGGGCTGACCCTTAACCGGGTTGTACGAACGAGGACCTACGAGTTTCGCAACTACGTACGCACCTACTACCAATACAACAGCCGTCAAGATGACTGTGATTAATAAAATAGAATCCATAAAAATTTTTAAAACAATTTGTTTCTTTTTCTACGTAGAATACCGCTAAGTATTCGAATTGCAATTTTCAGTTTGCAAAGTTAGCAATAATTATTGGATTGTTGAGGGTTTTTACTTAAAAATATGTAAAGAATAAATGCATAGACTCTCCGCTTATGTCATCGTGCACCGAACGCAATCCAATCAGACAGCGGACGGAAACCGATTGGACGGCGAACGGAATCCGATTGGACGGCGAACGCAAACGGTAGGGGGTGCAGCTGTCTCAGCTGCACCAACCAAGCCAACTGGCAATCTATTGCAGCTGTCTCCGCTGCACCAACCAAGCAAACTGGCAATCTATTCCAGCTGTCTCCACTGCACCAACCAAGCAAACTGGCAATCTATTGCAGCTGTCTCCACTGCACCAACCAAGCAAACTGGCAATCTATTGCAGCTGTCTCAGCTCGGCTTTGCCGCTTGCCAGAGCAAGAACTGCACCAACCAAGCAATAAAGCCAACGATACTAATGTAGGAGGCTACGGCATTCCTGCCGTAGCCACGCAGCCCTCAACACAAATATCCTTCCACTGATTGCTGATTTACAGCAGATTATTAGGGTGCGAAAAAATAACAACGGATTTATCGGATTAAACGGATTCGCTGGGTGCGTAGAATCCGTTGCTATTTTACGCATTCAAAATCCGCATATTCCGTAGAAGTCTTACTTCACGAACCGCAGCCTGATCCACGCCCAGCGCGGTATCATGCGCCACGCTGCCACGAGCAACCGATAGCGCCAATCAATCGTCACTACCTTCTTGCCACGCTCCACCGCACTCACGATGTCCGCCGCCACGTGCTCAGTCGAGAGCTGCAGTGGGAAATGGCTGCCAGCAATCAGGTCGGTAGCCACGAAGCCCGGACGTATGTCGGTGATGCTGATTGGCAGGCGGCGCATACTGGCGAGCTGCGCCAGACACTCGAGGTAGTGCGACTGGTAGCGCTTCGTAGCCGAATAGGCAGGCGCAGCACCCAGTCCGCGTGTGCGGGCTATCGACGTTATGCAAGCTATGCGCCCACGGTGGTTGTTGTCGGCAAACCACTGGTAAGCCGCCAGCACCATTCGTGTAAAACCAACGGCATTGGTCTGCACCGTCCGCATCTCCTTCTCCGCATCGAGCGAGCAGTTCTCCCACCCTATTCCCGAGCTGTGGAAGTACAAGTCCATGCCGCCCATCTTGCCAATAAGCTCATGCAAGCCCTCGGTGGCATCCTCTGCGTTCACATCAATCTGCTGCCACGCCACTATGCCGTCAGTGGTAGCCACTATCTCCTGCAGCCGCTCCACACGTCTGCCGGCTATGCCTACGCTGTAGCCACGCACGGCTAAAAGACGAGCCACTTCAAGCCCTATGCCCGAAGTGGCTCCTATTACTATCGCTTTCTTTGTCATATCGTTCTTTTTATAACCTGCCTATTCTAAAGCCAGCTCAACCGCCTCCTTTGTGAGGCACGACTTCACATCGGCATAAGGCACCGTGAACTCCACCATGCCCAGCGCATACGGACCTATCTCGTACTGCTGATAGACGAAGCGTAAGCCCTCAGGCGTGAGCACCGGCACGGTCGCAGGCAGCGGGATGATGCCATGCTCCACGAAAAGCATGTTCTGCAGGTCGCTGTCCTTTATCTTGCGCTTCTCAGCCTTAGAGATATACTCCTTCACGCCACGGCGCAGAATGGGCTGCAGCGCCTTCTGCTTCAGCGTGTCTATCGTAGCGGCGAGCACCTTGCCTGTAGCCTTAACGATGTTCACCGGGTAGTACACAGCCGAGCCGTGCGCTCCGCCGAGGAACACATAGCAGGAGGTCTCGTACGTTAGATAGCGGTCGGTCTCATATGTCTTGCGTATGCTCAGGTCGTACGAGAGCCCCGCAATGCCCAACACCTTCAGCTCGGCATATTGCGCCTTCAGATACACATTATTCATATTGCCGTAGAAGTCGACAAGCGCCTTGCCGTCCGCCATCGAACCCTTGTACACGGGCGCCTCGCCGTTCTCCTCCTGCATTGCGGGCATGTACATACGCACGAGTTCGCCGGCTACGTATCTGCGCACGCCGACCGAAAGCGAGTCGTCGCCCGAAGGATAGTCTACAACTACGCTGCACTTCAACATCGAATCCTTCTGCTCGCAGAACGCAATGCTGTCCGTTGCGAACGCCGTCTGCTGCAGCACGCTGTCCTGCTCCGCCGCAGAGCCCGACTTCGCCGCATGCGACGTGCAGCCGCCAAGCGCCAATAGCGCCATGCCCGCAGCTGCGAGTGTAAAACGTATGTATCTGAATCTTTTCATATCTGTCTTGCTTGTTATAAGGTTTAACTGCTCTGTCGTTTATCTCAATGTTCGCTTAAATTAATAGCAAAATCAAAGTTATATTATTTATTGTTAACCCACAAAATAAACCGCTCATAATTGCGTTTATTTAACGTATTAAAAAGAAAGGAACAATACTATGATTTTCTCAACAACACCCACCCTCGAAGGCCACCCCATCCGCGAATATCGCGGCGTAGTAACCGGCGAAACCATCATCGGCGCCAATGTTTTCAAAGACTTCATGGCAGGCTTGCGCGACTTCTTCGGCGGTCGCAGCGGCACCTACGAAAGCGTACTGCGCGAAGCTAAGGACTCAGCCATGCGCGAAATGGCGCAGCGTGCCGAGAGCCTCGGCTGCAACGCCATCGTAGGCATCGACCTCGACTACGAAACCGTAGGACAGGGCGGATCGATGCTCATGGTGACATGCAGCGGCACAGCGGTGATCATATAAAAGGCTAAAACATTTGCTCAGAATTAACTACCTTTGCGGTAGAATCACCAACTCGTTAAACTTTGTAGCATGAAAACATCAAGAACAATTCATTCCTTCCTGCTCAGTCAGCAGGAGGGGCAGACGCTCCTCACGGCTCAGGAATACCCCTGGAGCGTGCTGCAGGTGATACCCACCACTCCAGCAGACTTCGACCGCACGGTGGCAGCTCTCAAGGAGCGAGGCATGGTAGCCCATCACGATACGGACCGTACATTCTGCATCATCCACCTGGCAAGTGGCGACCACGACGGACAACACCCGGAGCGATATATCCCTATAACTCAGAATAACTACATGCAGTTTATCGAGGAGTTGAAGGACGTAATGGCGCAGGCTGCAGTATGGTATGAGTCTAATGTCATAAAACGTTTAAAAACTCACTAAATCAGTTGTGATTTGCTCAGAATTAACTACCTTTGCGGTAGAATCACCAACACCCCTTGCCTAAGTGGTTTATAATATGTATCTATTATTAGTTGATTATCAGTATCATACGCTTTAAACGGTAGAAAAGTGGCAATATGGATTCTGTGTATATACGAAAAGCGTGAGATTTAACGTATTTAACTTTCGCTTACATTAAAAACTACCAAATAGTGTTTGGATGGGAACGTTTCAACCGAACTCAAAATGTGACAACCAAAGTTATTCAATAATATTTTAGATGTGTAGGGTTGAAACAACTTCCCTTAAAGGATGTGATTGCCAATCATCCCCTTTTATTCTATAAGAACAAATAGAAATGCTGTCTATCATACTGTTTTCCTACATTTTTATACAAGTAGAAAAGCAGATTCCAATACTGATTTTTGGAGTCTGCTTTTCCGAAATGGTTAAGTATATCTTATTTAATGTTTCATAGATTTAATGGTTGCCTAAAGAACGTAAGTTCTATTTATGGCTTATGGTCAATATATACCAGCATGAAGTGGTGAAGAAATTTCTGATATACTTCATCTTCCAGACACAATGTGGCAAGAGTCGTGGGGTAAGGTGGAACTTCTGCTTGTAATGAGGATTGATGAACCAAAGTTTTTGGTCTGTTACCGAGAAGCCGCATTGGTGTATGAGTCTTTCAAACAACTCTATACTTGTTCGGCATTCTTTTATGCTCATAAGTTCATTCATAGTTCCTTTCTCTTCATTGCATGTTTTTAGCAACAACCGGTATAAAGGGGTTGGCAGCAAGTGAATGAATGGCAGATGTGAGCAAAGTTTGCTTCTGCAAATCTGTTGATGTCCTCCAAAAGGCATTTGCCATGCGGGGAATCCGACAAACAGCACGCCTTTGGGTTTAATAAACTTTCTTAGGTGTGCAAGAAATGGCTCTTTTGTAGGAACGTGTTCTATCACATCATGTAATAGTATTACGTCATATTTATCCTCTTCATTACATGGAACAGGATATTGCATGAAATCACAGCATACAAATGTAGCATGATTGCTGATTTCGGAAAAGTATGCTTTGGCATCTTTAATTCTGCACTCGGCAATATCTATACCTGTCACTTTGCAGCCCAACTGTGCAAAGGGAACTAAGTTTCCTCCTTCACCACAGCCTACCTCCAAGATTCTACTCTTTGGTGTCAGTTCCGTAAAATCTGACAAGTAGCTGATGTAAAACTCCTTAGATGTTATCTCCAAGTCACGGAAATACATCTTCCTGTCTGTATGTCTTTTTTGCATGTATCTTATTTTTTGACTTTTCTGTATATATAGATACAGATCAGTCATAAAGACTGCATGCAATTTGAGACTTTCTTACCAAGAGAGCCTAATACCGAAAGGCACAGTCAATGTAAATGGACGTTCTGTCCAAGTATTCTTGACTTCGCTTCCATTCGGAATGTACCAATTCAGCGTTGGCTCAACAAACAATGTCAACTTTGGTGCAAATTGATATTGTATTCCGATATTAGTGTTTACAGTCCACTGTATAGAAGGTATTATCTTCCAATCCGTTGTATAGCCAGACTTTCCTCCTACTACATAGTCTGCATATGTCTTTCCAGACAATGGTATCTGAATACTTGCTCCTACAGAACCATAAGCCGACAGTCTCTTGTACGCCATGAATTGGTACGAGAGCTTGACAGGGATACCGATGTAATGCAATTTTTGTTCCTTGTCAACACGGTAATTGCCGGTACCCAAAGTAAAATATGACTTCAAGTAAGAGTATTGGAGTCCTGTTTCTAAGCTCCAATGCTTTCCTATGCTCTTGTTCACAGCCAATCCTAATATTATAGGTTTGTCATGATGTTCTGCCTCTTCAATTTTGCCCTTGTTGTTATCGGCAATATCCATCATTGCAATATTTTCCGCCGTTGGGTCAGTTGGAGTTAAGCGATGTAGATATTCAGAATACTCTTCCCATGTAGTAAAACTCTTTTTTGAAGGTTGTTCACTCGTAATATCATCACCGCTACTTGTTATAATCTTACAAACATTTTGCGCAAGAGTAGTACCCAAAGAACCAGCTGCAAGCAACTGCCATTTACTTTTCTTGTGCGTCTTTGTATCATCCGCAATCCATCTTTCCTCGTTTGGAATAGGTGTATAGACAGTATCTTTTGTGATGATGCTATCTTGCTTGTTATCAGCCAAAATATGTTGGTTATCCTGCAAAGAATCGGATATTTCGACTATTACATTTTGACCTGCCTTAATAGAATCATCACCAGTTGTCACCGTGTTCTTTCTCTGTTGAACACTTCGATAATTAGAGCACAAAATAGCGTTTGGCACTCTACTAACAGAAACATCAGGCTTCTTTTGTATAGGTGTAATGCCTTCATTAGGCTTTCGAGTTCGAACTACATTCACATCATTCTCAGAAACGAGTTTCTTCTTTGCAGTAAAATATCTATATACTGGGATGACTATCAACGCCAATACGATGATAAGCATAGCTCTTGGAGACAATATGTTTCGCAACATTGTCTTTGCCCTTGACAATTGTGAGGAAGAACTATGTGGAGCAATATCAAGTAATTCGCTGATTTCTTGATGGGACAAGCCATCCAAAACAGACATATTGAATATTTTCTTATACCCTTCAGGCAAACTGTCTATTGCTGACATAATTTCCTCATACGAAATTGACTGCTTGGAAGTGTTGCCATCTTCCAATACGGTACTGAATTCTTCCTCTACATCAGACAAGGAAATGAAATCGTGTCTCTTACCTTGCTCCTGATATTTCAATACAAGGTTAGTGGTGATACTTGTAAGCCATTGACTAAACCTATGAATATTCTTCAAGTCTTTCAATGAAACAAACGCAAGTATAAAAGCATCTTGAACAAGGTCGTCAACGACAGCCTTGTCCTCTCTAAGAATATTGATGCATATCCCTTTCATCTTAGGATAATACATTTGGTATAATGTGCTGAAAGCGTCAGCGTCACCTTGTTTCGCTTTTTCTACTAATGTTGTTATATTTGAAGCCATGAGCGATTTTTCGTACTATCTATCTTGATATAGATACACAAACGGCTTGATGACTGCATAACTTTTAGTTAAAGAATATAAATGAATGTGTTATTTTTAGGCAATGTTATACTTGTATTCTCATTTTGGGAACATTTCAAGTGATCACCAAGCAACAAGTATTTGGTATCAATGCAATAACATCACTCTTATATAATCCTACCCAGATTGCACATGATAGCAAATATACCTTGTATCATTGTGCATTCTCAAATTCTACCTGTTTTATTTTATCGTTGATATGATTAGCGTAAGAACCTTTCTCTCGCAAAAATATAAGACAGGTGACATCTGTCAAGGATTGCAGCAATAGCAATACTTCCGATTATGCTAACGGCAATAGTGAAGACCGTATGTACCCCCCCGAATTATCAAAATGGAATAGTGGCAATGCAAACTTGCCTCCCATTGTGAATATTGGATGGAAAAGGTATATAGGAAGTGTGTTTCTTCCGATATATCCTATAATTCCCAAGACCTTCTTGTTTTTGATACTCTGTATGAGTTTCGGAACGAAAGAAAGGAATGACAATGCTAATATTGTAACCGCTAAAAAGTTCCAATTTTTATAGTTTGGGAAACTTGCTATTGCTATGAAAGGCAGAATACTCCACAACGATGGTTTTATAATTTCATCAAGACGTTTTTCAGACAGACGCAAACAGACACCAGTGAAATAAAAAGCTGCATTCGTAGAATTTAGAACTGGAGTGTATTGTGAGACTAACATAAGAAATGTGGCAAATAAGCACAATTTGCCCATTATGCTCCATTTGCCAACCAAATAGAATGTCAAATAATATATTACCCCGCATATAGCCATTGTGTACAAGAACCAATATGGACCAATAGAGGTGACAAATATCGTATTAAGAATTATAGGTATTGTAAATTCGTTTACCCCATCTCTTACTGGTAGTAATGTTGATACAAAAGCATAACCGGTAACCATTATTATATAAGGAATGAGAATCTTCATGATGTAAGACGCAAATTCCTTATACGTTTTTCTGATGTTTACCAAATAGCCTGTAATCAACAAAAACGCTTGCATGAAAAAGAAGTTTATAAAGTTTTTTACGTCAGGGTATAGTGTACTGAAATTCACGATGTGTATCATCACGACCATGCATATAAGTACACATCTTTGATAATCTATATTGTTGTATTTCATCTTTCTTAGAGGGTATGATGATATATATTTCAGGTTTTATTTATTAATTATCTTACCACAACGCAATCTTGCCTGCAACACCCAAATCAAGAGTGGCTGTTGAGATACCCAAAGCTTGGAATACACGACTCATTGTTGGCAATGTGATAACACTTGTACCTTTCTCCAACTTTGAAATTTGAGCACGCTGCACAC
>OHQS01000324.1_pt1 | contig 35456 bp, 18 predicted proteins | sample 1578181 | NCBI WGS metagenome assembly OHQS01 (sample SAMEA3879528, study PRJEB24766) | human gut metagenome | biome: human-associated habitat; feature: feces | place: USA | collected 1985/1987 | reverse complement strand
CGTCATGGCCGGCGACGACCGCGCCGTGCCGCCCCTGACCAACGGGCTGCCTTACTACACGGCGTTGCGCCGCGCAGGCATACCGGCCGCCATGCACATATACCCCTCGGGCGGCCACGGCTTCGGCTTCCGCTCGTCGTTTGCATACCACAACGAGATGCTCGGCGAGCTCTCGGCATGGCTCAAGAGCCTCAAGGCACCCGACGCCGGGGCCAAGCGCGTGGCTTGCGTGGGCAACAGCATCACCGACGGGCTCGGCATTGACATGGCCGACGTGCAGGGATATCCGGCGCAATTGCAGCGCCAGCTGGGCAGCGGATACTGCGTGCGCAACTTCGGCGTCAGCGGCCGCACGCTGCTCAACCATGGCGACCGCCCTTACATGAAGGAGAAGGCATGGGCCGAGGCCAAGGCTTTCGAGCCAGACATCGTGGTGGTGAAGCTCGGCACCAACGACAGCAAGCCGCGCAACTGGGACAACTACGGCAAGGAGTTTGCCGCCGACCTGCAGCAGATGGTCGACGAACTGAAGGCGCTGCCGTCGAAGCCTGCCATCTACTTGTGCTGCCCTGTGGCCTCGGACACCGGCCGCGGCAAGCAAGACGACAACCAGATACGCGACTCTGTGGTGGTGGCCGGCATCATGCCCGTGATAAAGAAGGTGGCCAAGAAAAACAAGTTGCAGGTCATCGACCTCCATTCGCTGCTCGACCCGAAGTCTGACTCGATGCAGCGCGACGGCATTCACCCCACGGCCAAGGGGGCGGCGGCCATAGCAAAGGCGGTGGCCGAAGCTGTGGTTGCAGGCGGGCGCTGACACCGCGTCGCGGGCTTGCCGAAGACATATCGAAAGCGTTTTTGTACGATATTACCAAAAAACGGACGAAAGTATACTTTTGCAATGGTTTCGTTGCCGTAATTTTGCACCCGTGAGTCGGACGTGCCGCGCTACGGTCTGCTTGCCGTTGGGCGCGCGCCTCTGCCGGGCTGCTGTTCGCGGCGGCCACCCATGAAAGTTTGATTATGTTAGTTTTGGTTAGTACAATACGTTTTTAGAAAGTACATTTGGTAGATATCTTTTTCTGGAAAGGCCTGGCTGTGAAGCCGGGCCTTTTTTAACCCCTGCCTGCCGGCATATCGCCGGTGATATGGCTTTGTTTCTTTCTCCGGCTTCCAAGGGATTGGCAGGCCGCCCCACGCGGCAGGCTTCGTGTCGGTTTTTTGTCATCCGGCGTTGCCGTCACTTGCTGCCGAGCTTGCGGCCTGTGCCACAGCTGGTTGCGATAACTGCCGTTTTGCGTTGCCATAAGGGCCGTTTTACGACCCGAAACGGCCTGTTCCGCACTGCAATACGGCCTTTGTGGGATGCCTGTTGGGCCGCGTCCGGTGGCTTTGCGCTGCCGTGTCGCGTTTTTTCATCGCCTGCGGCGGCCTTTCGCCCGGGCTGCCTTGCCACATCGTTTCGGCCGCCGGCACATTGCCCGGGCATGTTGGCGCATGGCGGCAGGTTGCAACCCCGAGGCGCGCCTTGCTTTGGCTGCGGTGCCGCAACCGCGGGCCAAAGCGTACTAAATTACCGGTTTTTGTACGATTGTCATGCTTATATCGGGTGGTTTTTGGTAATTTTGTGCCGTTAAATGCTTTTGTAGCACCTCGCGGCAGCATGACGCGCATGGTTGCCGAGGGTGATTCGGATTAAGAAAATACTATCATAACTCAGCTTAAAACTAAAAGACAAAACGGCAATGAGAAAATTTTACATCGGTCTTTTGATGGCGGCCATGCTGCCATCCTGCCTGTATGCACAGCGGATACAGCAGAAACTGGGACGCTCGGTGGTGGCCGTGGCCGGCAGCGACAACGTGCTCGTGACGTGGCGCAAGCTGGCGCAGGAGCCCGAGAACTGCACGTACAACCTGTACATGCGTAAGCAAGGTTCGTCGGACTACACCAAGGTCAACGCCGAACCTATTGTCAACACCAACTACCAGGCCACGGTTTCAACCATACCCTACGGAACCGAGCTGGCTGTGACCATGGTTTCGCCCGACGGGACGGAAGGCGACAAGAGCTCCCCTTTCCTCTTTCAAAGCCATGCTTACAACAATGTGTTCATAGACATCGACTTCGAGGGGGCGGTGCTCAATCCCAACAATTACGAGTTTAAGTATGCCTGGCCCATGGACAACGACGGCGACGGCGAGTTTGACGCGCTGCTCGTTGACCGCAGATACTGCGGACTGGCAGGGCAGGCCGACCCCGGCACCACAACCACGAGCCACAAGCTGCAGGCATATACGTTCGACGGGCGCTGCCTCTGGACGGTAGACATGGGCCCGAACGTTGACATCGACGCCGGCCAGGGCGACATGGTGGTGGCCTACGACATCAATTGCGACGGGCGCACCGAGGTGATTGTGAAGAGCTCTGACGGCACGCGCTTCTGGAACAAGGCCGCCGAGACGTGGGGAAGCTACGTGGGCGGAAGCCAGGATGCCGACACCGATGCCGACGGTATTGTAGACTACACCAAGCAGGGCAAGCGCAACCCGCCTTATTATGTGTCGATAATCGACGGTGCAACGGGCGAGGAGATTGTGCACTCCGAACTCAACTACTCGGCCGTTACCGACGGGGCCGACAGCTACGGGCGCGACAACAGGGCCGACTATCGAGACGACAACAACGGACTGGAGTATGCTTTCCTCGGAGGTTCGTTCTCGATATGCTACTTCGATGGCATACACCCGTCGCTTGCAGTTCAGTGTATGAATCGCCGAAAGAGCGACGGCCACCATTACTACATGTGCGAGTGGACGTTTGACTGGACGGGCGGCAAGCCCCAAAACTGGCATCACGCCTACACGTGGCCCATGCGCAGCGCCAATCCGCCGGCCGCAGAGTTCCACCAGTTGCGCGTGGCAGACGTCGATGGCGACGGCATCGACGAGCAGCTCGGCGGCGGCTATGCAGTCAACTCGGTCAAGGGGCTCGTCATGTCGCCCGGAATAGGCCACGGCGACCGCTACGACGTGAGCGACATAGACCCCGACCGGCCCGGGCTCGAGGTCTACGCAATACAGCAGACCAACCTGATGGGGCAGCTGCTCTACGATGCCGCCACCGGCGAGCACATCAAAGAGTGGTACCTGCCGACCATCGGCGACGTGGGGCGCGGGCGGTGCATCGACGTAGACCCGGCCCATAAGGGCTACGAGGTGTTCTCGACCATGGGCAACCTTTACGATTGCAAGGGCAACGTGATAAAGGAAGGGGAGACCGCCTACCCCGTGGAGGCCGTGTGGTGGGATGGCGACCTGCAGCGCGAACTGATTGCCTCGAGCGGCGGCAGCGGCCGTGGCACCAACGTCCACGTGGCCAAGTACGACGGATCGCGCCTCATTCAGTTCTCGCGCGAGAGCGACTGGGCCGTCCATGCGGGCGGTGCCGTGCGCCCGGCGTTCATGGGCGACATCACCGGCGACTGGCGCGAAGAGCTCGTTCTCATGAAGCAGGACGACAAGACCAGCACCGGACTGATTGCATATTCGACCAACATACCCACCGACTACAGCTTCTACACGCTGCAGGAAGACCCGCACTACCGTCTCGACTGCACCACACGTGGCTACTACCAGATGCCGTGCACGGGCTTCTACCTCGGTGGCGACATGCCCTATCCTCCGCTCCCGCCAGTGATGGTGACCGACCTGCGTTGGCAGGGAGGCGGCACATGGGGCGCGTCGGGCTCGGGCTTCACCTCGTTTGACATGACTGCGGCGCAGGATTACGCCGACGGCAAGAGCGTGGTGTTCGACCTGAGCGGGCAAAACGGGCAGCCAATACAGGTGAATTCTACGCTGAAGCCTTCGGTCGTTTACATAATGAACCCCAAGGGCCACGACTATGCCTTCAACGGCACAGGCTCACTGGCAGGCGACATGGAGCTGTGGAAGTCGCAGCAGGGCACTGCCACCATCGACATCAACCTTGACTTCACCGGGCGTACCATAATAAGCGAAGGCACGCTGTGCCTCAACGGCACCGTGGCCGGGCCGGTCGAGCTGCGCGCCAAGGGCACACTGGCCGGCGTGGCAAGGCTCAATGGCGACATCTCGTTTGAGAAGGCGCTCAACTACGAAGGCTGCCGCATCATGCCGGGAAATGACGCCGACAAGTTTGGCACAATTACTTTTGGCAAGAGCCTGACACTGCCGGGCGACGTATACATAGAGCTCAACGCCTCGGCAGCGCAGATGGGGCATGTCAAGGTTGATGGCGACCTGACGCTTGAAGGCACAAACACGTTTACCATCAATGCCGCCGAAGGGCAGATAGCCGTGGGAAGCTATGTGCTGGCCGAGTGTTCCGGCAAGCTCACGGCCGACCCCGACAGCATAGCCATGCGCGGACTGGACGGCGTGAACTGCGACGTGACGGTGGAAGGCAACCGCCTCGTGCTCACTGTCAACGAGTCGAGAGCCCCGATGAAGGATGTTGTGTGGACAGGAAACGAGTCGGACAAGTGGGACTACAAGGCCGACAACTTTGTTGCCGGCGGCGCTGCCACGCCGTTTGTAACCAACGATGCCGTGGTGTTCAACGACGAGTCGGCCAACCGCAATGTGGCTGTTGCCGACAACATGGTGACGGATGGCGTGACGTTCGACTTTGACAACGGCACCTATACGCTCTCGGGCGAAGGGGCAATAAGCGGCAACGGCGGTCTGACAAAGAACGGAAAGGGCGAAGTGAGGATGGAGCTGGTGAACAACAGCTATACCGGTCCGACCGTCATCAACGCCGGAACGCTCACTGTGACCAACCTCGCCGACGGCGGAAAGAACAGCTCCATAGGAGCCTCGACGGCCGAACAGGGCAACCTGCAGCTCAACGGCGGCACGCTGAAAGTAGACGCCACCAACATGGCCACAGACCACATAGTGACCCTGAGCGACACTGCGACCATCAACGTGGCGTCGGCTTCGGGCACCATCTCGCTCAAAGGGCTTGTCATGGGCGACGGTTACCTGGTGAAAGACGGCCCGGGACAGCTTAACTTTACATACGAAGGAGACAACACGTTTGCCGGCCTCATAGTGAGACAGGGCAAGGTTGCCACGGGCGCATGGAACGCAACGTTCTGCAAGCCCGGCTCGACAATGGTGCTGGCAGGCGGAACTGTCGACCTGCTCGACGTAAACAATTCAAGCACGAGGCCCGAGTTCAACTATAAGGTTACCGTGGTTGAGGGCACCGACAACACCGTCATGGGAACCATTCGCGGCGACATAAACGGCAGCTTCACCGGCAAGGGCAACCTGACCATCGTTTCCGACGGTGTGAGGAATGACATTGGGGCCGACTTCTCGAAGTTTGAGGGCACGCTGACTGCACAAGGCGAGAACTTCCGCCTGCAGGACAACGTCACCGACATGGGCATGACGAGCCTCGTGCTGGCCGACGGTGCCATCGTGAGACACTACAACGACAACGGCGGCAACAGCCGCGCGGTGAAGACGGTTGTGGGCTCTTTGGCCTCGAAGGCCACCGACTGCGAGCTGGGCAACGGCATCGACAGCTACGAGGTGGGCCAGAACAACAGCAGCACCAAGTATGCAGGGCGACTCACTGCCAAGACTATTACCAAGCGGGGAACGGGAACCTTGACCATCAGCGGCACAGAAAGCACTTCCGACCTGGTGGTTGACGAGGGGGCGCTCGACCTTTATTGCAATCCTTACACCGCCGCGCCGACATCGCTCACCAGCGGTACGATCACTGTAAACGACGGCGCCCGTGTCATTGGCTACGCCGGGGCGGCTGCCATGGTGGTAAACAAGGGCGGCGTGATTTCTGCCGGCTACGACGACAGGACGGGCATGATGAAGTCTACGGGAAGCCTCACGCTCGGCGAGGGCAGCACCATCGTGGTGCGGCTCGGCCTCAGTTCGGGCTCAAGGAGAACCTATGACTCTTATAAGTTCAACGGTGCTGTGACCCACAATGCCGACACCGTGCTGGTGGTTGTGCCCGAAGGGCGCATGCTCGCAGCCGGCGACGAGTTTGATGTGTTTGACGGCGAGGGCAAGCAGAGCGGTTCGTTCATCATCAAGACCGTCAGCCCGGGACAGGACATCACGTGGGACAGCTCCGACTTCCTGTCGGAGGGTGTGCTCCGGGTGGCCACTGCCGACGCCATCGGGGGCGTGGCGGCCGATGCGGCCCGCGTGGATGTCTACTCTGTCGACGGCATCAAGCTGCGTGGCGGGGTCTGCCGCGACAAGGCACTCGACGGGCTTGCACCCGGCGTATATATCGTCGGCGACCGCAAAATGGTGAAGGAGTGACCTTAAGGCAACATGTAAAGGGCGCGCGCAGCGGTGTGCGCGCCCTTTTGCTACAGTAATTCAACCAATCAACGTTTGTTTCATCATGAGAATAATCCATAGATTTGGCAAGGCATTGGCGGCGGTGGCGCTGTCGGCCTGTGCTGTTTGCGCCACGGCCCAGGAGCCGGCTTCAGTGTTCATAACGGCGGGGCAGTCGAACGCCGACGGCCGCGAGTATGTCGACAAGCTGCCATATTACCTCAAGGGAGGTTACAAATACCTTAGATACACCAACGTCACGTCGTCGGGCGACGGTACGTTTGGCGACTTCAAGTTCGACAAGCGGTTTGCTTTCTGCGACATTACCAACTACTTCATCGAGCAGTCTTTGCAGACAGAATTCTACGCAATAAAGTGCGCTTACGGCGGAACGGCCATCGACACGGCTGCCACTTACAGCCATTTGCCCGTTTGGTGCGCCGACGAAGGGTGGATAGGGCGCAACAATGCCTACAGAGGCGACATCAACAAGGGCAAGTCGCTCACCAAGTCGCTTACCGAAGGCTTTGCCGCCTGCGCCGACGTCACGCTGTCGAAGTTGCCCCAGGGCTATGACGTGAAGGCCATCATGTGGCACCAGGGAGAGAGCGACCGCAAGCAGGCCGGCCACTATTACAAGAACTTCAAGGACATGATAAACTACATGAGGGCGGCGGTGTACGCCAAGACCGGGCGCGAGAAAGACAAGACGCTGCCGTTCATCTTCGGCACCGTGCCGCATGCCAGCAAGCAGTACAGCCGCGGCGTCGAGGAGGCACAGTTGCGTGTGGCTGCCGAGTTGCCCAATGTTTACTGCATCGACATGAGCGACGCTGGGCTGAGGTCGGACGCCCTGCACTTCGACTCGGCCTGGACCGAGTATCTGGGCAAGCAGATGTACAACAAGCTCGTAGAGCTGAGGCTTGTCGACGGCGATATGGTTGAGGCCGAGAAACCCCACAAGCCGGGTGCAAGCGACACGCTGCAGGTAGAGGCCGAGCGCCGTTGGGACTTCACCGAGGTGTGGGCTCCCGAGGCCGAAGAGAGGCTCAAGGCCGACAAGGCGTGGCCCATGTTCCAGAAGTTGGGCTACCGCTATTCGTCGGCAATGCCCGAAAACCGGGAACTGGCGGCCTCAGACGGCTACGTGTTTCCGGCCACCAAGGGGCTGTTCTTTAAGTGCAGCACGGGCAACCGAATCATTGTCAACCCCGGAAACCACATCTGTCTTTACGGCGACAACCTGTACCTGACAGTGCCTAAGGTAAGCCCGGGGCAGACGGTGACCATTGTCACCGAGTCGGCCAAGGGCGAACGGGGCATCACCACCGACAATGCCGACTTGGTGGAGCTTGTCCGCGGTGGCGGCAAGGCCACGGGAAAGGTGGTCAACGAGTGGCGCGTGAAGGAGTCGCTGGCAGGGCCTGTCGACCTCGTTTTCCACTCGGACGGAGGCGCAATCTATGTCTACAGCATACAGGTGGCTTCACCCTACGTCCAGATATTGGTTGGGGCCGACGGCAAGGTGACCTTCAGCAGCGACAAGGCATGCGACGTCAGGCCTTATGCCGGCATGATAAAGGCATACGTGGCCACCGACTATGACGCCTCGTCCGACGTGCTGACGCTGCAGCAGGTGGACACCATCCCGGCAAATACGGGCGTTGTGGTGATTGGCGAGGAGTGTCTCGTGGGGGCGCCGCAGGTGAAGGCGGCCCAGGCCGTTGCCCGCAACCTGCTTGTTCCGGTGGTTGGCGAGGCCGCTGTAGGCCCCACCGAGACTGTTGGGGGCGTTGATTGTTGCAACTATGTGCTTCAGGCTATCGGCGGTTCGGTAGACTTCCACAAGCTCAAGGCGCCCGTCCAGTTGTCGGGGCAGGCCTACTTGCGGCTGCCGGCATCCGAGGCTGCCGGTTCCGAGGTGGTCAGGCCGGTGGCAGACACGGGCTCGGGCATCGGGCTGGTAAGTGTCGGCGGCATGGCCCGCGGGGTGTGGTACACCATCGACGGAGTGGCGGTGGAGCGCCCGTCGAGGGGGCTCTATGTGTGCGACGGGCGCAAGTATCTGTTCAAATAGGCATCCCGTGCGCTCAGGCATTATATATTATAAAAGTTTACATCATGCTTGATGCCAGTCATCAAGAGCCATTCGGACGTTCAAAACGGCCTCTTTTGCATTGCGGCAAGGCCCGTTTCGGAAAGCGAAACGGGCCTTGCTGCATGTTGATATGTGTGGTTCTGGAATGTCTTGGCTGTCAGATGGTTACACGGTAGGGCCGGAAACCGGGCCCAGGGTGAAATATCTTGACATGCGATGGCCTGCAGGCCGTGGCCTCATGGCGTGAGTGGCAGGTGGCCCCGGGGCTGTGTGGGCTATGCCGCAGGGGTGGGGCGGCGCAGCGCCAGCGCCGGCATTGTGGCGTCATGGCTTGCCCTTGCCATACTGCTTCGGGCTCACCCCGTACTTGGCCTTGAAGCATTTGTTGAAGTACGAAGCGTCTATTATGCCCACCTTGTAGCTTACTTCGGTCACGTTGAGCCGCCCCTCGAGCAGCAGTTCGGCGGCAAGCTCCATGCGCTTGTTCAGCAAATACTTGTTGGGAGATACGCCGGTGAGCTCTTTCACCTTCTTGAAGAACTTTGAGCGGCCTATGTACAGCATCTCGGCAAGGGCCGTCACGGTGAAGTCGGGCGCGCTGATGTTCTGCATAATCAGTGCATCCATCCTGTCGATAAACTTCTTGTCGGCAGGCGACATGATAAGCCTGATTTCGTCTGCCTGGGCGGCAGGCGTGTCGCAATGGCCGTTGTCTTGCGTCGCCCGCCTTTTGGCCTTCTGCGCATTCTTTATCAGTTGGGCCGCGCGGCCGGTGAGGAGGCGGAAGTTGCAGGGCTTCACCATGTAGTCGTCGGCCCCGGCGTTGTAGCTCTTCAGCTTGTGGGCGTCGTCGTCGAGGGCCGTAAGCATGATCACGGGGATGTCGGCCGTCTCGATGTTTGTCTTCAGATGCTTCACAATGTCGTATCCGCTGATGTCGGGCAGCATCACGTCGCAGATTACAAGTGCCGGTTTGCGTGCCGCCACCCCGTCGAGCCCGGCCTCGCCGGTGGCGTAGCTGTCGATGTGGAAGTAAACGCCCATCTCGCTTTCCGTCTGCTGTCGCATGTCGGGGTCGTCTTCGATGACGGCAATGGTCACATCGTTGAACGCCTTGGGCACCAGTTCCTTGATAATCTGCTCGCATTTGTCGTTCTTCTTCTCCGTGCCCGTTGTGGTGGTGTCGATGGCCTTGCGCCTGTCGCCGTCGGTGTATGCGTCGCCGGTGGCGGGCAGGCTGATGGTGAACACCGAGCCCCCGCCGTTGGCCCCCGGGCTGTATGTCAGCGTGCCTTTGTGCAGCAGGGCCATCTGGTAGGCGTTGTACAGGCCTATGCCCATGCCCCCCTGCGACGCGTAGCCTCCCATGAACGGTTTGAACATGAGCTGCCTGCGCTCGGCGGATATGCCCGGGCCGCTGTCTTCGACCACTATCTCGAGGCTGTTGCCGGCCAGCCTCACCGACAGGGATATGGCACCCCGCTCGGGCGTATACTTCACGGCGTTGCTCAGCAGGTTGTATACCATGGCCTCGACCATCTGCCTGTCGAACTCCATCTCGTGGCTCTTGGCAAACGGAGTGAACGTTATTTGCTGCCGCTTCTGGTGGGCCAGGCTCCAGAAGTCTTGGTAAATGTCTCTCACAAAGGCAATGATGTCGGCCCGTTCAACGCTAAGCCGCATGTTGCCGGTGTTTACCTTGCGGAATTCCATGAGCTGGTTTACCAGCTTCAGCAACCGTTTTGTGCCCCGGCGGGCCGTTTGCAGCGCCGCCTTCGAGGGCGGTCGGTCGCTGTGGTCGGCCAGCTTGTCGACCGCTCCCTGTATTATGGCAAGCGGAGTGCGGAACTCGTGGGTGACGTTGGTAAAGAAGTTGAGCCTGAACTCGGCCATCTGCTTTTCCAGTTTCATCCGTTGGTGCAGCCGCAGCTTCTCTCTCGCGTTGTTGTAGACGTAGAGCCCGAAGGCCGCGGCCACCATGAGGTAAATCAACCATGCCCACCATGTGTTGTACCACGGCTGGTGCACCACGATGGCCAGCTGCGTCTCTTCGCTCCACACGTTGTCGCTCAGCGACCTGAGGTGGAAGATGTATGTTCCCGGGGGCAGGTTGGTGTACTCCACGTGGTTGACGCTTGTCATCTGCCGCCATCCCTTGTCGGCGCCCTCGAGGTAGAACTGGTAGAGCGACGACTCGATGTTTGAATACTCAAAGTTTGAGAACGACAGCTTGACGGTGTTCTCGTTGTGCCTGAGCGACACCCTGTCGACGTGGCCCGGAGCCCGCTCAAACCTGCCGCTGTCGCTTGCCGACACGCCGTTTATCTCGATGTCGGTGATGTAGACGTGGGTGCTGTCGGCCCGGTCCGCCTTGGTGGCAAGCCGCGGGCTGACTATGGTAAGCCCGTATTGAGTGCCGAAGAGCAGCCGTCCGTCGCCCATGAGCATGGCGCTGCCCTCAGAGTAGATGTTGCGCTGCGGCATCTTGCCAAACTGAAAGGTCTTTACCTTCATGTCATGGTCGTATATCAGCGACAAGCCGCTTTCGGTTGCAACCCATATATTGCCGTCGTTGTCTTCCAGTATAGAGCAAATGCTGTTGTTGGCCAAGCCTTCCCTGTCGGTAAGAATCTTGAGGTCGAAGCAGGCCGGGCCCTTGCCGAATGTGCATCTCACCACGCCGCAGCCCTTGCCGCCTGCCCACAGGTGGCCGTCGGAGGTGTATTCCAGGCATCTGACCTCGTCGAACGGGAAACTGCCGTCTTTTGTGTTGAAGCACTTGAAGTCGTCGTTGGTCAGGTCTTTCTTGTTGGTGTCGGCCACATACAGGCCGTTGTTCGAGCCCACCCATATCCTCCCCATGGCGTCGATTTCAATCTGGTGGAGCCTGCTCTCGTTGGTGCTGCGGTCGAGCAGGCGCCTGAACGACAGGCGCCCGCCGTTGTCTGTCTGCGCCATGAGCAGTCCGTCTTCATACGTTGCTATCCATACGCGCCCCTGCTTGTCTTCCTTCATGTCGTAAAGGTCGTTGCTCGGGCAGTGCATCCGCCTGTCGCCCTTGTTGTAGCCAGTGCCGTCCACGTAGAGCCCGTCGCCCCGTGTGGCCATCCATTCCCTGCCCCTGCTGTCTGTGATGTACGAGTATGCGCAGGCCTTTGTCTCGTAGAGCAGCGTGGCTTGCCCCCTTCCGGCGTCGAGGGCGTATATCTTGTTGTCGCGCGTGCTGAATATGGTCTTGCCGTCGCTACGCTTCGCAATCATCTTCACGTTGTTGGCCCAGTCGCCTTTGTGCCCCTTCGCCGGCAGCACGAAGTCGGCTATCGACTGGTCGGCCACCGATATGCAAGCCACTCCCATCATGTCTTGCGCCACCCACAGCGTTCCGTCTCGGTCGATGAACATCGTCGTGAGGAAGTTGCTGTCTATAACGGGTTGCGGGTCGTTGGCCGAGTAATGCCGCAACGCGCCGCTCCGATGGTCGTAGACGAAGAGCCCGTTGCCGAATGTGGCGATGTAGAAAAGCCCGTGGGGGCCGCGCCTCACCGTGTAGCGGCGCATGCGGTCGGTTGTGAACTTCACGTCGGGCAGCAGCTTGAGCGTCTTTACCTCGCCCTCGGGGGTGAACACCCATAGCGTTCCGCTGCTGTTCGACTCAAAGTGGTAGCCGTCTGCCGTGTCGAGGAGCAGTCCGTTGGGCACCTGTACGCCGTCGGGCTTGGTGGTGACGCCCGTGTTCAGGTCGACCTGGTAAGTGTCTTTGCAGAACAGCATCCATCGCCCTCTCCACACGAAGTTGCTCTTTATGGCGTTGACATTGCCCACGGCAGATGGTATCTTGAAGCTTTTCGCCTTCTTGCCGTCGGGCGAATATATCTCGACGGTGTTGCTTTCGGTTAGGCAAACAATGTCGCCACGGTATGTGTTGGCTTCCTTGTAGCGTTGTCCTTTGGCTATCGTCGTGAGCCGGCCTTGCCTGTCTATGCGCAGCAGTCCGTTGTCGGTGGCCGCCCATACGTTTCCTTTGCCGTCGGCAACTATGCGCGGTATGTGGCTCCCGGGCAGCCTGCCGTTCTGCACGGTGTAGTCGGTGCACTTGAAATTGCCGCCCTGGCAGCTCACGTGGCGTATGCCCGAGCGGTCGTCATACATCCAAAGGTCGCTCCCGTTTTTTATGAATCGCCGGTAGGTGCGGTTCTCGTCGCCCCGCCGGGTGTAGTCTACGAATCGTCCGGCGGTCAGGTCGTAGCACGCGAAAGTGAGCGTAGCGGTGTGAATCCATAGCAGCCTGTTGCTTGAGTCGCAGTGTATGTTGCCTATGTTGGCGTCGATGTTGCGGTTCTTGTCGCTGCTGAGCGACAGATAGTTGACAAACGAGTAGCCGTCGTAACGGCACAGCCCGTAGGCCGCCCCCATCCATATGAAGCCGTCGTTGTCTTGCGCTATGTCGTAGACGGTGTTGCTCGAGAGCCCGTTTGCGGTTGATATTCTCTTGCCGGTGAGCACCATCTGGTCGATGGACACTGCCCGGCAGACTATTGCAGAGATGGCGAATATGGTTAGTAAGAACGTCTTTTTAAGCATTGTTTCTGATTTGTTGGCAAACAACAATATTGGTAGCTGCCCGTGCCGGAGCTGTCGCTGCCCTGCGGCATGCGGGCTTTCTTTATTTGCAAAGGTACGAAAAAAAACAAGATAAGGGCCGTGAAATATATAAAATAGGCCTGTTGGCGCCTAAAAAAGCCACCCCGCCCCATACCTCGGCCGCCTTTGTGCCGGGGCCATGGGCCTGGCGGCACAGTGAGGAGGCATAATGGTATGAGGCAGGGTGGACATGTGCTGGTGCGGCCCGCGGCCTTGCCGGCCCGGTCAGTTGCACGTCATGACGGCCTATTTCAGGAAGTCTGTCACCGACTTGTCGGGGCCCAGGTAGAACCCTGTGTGCGGAGGCTGGTTGTAGCCCACGTTCTCTGTGGCCACGCCTATGCGGTAAGGGATGTCTTCCATCAGGCAGTTTATGCGGTAGTCGGTGGGGATGGGGCTGACATACAGGCGCAGTTCGCCGCTGTCGGTGGTGCGCACGAGCACCTCTTCGCGCCAGTCGCCCACGATGTCGGCGCTCAGGCATGGGTTCGACTTCGTGCCGTTGTTGAACGTGCAGCCCTCAAACTCCTTGATGAGTTTCATCTCGCCGGTCTCCCATTCATACTTTGAGACACGGTTGTGGTCGAGCATCTCGCGCAGCAAATCGCCGTCCCACCACACGGCAAAGTTGGTTGGCAGCCGCATTCCGCGCAGGAACAGGGCCGTGTCGTCTTCTTCCGACTTGGCCTTGTCGGCCTTCTCCTCTTCGCTTGTGCGCTTTGGCGTTACCAGTTCTCCCTTTATGTTGCGTATGCCGTGGCTGTCTGAGCTCCACATTTCGAGCCCCGGGTTGGTCGGGTCTATGTCTGCTGCCATGCAGCGGCCCACGTCTTCGCGGCTTTTAATCTGGAAAATCACCTTCCCCGTGGCCGCGTCGCGCAGGTCGGAGCCGTCGCGCCGGTTTTCGTGGCAGTCCCACAGCTGCAGCCTGTCGGTGGTAGGGTCGAACGCCGTCAGGTGCATTGCGTCGCCATGGCCCATGCCCGTGGTGTACAGGCCTGTGCCGTCGTTGTCGACGGCCATCGAACCGTATATTATCTCGTCGCATCCGTCGCCGTCGACATCGGCCACCCGCACGTTGTGGTTGCCCTGGCCGGCGTAGTCTTTCCACCTGCTGTCGTTGGTGTCAAACGTCCATCGGTTTGTCAGTTTCCTGCCGTCCCAGTCCCATGCGGCTATCACCGTGCGCCCGTAGTAGCCGCGGCAGAAGGCCGCGCTGGCCCGTTTGCCGTCGAAGTAGCCCATGGTGGCGAGGTAACGCTCCGAGCGGTTGCCCCTGTCGTCGCCCCAGTCGCTCACGTTTCCGCGCTCGGGTATGTACGGTTGTGAGTCCATCGCTTCGCCCGTCAGGCCGTTGAACACCGTTATGTACTCCGGTCCCGACAGTATCCTGCCTGCTTTCCACTCATTGTAGCCCGGGTCTCGGCGTTGCCGTGGCTGCCGCCTTCCCCGCGGTCCGCGTTGCGCCCGTTGCGGGCGCCGTCCGTCGCGGCGCATCTGTTCCCATTCCTTGCGGCGCTGCTCCATCTCGGCCTGCTCCTTCTTGGCAGCCTCGCGGTTCTTGTCGAAGTTGGCCATGGCCTTGCCAATCTCCTCGCGCCAGTCGGCCTTGGCGTCGCCAATGGCGTTGCCCTTGCCGTCGATGGTGCCGTCGGCGGTCTTGACCATCAGCTCGGCGCGGCCGTCGCCGTCGAAGTCGTAGACAACGAACGGCACGTAATGTGCCCCGCTCCGTATGTTCTTGCCCATGTCTATGCGCCACAGCCGCGTGCCGTCGAGGCGGTAGCAGTCGAACAGAGTGTTGCCCGTGAAGCCCGAGTGGGCGTTGTCGTGCTCGTTCGACGGGCTCCATTTCAGTATTATCTCATACTGCCCGTCGCCGTCAACGTCGCCCACGCTTGCGTCGTTGGCCGAGTAAGTATATTCGCGCCCGTCGGGTGATATGCCCCCTTCGGGCTTCTGCAGCTTTATCGGCAAGTAGCCTTCGGGCGCGCCGGCCGCCAGCGTGTAAGTGCCGTTTTTCCCCCCGCCTCGTATCTCGTATGTTGCGTCGGTGGCCAGCGGACTGTCGTCGACATAGAATGTGCCGCCCGTGGTCAGCGGTTGCCGGTTCAGTTTCACCCCGTTGCGGTAAATGTCGAACGGTTCGCCCTTCTTGTCGGTGTACAGCGTCCGCCAGCTCACTATGACGTGGCCTGCGTCTTGCCTCACGGCCACGACGCCCCTGTTCAGTTGTTCCCGTTGTATGTTGGCCATGTCGTAGCGTGGCTGTGCGCATGCTGTGGAACAGAGCACAGCTGCCGTCACCATTGAAAAGAGGTGTCTCATCTTTTTGACTTGTTTGGTTTTTAATCGTTGGTTGTTACTGTTGTCATGAGTATGACGTTCGTCGGGATGAATGGTTTAATTGAAAAGAAAATTCTGTGGGTTTTTCTTTCCGAGGCTGTTGTATGCCTGGCGCTGCCGTTGCGCGTGGCCATGGCCGTATGCACAGGTGGCGGTTGGTGTCTGTGCGGCGTTGCGTGACAATTCGGCGGCGCTGCCTTTTTGTTTTCGGTTGAGGTGAGCGACGCCTCCGCCGTGGCCTTGTTTTTTTTGAAATCAAGACAAACGGAAAAGCCCTGAAAATCGTTTGGGGGCTTAGTGTTCCATGGATTTTCGGCAGAGGCGCGCTTGTCGGTTGTGACATTTGCCGTGTGGCGTGGTCGGAACTTCCGCAGATAGCATTGCTGTACGGGCTTGTTTTCGCGGTCTCGCGTGCCGTATTGCATTGCCGGATGGGCCATGTTGCATTGCCAAACGGGCCGTTTGGGGGCGCTGTTTGGCACATTATGCCGGCCGGAATGGCTCGTGGAGCGGCAAGGCAGTGGCTTTCAGGGAGTTGCGTGTTGGTGGTGTTTTTCGCGTTTTTCAGCCCGATGGCCGGTTCATGTCTGGCCGTGAAGGTTTCGGCCGATATGTTTCGGCAGTCATGCATGCCCGGCGTGGCATGGCGTGCCGTGGTCGGGTGCATGTCTGTCGTGGTGTCTTTCGGTTGCCGGGGGCGTCGGCGGTGCGTTGTTGCGGCCAGCCCCGCCCTGTGGCCAGCCTGTGGCTGCGGTGGCATGCGCTATTTGGCGTTGTACAGTGCCTTGCCCAGCCCGGCCAGGTTTTCCTCGCCCGGCAGTCCGGGGTATTGCGCTTTCATGGTTTCTACGAATGCTTCGGGCGTAGGCGACTACGCCAGTGCCTCTTTCATCTTGCCGAGATACGCAATCTTGAACTCTACCGCCTCTTTGCCGCTTGCGCCCCCGTGGCCGCCAATGAACAGCGTGGCGCCCGACTGCAGCGACTTCCTGGCCTCGGCAATCTCGGCGTCGATGGCCTTGGCCGACGCTATCTGCAGATGTGAGGCGTGGGCCCTGGCCGGTGCCCAGTGGGTGAAGTACACCTTGCCGCCTATGGTTATGCTCGCTGCGGGGAAGTCGGTCGACGCCCCGCGGTCAAAGTGGAACGCCGTGCCGGCTATGGTTCGCGTCGTGCCGAAGGCCACCTCGGCCACGCTGCCCGTGGGCAGGCTCGCCATGGCCTCGCCGAAGGTGCCGGCAAAGCCCTTCATCATGCCCCCGTATACGGGGCCCTTTGTAAACGAGCCCATGCCCTCGGCCATGAGCACCGGATGGTCGGCGGTGCTGCCAACGTGGTAGTCGGCAATCCTCGCGGCCACCGGCTTGCCCATCTTTTCGACGTAGGCGTCAAACTCGGCGGCGTTGTCCTTGAATAGCGGTTGCTCCATTGTGACAACCGAGTCGTTGCCCTCGACAATGAAACTGGCGTCGTTCATCACGTCGTTGGTGTAATAGACGTGCAGCCGGAAGCTGCCCATGTCGTGCACCTCAAAGCGCCCTTTCACCTGGGCCGTGGCCGCGGTGGCCACCAAGGCGAGCGCGGCAATCATCATTTTCTTCATAGTCTGTTTCTCCTTTTCTTTTGTTTTGTTGTCTGTTGTCTTGTTTCACGGTGCAAAATTAGCCATTGGCAACCATACGCGCAAGAGGGCACAAAGCTGTAAGCAGGTTACGCCAAGGTTACTTTTGCGGCGCCGTGTGGCCACACTGCGAGTAGTCTTTAACTTAGGTTAACCTTGCCCCGCGCAGCTGTTTCCAACCGGCCGGGGGCAGGCCGCGCCCACCAAATACATCATCCGGCGACAAACCTTTGGCCGTTTCGCCATAAATGCGTATATTTGTAGCCGTTTAAACGATAATAAGGAATGAAGGAATTTGTAATATCCGAGGCCAAGGCAGAGACTGCTGTGCTCGTGGGCCTGATCACCAACGAGCAAGACGAGGCCAAGACCAAGGAGTATCTCGACGAGCTGGAGTTCCTCGCCGACACGGCGGGAGCCGTCACCGTGAAGCGGTTCACGCAGAAAGTGAACGGCCCAAGCTCCGTCACCTATGTGGGAAGCGGCAAGCTCGCCGAGATACGCAAGTATATAGAAGACGAGGCCGAGGCCGACCGTGAGGTGGGAATGGTCATCTTCGACGATGAGCTTTCGGCCAAGCAGATGCGCAATATCGAGAAAGAGCTGAAGGTGAAGATACTCGACCGCACGTCGCTCATACTCGACATATTCGCCATGCGCGCCCAGACGGCCGAGGCGAAGACGCAGGTTGAGCTGGCGCAGGCTGTCGGTATGGACAAAAGCACATTGAGCCGCGTAATGGCTGAAAAAACAAGCAAACTGTCCAGTAAAAATCTTGTCGCCAGGGAGGCGGCTCGGGCTCCGGGGGAGGCAAGGGCAGCGTGGGTTTGCGCGGCCCGGGCGAGACGCAGCTCGAGATGGACCGCCGCATCATACTGCAGCGCATAACCCTGCTCAAGCAGCGGCTGGCCGAGATCGAGAAGCAGAAGAACACGCAGCGCAAGAACCGCGGGCGACTCATCAGGGTGGCCCTTGTGGGATATACCAACGTGGGCAAGTCGACGCTGATGAACCTTCTGGCCAAAAGCGACGTCTTTGCCGAGAACAAGCTCTTCGCCACGCTCGACACAACGGTGCGCAAGATGGTCATCGAGAACCTGCCGTTCCTGCTGGCCGACACCGTCGGGTTTATCCGAAAGCTGCCCACCGACCTTGTCGACTCGTTCAAGTCTACGCTCGACGAGGTGCGCGAAGCCGACCTGCTGCTACACGTAGTGGACATTTCGCACCCCGATTTCGAGGAGCAGATAAGCGTGGTTGAGAACACACTGAAGGACCTCGGATGCGCCGAGAAGCCGTCGATGATTGTGTTCAACAAGATTGACGCATACCGGTGGGTGGACAAAGACCCCGACGACCTGACGCCGCCGACGCGCGAGAACGTGACGCTCGACGAGCTACGGCGCACGTGGATGGCCAAGCTTGGCGACGACTGCATATTCATCTCGGCACGCGAGAAGCAGAACATCGACGAGCTGCGCGACGTTATGTACAAGCGGGTGCGCGAGCTCCACGTGCAGAAATACCCATACAACGATTTCTTATACGATAATTACGAGTCCTGACGGTTGCCTTCGGGCTTGCGGGGCACATAAAAACATGGTGTGATGCGTTCGCTGACAGTAGACGAGATTGAGGCGCTGGAGCGGCAAGGCTGCTCTGCCGAAGACTGGACACGCATTGGCGTGGCCGAGGATTTCTGCCCAGCATACATACATAACGTGGCTTTTTACGGCGATGTCAGCCTCGGGCTGTTTGACAAGCAGGTCGAGGTTGACGAGGGGTTCGCGCGGCATTCGGGCATACGCAATGCCGTGTTGCGCGACGTGTCGATAGGCGACAACTGCCTGATAGAGAATGTAGGCTGCCACATCTGCCGCTATTCCATTGGCGACGAGTGCTATATCTCGGGCGTTGGGCTCATCACCTGCACCGAGGGGGCATCTTTCGGTCAGGGCAACGTCGTGTCGGTGCTCAACGAGGCGGGGCCGGGCAACGTGGTAATCTACGACGGGCTGACCTCGCAGATGGCAGCCTTCATGGTGCACTGCTCGGGCGACAAGGCCCTTTGGGAGCAGTTGCAGGCCATGGTGGCGGCGTTTGTGGGCAGGCGTACGGAGGGCCGTGGCACCATAGGCTATGGCGTGAAGATTGTCAACACGCGCGAGATAGTGAACTCGTGCATAGGCGATGAGTGCGAGATTAGCGGCGCCGAGCGCCTCTGCGACTGCACCCTGAGCGGCACACCAGATGCCAGCATATACATAGGCAGCGGCGTTGAGTGCGACAACACCGTGGTGCAGGCCGGCGCATCGGTGGTGGGCGGGGCCCGGCTCAGCAGCTGCTTCGTGGGCGAGGCCTGCCATGTGGGGCGCGGGTTCTCGGCAGAGAGCAGCCTGTTCTTTGCCAATTCGTATGTCGACAACGGCGAGGCCTGCGCTGCGTTTTGCGGTCCGTTCACTGTCAGCCACCACAAGGCCACGCTGCTCATAGGCTGTGCCTGCTCTTTCTTCAATGCCGGTTCGGCCACCAATTTCAGCAACCATGCCTACAAGCTCGGCCCGCTGCACACCGGCACGCTGGCCCGGGGGAGCAAGACCGGCAGCGGCGCACACCTGCTGTTGCCCGCCCGCATAGGGGCCTTCTCGGTGTGCATGGGCAAGATAGAGACGCATCCCGACACCCGGCAGCTGCCCTTCTCTTATGTGATAGGCTCGGCCGGGGCCACCTATCTGGTGCCGGGGCGCAACCTGCCCACCGTGGGCACCATGCGCGATGTGGCCAAGTGGCCCCGCCGCGACATGCGGCCGAGGGTGGGGCGGCAGGCCATTGTCAACTTCGACTGGCTCTCGCCGGCTGTCGTTGCGAGCGCCATCGAAGGGCGGAGGCTGCTGCAGCGCCTGCGCGACGAGCAGGGCGACGACGCAGAGACTTACTCTTTCGGGGGCTGCCTGATAAGGAAACGGTGGCTCGTGCGAGGCATTGCGCTATACGACATGGTGGTGCGCATTTACCTTGGAAGGGCCGTCAGGGGGCATTATTGCGAACTGCCCGAGAGCTCTGTCGGCACGGGCGAGTGGGCCGACCTGGCCGGCATGCTGGTGCCAATGGCCGAGGTGGAGCAGCTGGCCGACGACATCCGCAGCGGCACCGTTGACGAGTTGCAGCTCGTAGACGACCGTTTCATCAGTCTCAACGAGGCGTACGATGACTTTAAGTGGAACTTCACATACAGGCTTGCGCTCGATTACTATGGGCTTGACACGCTGTCGGCCGACGACATCGACCATATCATGGCCGACTATGAGGCAGCGCGCGCTGAATGGGTGGCTGCCGTCGGGCGCGACGCAGAGCGCGAGTTTGCACTCGGCGATGTGGACGAGGGGGTGCTGGCCGCCTTCCTCGACAGTCTGGAGGCGCAAGGCGTGGTGTGACGCTCTGGCGTTGCCGCGCATTCACGCCGGGCATCATGCCGCATGGCGCGATGGCTTTGGCAAATCGGTTTTTGTAATATTTTATGTTTTTCCGGGCTGTTCCGCATAACGTGCTGATAACCACCGTGTTGCAGAATGACCGGCCCTGCATCGCAAAACGTGCCGTATGGCACGCCAAAACGGCGCGTTTCGCACGCCCGAACGGGCTGTTTGGCAGGGCCGAACCGCACCGGCAGGGGCACAGGGGGCTTTGTGTAAGCAATTCGTCAGTGCCACGTGACACCCGGACAGCCCGTATGCCGCAATGCCGACCTGCATTGTGGCTGTTGTGACAATCAATCAATAACACAATAAGCAAATGGTAAAACTACGTTCTTTCTTTATCGCCTGCATGGCATTGGCCATGACGGTGGCAGTCCATGGCAAAGACTATAAGTATCAGTCGGTGGACGGCGACATGATGAAGTCGCGGATATACAAACTTGACAACGGCCTGACGGTTTACCTCACGGTCAACAACGAGAAGCCGCGCATACAGACCTACATCGCCGTGCGCACCGGAAGCCGCAACGACCCGGCCGAGACCACCGGGCTGGCTCACTATCTGGAGCACCTGATGTTTAAGGGGACAAAGGCTTTCGGAACCACCGACTATGCGGCAGAGAAGCCTTTGCTCGACGCCATCGAGGCTAAGTACGAGCACTACCGCACGCTCACCGACCCGGAGCAGCGCAAGAGCTGCTACCGCGAGATAGACAGTCTGTCGCAGCTGGCGGCGCGTTTCTTCATACCCAACGAATACGACAAGCTCATGTCGTCGATAGGAGCGCAGGGCACCAACGCCTATACCAGCAACGACGTGACCTGTTACACCGAAGACATACCGGCAAACGAGGTGGAGAACTGGCTGCGCATACAGGCCGACAGGTTTGAGAACATGGTGATAAGGGGATTCCACACAGAGCTCGAGGCTGTGTATGAGGAGAAGAACATTTCGCTTACCGACGACTTCGGCAAGGCATACGATGCGCTGAACGCCAAGCTGTATCCGGGCCATCCCTACGGCACGCAGACCACCATTGGCACACAAGAGCACCTGAAAAACCCGTCGATAACCAACATCAAGAACTACTTCAAGCGCTATTATGTGCCAAACAATGTGGCTATATGCATGTCGGGCGACTTCAACCCCGACACGGTCATTGCACAGATAGACCGCTATTTCGGTTCTTGGAAGGCCGATCCCGCCCTGTCGCGACCCGAATATCCGGCATTGGCCGAGTTGACATCAGCCGTCGACACCACCGTAGTGGGGCAGGAGGCAGAGAGCCTCATGCTTGGCTGGAGGTTCAAGGGGGCGGCCGATATGCAGGCCGACACGCTCGGGGTGATATCGCTCATGCTTGCCAACGGTGAGGCGGGGCTGATGGAAACAGACCTCGAGCAACAGATGCTCGTGCAGAGGGTGGCCGTGATGATTGACGGACACACCGACTATACGTCGATGCTTATGTTCTGCCAGCCTAAAGACGGGCAGACGCTTGAGGAGCTTCGCGGGGTCGTGCTGAAGGAAATGGGCAAGCTGAGAAGCGGCGACTTTGACGACGGACTGCTGCCGGCGGTCATCAACAACATGAAGCTGGAGTATTACAAGCAATTGCGCGACAACGGCGCAAGGGCCAACATGTTTGTGCAAACCTTCATCCAGGGAAGGCCGTGGGCCACAGAGGTGGGGGCCATCGACCGCATATCGAAGATTACCAAGCAGCAGATTGTGGACTTCGCACGCCGCCATCTCGGTGAAAACTATGTATGCGTGTACAAGAAAATGGGCAACGACACTACGATAAAGAAGATAGACAAACCGCAGATAACGGCGATACCGGCCAACCGCAACTTGCAAAGCGACTTCCTGAAGGAGGTCGTGGAATCGGAGGCCAAGCCCATACAGCCGCGGTTCCTCGACTTTGATGCCGACCTGACTGTGACGAAGACCGGGGCCGGGGTGCCGCTGCTTTACAAGCAGAACACTGACGACGGGCTGTTTGACCTGTGCTACCGCTATGAGTTCGGCACCGAAGACGTGAAAGGCATGGACATTGCGCCAGACTATCTTTACTATATCGGCACCGACAAAAAGAGCTCAGAGCAAGTCAAGAAGGATTTCTACAGCCTGGCGTGCAACTATTCCATTGGTGTCGGGGCCGACTACGTGGAGGTCAGGTTGAGCGGTTTGAGCGAGAACATGCCCAAGGCTGTGGCCATGCTCGACGACTTGCTGAACAACGCCAAGGGCGACGACGAATCGTTTGGGGGCTTCGTTGACATGCTGGAGAAGTCGCGTGGCGACCTCAAGACCAATCAAGACGCCAATTTCTCTTACCTGTTTGCCTATGGCAGGTATGGCCGCTACAACAGCCAGCGCAACACTCTCAGCGAGCAGGAGCTGCGCGCCGGAGGGCCGCAGTTGCTTACCGGCATGCTGAAGAAGCTGGCAGGGTATGAGCATACGGTGATGTATTATGGGCCGGAAACGCAGGATAGGCTTGTCGAGGTGCTCAAGGCAGGGCGCCATCTGGGCGCCAGGCTGTCGCCGGCGCCTGTAGGCAAGGCCTACGAGATGGCGCTTACGCAAGCCAACGAGGTGATGATTGCTCCTTATGACGCCAAGAACATATACATGGTTCAGTTCCACAACGAGGGCCGTCGGTGGCATGCCGAAGAGGCACCGGTGCAGGCTCTGTTCAACGAATACTTCGGAGGAGGCATGAACACGGTTGTGTTCCAGGAGTTGCGTGAGTCGCGCGGACTGGCCTACAGCGCTTTCGCACGGTACAATGCACCAGTCCGCAAGAATCAGACCGAGTCGTTCTACACTTACATCATATCCCAGAATGACAAGATGATGGACTGTGTCAATGTGTTCAACAACATATTGGACGACATGCCTCAGTCGCAATCGGCATTCGACATTGCCAAGCAGAGCCTTATAAAGAAGCTGCAGAGTGAGCGCACCACGCGCTTTAACGTGCTTCGCGCCTATGTAGAGGCTCGTAACCTTGGCATTGACTATGACATCAAAGAGCGCATTTACAATGCTCTGCCTGCCATCAAGATGGCCGACGTGATAAGCTTTGAACAGCAGAATATGGCTAAAAAGCCCTTCCGCTATATCATCCTGGGCGATGAGAAGGAGCTCGACATGGAATCGCTCGGCAAGATTGGGCCGGTGAAGAGGCTCTCTACCGAGGAGATTTTCGGCTTCTGAACGGCGGAATAAATGAGTCGTTGACAGTGGAGTTGGGAGTTATGGGGAGTTAAGTGAAGTTAGAAGGAGTTAGAGGACATTGGTATTCGACAAGCAACTATGCAGTCTTAAGCCATTGTCTTCTAACTCCCTATAACTCCTTCTGACTCCTTTTAACTCCCAAATTCACAGTCTAAAGCCATTGTCTTCTAACTCCCTATACCTCCTTCCGACTCCTTCTAACTCCCAAATTCACAGTCTGAAGCCATTGTCTTCTACCTCCCCATACCTCCTTCTGACTTCTTCTAACTCCCAATATATTATAAAACCGCCTTTTGCACGGCTTTTTGGGAATAGATAAACAATTCGGGTCGTCAGTTGTTCACTTCGACAATCTTGGTTGGTGCCTGCTCCTTGTTGCGTCGGTTGGTTACGGTTACCACAGCCTGGGCAAGGTTGATGAATGCCAGTCCGGTGATGGTTTCCGAGTTGCAAGCGGCGGGTTGGCCAGCGTCGCCGCTCTCACAGATGCTCTGAACAAGCGGAATCTGGGCCAGCAGCGGCAGATCCATCTCCTTGGCCAGCGCCTTGCATCCCTCGTGACCGAAGATATAGTACTTGTTTTCGGGCAGTTCGGCCGGCGTAAACCACGCCATGTTCTCGACAAGTCCCAGTATCGGCACGTTCACCTTGTCGTTTTTGTACATGTCGATGCCCTTGCGCGCGTCGGCCAATGCCACGTTTTGCGGCGTGCTTACTATCACCGCGCCCGTTATGGCCAGCGTTTGCAGCAGGGTGAGGTGTATGTCGCTTGTGCCGGGAGGGGTGTCGAGGATGAAATAGTCTAGCTCTCCCCAGTCGGCATCGGCTATCAACTGCTTTAGCGCGTTAGACGCCATGCCGCCGCGCCAGAGCGTCGCGGTGTCGGGATTGACAAAGAAGCCGATGCTGAGCAGCTTCACTCCGTATTTCTCTATGGGCTCAATGAGTTGCCTGCCGTCTTTTTCCACGGCATACGGCCTGGCGTCTTCAACGTTGAACATCTTTGGCATCGACGGGCCGAAGATGTCGGCATCGAGCAGCCCGACCTTGTAGCCGAGCCGTGCCAGGGCTATCGCCAGGTTGGCGGCCACGGTGCTTTTGCCCACTCCTCCCTTGCCGGAGCTTACTGCAATGATGTTTTTCACCTGCGGCAACAGCTTGCCCACCTCCGGCCTTGGCTTCGACCTGAACTCTGTGGTGATGCTTACCTGCACGTCTTTGCCTACGTGGTAGTGTATGGCGGCCTCGGCGGCCTTGACCGTTGACTTAAGAAACGGGTCGGTGTCTCGCGGGAAAATCAGTGAGAACGACACCGACATGCCGTCTATTCTGATGTTGTCGGCCACCATGTCGCTCTCTACGAGGTTCTTCTTCGTGCCGGCATAGGTCACTGTTGCCAGCGCGTCGAGTATGAGTTTCGGATAAAGTGTCATATTCTTTGCTATATGGTTCTTGGTTATTTGGATTGCAAATATTGTGCCGAAAGGCCATGCCACGGCCCGGTTTTTGCATCCGTAGGGTTGTTTTCTGTGTTTTGCGGCATGGTGTAGCCTGCATGGCCAAACAGTCATACAGTCATTATCAGCATGTCACAGGTGGGATGTAGCGGTGCCTGCCTTGTTTTCCTGATTCTTTATAAAGGCGCTGCCGGTTGACCAGCCGGCCCGTCCCGAATTGCCGGACGGGCCGTATTGGCGTTTGATATGAGCCGTTTGGGGTTACAATACGGGCTGTTTCGGAGCCTGAAACGGCATGTTTGGCAAGGGGCTGAGCCACAGGCTGTTATGCCGTATGGCTGTCGCTGTGAATAAACATTACACTGGCGGGAGCGCCCTTCCTGGTCGCCGTTGCCGGCCTGTGGGCCGCCCTGGGGTTATGATGCTATTGTGTTGTCGGTTTTCTGCTTCACTGTGGCTTTCTCCATCTGGTTGCAGTATCGCTTGCATTGGTCGCAGATGTTGTAACCGAGCATGGCCCCGAGGATGAAATCCTTTTCAGGCGAGAGTTCGTAGAGCGGGCAGTTGACAAGGTGCTTTATCACCTCTATGCACTCGCTCTTTCCGAAAAACAGGTTGACGCTGTTGCGGCCGGCAGGCTGTATCAGGTAGGCTATGCCCTGGCTGTTGAGCCGCCGTATGGCAAAGTCTTCATACTTCTTGTTCATTGTGTACAGCACCATTTGCCTTACTCCTTTCTTGAACTCGTAGACATGGTTGAGGAACACTTTCAGTTCCACGGGGTTTATGTTTGCAGTTTTCATAAGCTAAGTGTCAGTTTGCTGGCCGCCGGCGTGTGGCGGCACTTTTTTCACGTCGGTTTCCGTTTGCAAAACTAACTGAAAACTGCCGATTGCGCAATACCTAAAAGTTATGAAAAGGCGTTGCAGGGCCTCGTTTTGTCACTCAACATACCTGCCGAGCCTTATCTTCCGGGCCAGCAACTCGTCGTCGGGTGCTTGCTTTGCTGCCTCCTTCCAATAGCCAATGGCAACCTCTTTTCTGTATTCCGCGTCTGTGAAGAACCGGTCGCCGTCCTTTCCCTCGGTGTTTTCCATGAGCATGGCTATGTCTCCTGCAATCTCGAGCAGGGCGGGCGTTTCTTCGCTGGGGTCGTAGATGGTCGGCCCGAGCCATTCCCATGCGCCCCGGTAGTCTTTCTTCTTGTATAGAATGATGGCCTTGGTGCGTTTGTAGTAGTCGTGTTCCGGAAAAGTGGCGAGGGTGGCCTCGTTCATGAGCGTGGCCTGCGTGAGGTCTGTTTTGTGTATGGCCATTGCGAGCGCAGACATGTTTATCGCGTCGCACATTTTTATGTCGAGCAGCTCAACGGCCTTGCTGATGCTGTCGATGCCTGCCGAGTCGCCCTCGGCAAGCATCATCCTTCCCAGCGCAACCAGGTTGATGGAGGCGTAGATGGTGTCTTTCCTGATGTCCGTTTTCATCGTTCCTTTTTTTAAAAGAGCCATGGCAGCCTTGTTGTTGCCGCGCTTCATTTGCTCTACGCTGGTGAGAAAGGTGTACAGCGGGTCGTCGGTTGTGGCTGCCGGGGCCCGCCTCATGGCTCGCGCCACTGCCGCCGTGTCGCCCTTGGCGTGTTCAGTCCTTACAAGGTCGACCCATCCGGCTGTGATGCCGGCTGCTGCTGCGAAGCAATAGTTGCTTTCAGCTAAGTCGGGCACTGTTATTTCGATGTCGCCAAGAAAATAAGTGACGGTGGTTTGCGACCGTCCCAGTATGTAATTGATGACACAGTTTGCCGCTATGAAGTATGATGCGTAGACAATGACCAGCGTCAGCAGCGGTGCGGCCACACGCTTCATTACGAGCGGAATGGCTGCCGTCAGCAAGAGGGCCGTGGCGGCTGCAGCCAGTGCCAGTGGTGTTTCGTTTCTCGTCAGGTAGACAATTAATGGGAGTATTGGCGGGATGAAGGCCACCGAGGTGTATGAAAAGCCGGTGCCACGGGCTTTGTCGACCTTTCTCATATGCTCGTATAGAATACCGCAGGCTATCACGAAGGCGGTCGTTATAGTGGGGCAAATATCATAGGCCCGCTGTCCATCAATGTTAATATATTCAAGCAGGGATACAGCGAGGAGGGTGATGCAATATAATACTGCGCCGCCGCCGTAAATGATGATATAGTCTTGCGCGGTGTAATTATCTCCTACATTCATCGTTTTCGTCAGTTTCTTAGTTTGTTATGCTGTTTCATGACTTGAGGTTGCCTTGCCCGTGCTGTTCTGAGTAGGGTGTGTTGTTGCTGAAGCGGTAGGCGTTGTGGCGACAAATAGTAATCACAGGTCATGAGTTTCGTTTTCTGTATCATGTCATTATGGCCGGCCTTGCGGTCGGGATGCGCGGCGACGACGGCCGTTGTGAGGCTTGGGCGGTGGCCTTGCCGTTGGTCTTGGGTGTTGGTAGGCTGGCCGCGCCAATGCTTGGCGGGCGGTCTTGCCGGTTAGTGGCTGTTGCCCCTTGCGCCCCTCCCGGCCGTTTCCTCACGTCCCGTCATGTCGGCGGCGCTCATCGTCGGCCTCAGCCGTGGTGTAGTTTGTTTATTGTCATTTTCCTATTAGGCGTGGCCGTGTGGCGCATGTCATGTGAGTGGATGTGGCAGCCTGATGCTTCCCGTGTTCAGCCTGCCTGCCTTTGCTACGTTGCCGATGTTCTGCTGATGCCATGTCCAGGCCGGATGCTCCCAGGGGAAGCGCAGTCCGGTCTGTGGCTGGTGGTTCATTTGCTCGTCGACAGCCCGCTTCGCTTGGTGCGCTTGTAGCTGCGGTACTCGTCGAGCGGTATCTCAACGTCAGGCTCTTCGAGCGTGCCGGAGTGTGGCAACCTGAACTTCATGTAGCGTATATTGAGCCCGCGGTCAATCCATTGCGCCTCGTAGTAGGTCTGTATCGACAGAATCTTGCGCGTCTCGGGGTCAATGCCGTCGGTGTGGTAGAGGTCTTCGGTGCGGAAAAGCAGCGGCAACCGGTTGCGCTCCACCATGTAACTGGTGTATGTGAACAGGAAGTTCGAGTCGGTCTTCAGGTGTATTATGCCTCCGTCTGTCAGGAAATGGCGGTAGCGTTCCATGAACGAGGTACTGCTGAGCCGCTTCCTCGGGTTCTTCATCTGCGGGTCGCTGAACGTCAGCCATATCTCCTGCACTTCGCCGGGGGCAAAGAACCGGTCTATGATTTCTATGTTGGTGCGCAGGAAGGCCGCGTTGCTTAGTCCCTCGTCGAGCGCCTGCTTGGCCCCGGTGTGCATGCGTGCGCCCTTGATGTCGACGCCGATGAAGTTTACTTCGGGGTATAGCTTGGCCAGGCCGACGGTGTATTCGCCTTTGCCGCAGCCCAGTTCGAGCACTATCGGGTTCTGGTTGTGGAAGTAGTCTTCGCGCCATCGTCCCCTCATCTCAAACGTTACGCCTTTCATGGCGGAGTAAGGGAACTGGAAAACGTTGCTGAACGTCTCCATCTCGGCGAACTTCTGTAGTTTTCCTTTGCTCATTGTTGTTGTCGGGTAAGTAGGGGAAAGGCCGCTTCCGGGGTACATTTGATACTTCGGCGGCGGCCTTTCGTTATTTCTGGAAAATGTTTATGCCTTATTGGGCAGATGCCAGCGGTGCTGCCTGGGTGTAGGTGCGTGCCCCCAGTTCCTTGTCGAGCATGTACAGACCGTAGCCGTTGTCCTGTATCATCTTGAGGTTGTCAATGATGTTCTGGGCCGTTTCCTCCTCTTCAACCTGCTCGTCGATAAACCATTTCAGAGCGCTTTGGGTTGCATAGTCCTTCTCGGCGGCTGTCAGTGCGAACAGTTCGTTGATGAGTGCCGTCACCTTCTGCTCGTGGGCGAGGGTGCTCTCGAACACGTCGAGTAGCGATTTCCATTCCGTGGGAACGGCATCTATCGGCTTAAGGGTAACCGTACCGCCGCGCTGGATGACGTAGTTGAAGAATATCTTTGCATGGTCTTGCTCCTCCTGGAACTGCACTTCATACCACTTGCCCATGCCCGGCTTGCCGTTTGAATGGCAGTATGCGGCCATGGAGAGGTATAGGTAAGCCGACCATAATTCGGCGTTGATCTGCGCATTGAGCGCCTCTTCAATCTTTTTGCTTAACATAATGATATGTATTTAAAGTTGAGTTGTGTTGTTGTTTGTATGTTGGCGTGTCATTCTATCACTACTTTTGTCCACCCGTGCTTGTCTTCTTCCGTTCCGTATTGTATTCCGCGGAGGTGGTTGTAGAGCCTGGTGGATATCGGTCCGGGCTTTCCGTCGGTGCTGAACGTGTAGCGTTTGCCCGTGTCAAGGTCGTCGATGTATGATATTGGCGATATCACGGCGGCTGTTCCGCATGCTCCGGCTTCCTCGAATGTCTCGAGTTCCTCTTCGGGTATGTGCCTTCGCTCGACTGTCATGCCGAAGTCTTCGGCCAGTTGCATCAGGCTTTTGTTAGTGATGCTGGGCAGTATGCTGCTCGACTTCGGCGTCACGTAGGTGTTGTTCTTTATTCCGAAGAAGTTGGCGGCGCCGCATTCGTCCATGTATTTCTTCTCTTTAGCGTCGAGGTAGAACTCACATGCGTAGCCTTTCTCGTGGGCTATGCTGTTGGCTTTCATCGATGCTGCATAGTTGCCGCCCACCTTGTAGCATCCCGTTCCGAGCGGGGCGGCGCGGTCGTAGTCGCGTATGATGACGTAGGGGTTGGTAGAGAACCCGCCTTTGAAGTACGGGCCCACCGGCGTTACGAATATCATGAACAGGTATTCAGACGCCGGGTGCACACCCACTTGTGCCGACATGCCCACGAGCAGGGGGCGTATGTAGAGCGTGGCACCGCTTTCGTAGGTCGGTATGTACTCTTGGTTGAGGCGCACCACCTTCTTTACCATGTCCTCGAACAGTTCCGTAGGCACTTCGGGCATGAGTATTCCGCGGCATGTCGACTGCAGCCTTGCTGCGTTCTCATCCATGCGGAACACGCGCACCTTGCCGTCGGGGCACCTGTATGCCTTCAGTCCTTCGAAGGCTTCTTGCCCATAATGCAGGCAGGTGGCTGCCATGTGCATCTTTATGTACTCGTCGGAGCAGACCTCAATCTCGCCCCATTGCCCGTCGCGGTAGTAGCACCGCACGTTGTAGTCAGTCGGAACATATCCGAAAGACAGGCTTCCCCAGTCAATGTTCTTCATATTATGACTTGTTAATGTGAATCCTACCCGGCCTTTGCCCGTGTGTGGCTGCTGTGCGTCGGTTGGCGCCTTGCGCCTTGCGGCAGGCCAGTCGTTTACCAAAAGCAAAGGTAATCAAAATATTGAACGATAGCAACTAAAAGGGTACAAAAATCTGAAAATGACGTGAACTTTTCTTTGTTGGTGTCAGGTTGCCGCCCTGCTGTCGGCCTTTCCCCGTCAGTATGGGGCTTTGCGTGGTTGCCGTCAGGCGCCAGTGCCGGTGGCTCACTCTTTTCCGCCGTCGCTTTCCAGTATGTCCTTTATCTCCTTGTCTGTCTTAGTGAGTTTGGCTTTGCACAGCTTTATCAGCTGTTGTGCGCGGCGTAGTTGCTCGCCGAGCGAGTCGATGTCGGGCTCTTCGTTTTCCATTCGTGCCACTATGCGTTCCAGTTCGCGCATGGCGTCTTCGTATTTCATGTCGTCCTTCATTTCACTGTTGATTTTATTCTGCCTTTTTCAAGTCGTGTTTCAATCTCGTCGCCGGTCTTCAGCTGTCCTGCATCGCGCACGGCGTGCCCTCCGCACATGGTTATACTGTAGCCGCGCCGCAGCAGCAGTGTCGGGTCTTGGGCCAGTGCACGTTGCTCGAGCATCTCCACCTTGTGGTGTGCGGCTGCCAATTGCCGCATGGCAATGGGCGGTATGGCCTGCCTTGCCATCTCTATGCGGTGGCCCTGCTCATTGATTCGGCGTGCAGCGGCGGCCTTCAGCCTCTCTGCAATGATGCCTATGCGGGCCTCCTGGCGCGTCTTCACTACCGAGAACAGCGCCGGTATCCTGCCCGATATGGCCGACATGCGCTGCCTTTCCGTGCCAAGCCGGGCCGTCACCATGCGGACGAGGCGTTGCCGCCAGTCGTCCAATTGCGCATCCACGGCGCTCAGCCTGCTCACGAGCAGGGCGGCGGCGGCCGTCGGCGTCTTCACTTTTGTGTGTGAAACCATGTCGAGTATCGACTCGTCTCTGTCGTGCCCGATGCCCGTGATGACCGGTAACGGGAAGTTGGCCACGTTCTCTGCCAGTGCCAGGGTGTCAAATCCCGACATGTCGCTCGTGGCCCCTCCTCCGCGGATTATAACCACACAGTCGAACAGGTCGGCTTCCGCATTTATTCTGTTCAGTGCCGCTATGATGCTCTGTTCAACCTGCTCGCCTTGCATTGTGGCTGCGAACAGTCGTGTTTCAAAGGCGTATCCATACTCATTCTCGGCCAGTTGGTTGCAGAAATCGCCATATCCGGCGGCTGTCTGGCTTGATATCACGGCTATGCGCTGCGTGAACACGGGCAGCTCAAGTTCCTTGTTGAGGTCGAACACACCTTCTTCCTTCAGCCGGCGAATTATCTCCATGCGCCTGCGAGTCATGTCGCCCAAGGTGTAAGTGGGGTCGATGTCGGTGACAATCCAAGAAAACCCGTATGCTTCATGGTATTGAGCATACACTTGCAGCATCACCTTCATCCCGGCGTGCAGCTGTTGTCCGGTGGCGTGCTCGAAGTAAGGGCGCAGCAAGGCCCACGTCTGTCGCCAGCATTTTGCCGACGCCCGGGCTATGGGAGTGTTGCCGTTGGCGTCTTTCTCAATCAGTTCCATGTAGCAGTGGCCCCTTGACTCGCGCACCTCCGACAGCTCCGCTTCCACCCAATACTCGTCGGCCAGCACGCTCTCTATCGTAGAGCGTACCATGCCGTTGAGCTCATATAGCGTCATTGCCGCCTTGTTGTGCGTTGTTGCCATTGCGTTTCGTGTTGTCATGCTTGTTGTTGTCATGCTTTGTTCGGGTGCCGTCGGTGCCCGAATATGCCGGGCTGTGGCATTGCCCACGCGCGTTGCCGCTGTCGGGTCGTGGCGGTTGCCTTGCCGTTGCGTTTGCCTTGCCGTTGGCGCGGCCGGGCCAGGCGCCAGGGCTTTGCCCCATTGCACCTCGACGTAGGCCATGCAAATTTACGAATAAAATCCGATAAAACCGTATCCGTCGTGAAATGTATTTACATAATGTGTCGTGAGAATGGCTTGTTTGCGGCAGGCCGGGCGCCGGCAGGCAAATAACGGCAAAATGAGTGTGCATTCATAACAGCCTGACACCGTTTGCCTTGCGCCCCTACATGACGTTGTTGTGCATCGGTTCCGGCCGTTCCACTATGCCGTTTGGCTCGTTTTGGCATGCGAAACGGGCCGTTTTGCAGTGTGACATGGGCCGTATTGCCACCGGGTTGATGACTGTTTTTATGCCCGTTTTTGTCGTTTTGGGCTGAGAATGGCATTGTTTTGGTATGTCGCAGCATGTGTTCGCACCTCCCGAGCCAACTTTTTGACTCTATTTCCACTTGTTTTTCAGTAGCCGATATTAGTATTAAATGTTTATAATATGCCTTTACGTGCAAGGCACACAGGTCGGAGTGCTGTTGGCGTACGGGGGCGGCTTGGAGATGGCATGTGGGCGGTTAAGGCCCGCTATGGCGTAGTGTACGCTGACAATGAGTGCAGGTGGCAGTGCCGCCAGATTGTTGTCTTGGCCCCAAGCGTAGCGTGCCGCGCCGTGGCGAAGGTTCCGTTACGGCGCCGCGGGTGCGTCAGAAGCATTTGGCGCGCGCGGCATAAATATCAATACAGACATTCCCCGGCCTGTAGGCCAGTTTGGATTATATATATGTGTAAGTGCTTCTGTAACGTTATTTAGCATTTTAATGCTGAAAAAATGCGCCCCGATGATATACAACAATGACAGAAAAAGCGTATATTTGTGGCCGACTGATGCCCCGGCGAGGTGCCCGTCAAGCCCGTGCTTGCGAGCGGCTGGCCTCGTGCAGGGAGTTCAGCATAAGCCAAACAATTAAAAATCCGTAGTTATGAGAATTGGTATTCCTAAAGAAATCAAGAACAACGAGAACAGGGTCGGGATGACTCCTGCTGGCGTCTCAGAGTTGGTGGCTCACGGCCATGAGGTGTTTGTTCAGCACACCGCAGGCGTAAACAGTGGCTTTCCGGACGAGAAGTACGTGAAAGCCGGCGCGAAGATATTGCCAACAATAGAGGATACATACCATTCGGCCGACATGATTATCAAGGTGAAAGAGCCCATTGAGCCCGAATATCCGCTCGTTAAGCCAGGTCAGCTTGTGTTTACGTATTTCCATTTTGCATGTGACCGCAAGCTCACCGAGGCCATGGTGAAGAGCGGCGGTGTCTGCCTGGCATACGAGACAGTGCAGCTCAGCGACGGTTCGCTGCCGTTGCTTGTGCCGATGAGCGAGGTTGCAGGCCGTCTCGGCATGATAAACGGCGCCTACTACCTGCAGAAGACCAAGGGCGGCAAGGGCAAGCTCGTTTGCGGCGTGCCCGGTGTGAAGCCGGTCAAGGTGCTTGTTCTCGGTGGCGGAATAGTTGGGCAGGCTGCTGCCCGCGTGGCTGCCGGGCTTGGAGCCACAGTGGTCATGACCGACATATCGCTCCCGAAGCTGCGTGAGTTGTCGCTCACGATGCCCGCCAACGTGAGCACGCTCTATTCAAACAGGCACAACATAGAGCAAGAGCTGCCCGACACCGACGTCGTAATCGGTTCGGTGCTCGTGCCGGGCGACAAGGCTCCCCATCTCATAACGCGCGACATGCTTGGCATGATGGAGCCGGGCTCGGTGCTTGTCGACGTGGCTATCGACCAGGGAGGGTGCTTCGAGACCTCGCATCCCACCACCCACAGCGAGCCGGTTTACGAGCTTGACGGCATCGTTCATTATGCCGTGGCAAACATCCCGGGTGCCGTGCCTCACACATCGACGTCGGCCCTCACCAACGCCACGCTTAGGTATGCCGTGGCTTTGGCCGACAAGGGGTGGCGCCGTGCCTGCAAGGACGACCCGGCACTGGCCCTGGGGCTCAATGTGGTTGAGGGTAAGGTGACGTATAAGGCCGTTGCCGATGTCTTCGGCATGGCTTACGAGCCTGTTGAGCTGTAGCCCGCGGCATCAAGGCATGGGCCTTGTGAAATGCATGTTGCCCCCGAAGGCTGTTGCAAAAGGCAACCCGCCGTCGGGGGCAATACATTATTATAATGCCATACGGCGCTGCTTCAGTGCGTCACTGGCGGCCAATCCGTTTGGCGCAATTGAAGCCATGAGGCAAGCCACTCGGCCGCGTCAAAAGGCTTTTCAGCCCTCTATGTCCTTTATGGCCTGCGTCAGTCGCCTGAAATCTTCGGGAAACACGTCGCCGATGTTGCCAATCCTGAACGTGTCGGCCTGCGATATCTTGCCCGGGTATATCACGAATCCCCTCTCCTTGAGCTTCGTGTAGAAGTCTTTGAAGTCAAATTCGGCATTGGGATAATAGAACGATGTGATTATCGGCGACTGCACTTCGTCGGGCAGCAGCGTCCGAAACCCGAGGCTGCGCATGCCCCCCACGAGCGTGTCGTGGTTTTCGCGGTAGCGGGCGTGGCGTGCTTCAATGCCGCCTTCTGCCCTCAGTTCGGCCATGGCCTGCATGAAAGCCCGCACCACATGGGTGGGCGACGTGAAGCGCCATTTGCCGTGTCCGTCTTCCATGGTGCGCCATTGGTCGTAGAGATCGAGCGACAGCGAGCGCGCCACGCCCCCGCATTGCTCGAGCAAAGAGCGCCGGGCAATGACGAAGCCGAAGCCCGGCACACCCTGGATGCACTTGTTTGCGCTGCTTATCATGAAGTCGATGCCGAGCCTGGCCATGTCTATCGGCACCCCGCCGAAGCTGCTCATGGCGTCGACAATGAGCACCTTGCCGTGGCGTTTCACCACAGAGGCAATCTCCTCGAGTGGGTTGAGCACGCCGGTAGTGGTCTCGCAGTGCACCACCGACACGTGCGTCACCTCGCCGTGTGCCGTCAGGTAAGCGTCGATGCGGGCCGGGTCGACGGCCTCGGTCTCCTCAAACCTCATCACGTCG